>ERZ840057.2731-NODE-2731-length-11586-cov-7.663256_pt1 | contig 11586 bp, 11 predicted proteins | sample MGYA00519907_ERZ840057 | MGnify/ENA primary metagenome ERZ840057 (study PRJEB31850, sample SAMEA3708862) | human gut metagenome | biome: human gut; feature: human-associated habitat; material: faeces | place: China | collected 2014 ...
AAGATAATAAAGGATGTTCCTTGCTTCTTATAAATTCTGAAAAAGGATTGGAAATTTTCGAAAAAAGAAAAGAAACATTAAATTACTTAGCTACTACTCAAGCATTATGTATGCAACCCAATCTTAAAAGTCCCTCTTTTTTTTCTCCTCAATGGAAAAATTTTGAAAAACTATATGAAAAGAAAGGATTTATTGCAATTACAAAAAGGTATGGCAACCTTGGTTGGAGATATAAATTAGAACAAAAAATACAAAACATAAAAAAAATCATAAAAAAGATAGTAAAACTATGGAAGTAGGAATATTAACCTTTCATTGTGCCAATAATTTCGGTGCAGTCCTTCAATGTTATGCCTTAGCAACTTTTTTAGAAAAGCAAAAACATAATGTACAAATCATAGACTATAAACCTAAATATTTATTAAAAACAACTTTTCTATTTCCTACATTAAAGGATTTTATTTTAAAACCTATAAGATCGACAAAAACAATAATAAAAACACTAATTAATTTACGCAGTCGAATCAAATCAATACAATCTTTTGATGATTTCCGCAAAAAAAATTTTCATTTATTTAAATTCAACAATGATACAAATTTAAATGTATTCAATTCCATCATAATAGGAAGCGATCAAGTATGGAATAATGAAATAACCAATGGATTCGATTATTATTTCTGGGGAGAATTTAAAACATTCCCAACCAAATTAATCGCTTATGCAGCAAGTAGTGGTAGATATAATTTTAAAAAAAATGAATTATCTCTTATAAAAAAGAAATTAAGCCTATTCGACTCAATTTCCGTCAGAGAGGAAGGCTTAAGAGAAAGACTAAAAGAAGTTTATCATAAAAATATTAAAGTTGTTCTAGACCCAACTTTACTTTTGAAAAAAGAAGATTATTATAATTTCTATAAAAATCCCCTTATTAATATCCCATATATACTTATTTATGAAGTTGTTCATGATGATAATACAGAAAGAATTGCTCAATTACTGGCAAAACAACTAAATGTAAATATCATTAAAATCGGAAGTAAATCAAAAGATAAATTTATTAATAGCATAACTAATTTAGGACCTGCTGATTTTATAAATTATATATATTACTCTTCATGTATAGTAACAACCTCTTTTCATGGAACAGCTTTTTCTATTATTCTTAATAAGCCATTTTACACTATTAAATTAGGAAATCAAATAGACGAAAGATCTCAATCTTTACTGTCATCTTTAAATTTATCACACAGACATATAGAAAAAGACAGTTCTCCAACCTTTGAAAAAATTGATTATAATATAACTATGCCTCTATTAGAAAATCTTAGAATCAATTCTCAAAACTTTTTAAAAGAACAATTATGATTTCAATAATAATTCCAGTATATAATGTAGAAAAATACATCACAAAATGCATTGAGAGTATTTTAAATCAGACAAATTCAGATTGGGAATTGATTTTAATAAACGATGGAAGCACTGATAGATCAGGAGAAATTTGTGATAAGTATGCCATAAACAATAAAAAAATAAAAGTTATCCATCAGAGTAATAGAGGAGTATCAAAATCAAGAAATACAGCTATTAATATTGCTAACGGTGAGTATTTGTGCTTTGTCGATTCAGATGATTGGATTGATCCTAATTACCTTGAAGAGTTTAAAACTAACACGTATAAAGCAGACTTTTATTTCTCAGGAGCCCTATATGATATAAATAATAAAGTTTATTCTTATAAAAACTATAAAGAATCATATTGTAAAAATATCCAACAAATTAAAAACGCTTTCTTTAATCAAAAACTTTTCTCCAATGGATATCCATGGGGAAAATTATTTAAAACACAAATTATAAAAAATAATAATCTTCAATTTAACGAACAATTATCAATACACGAAGACCATATATTTGTATTTCAATATTTTTCTCATATTAATTCTCTTTACATAACCAATACTTCTGGATATCATTATATAATATTTGATGATTCCGGAAGGAAACTTTCAAGTAAATTAAAAAAATACGAAGAATTAATACTAGCAACCAATACTTTTGCTCTTTCAATTAATCAATTGAAAAAAAAATGGAATTTATCAATAGAACAAAATGATTTATTAAATCAACAATTTATTTTTTCTAAAAGATTAGATGCTATTCGTTCTTTAATACTTCAAAAAAAGAAAAAATATTTCATTAATGAACAAATATTTTGGAGAAATAATTCATATATTGGAGTTAACAAAAAAGAAAAAATACTCTTATCCATATTACGGTCTAATAATAAATTTAAATACCTTTCCCTATACTTTTTTATCCAGTTAATTGAACTTAATAAAAAAATAAATCAAAAAAAAAGAATTTATAACGATTTAAACAATCGAAGTACAAGGTTTTAAAAATATGGACACAACAACTCTTTATTATAAAAAAATAAGTACACGAAACCTATTACATTTTATAATTGGATTAATACCAAGAGTCATTAACTATTATAAATACTCGCAATATAGAAAAATAGCTAAAAAACATGGTGCACACATTAGTAACAGTTCTATCATACTAAAAAAACTTGCAAAAAAAAGTAATAAAAATCTATGGATTGGAGAAAATTCATCAATAGGTTCATACAAATTAGATGTACGATCCCCTATAAAAATAGGAAATAATGTTATAATCAGCAATGATAGTGAAATAATCACAACTAGCCATTATATAGATTCTCATGAATGGGAACATAAATATTATGGAATAGAAATTGAAGATTATGTTTGGATAGCCTCTAATGTTCTAATTCTTCCTTCGTGCCGTAAAATTGGCTATGGATCAGTAATAGGAGCCGGAGCAGTCATAACCAAAGATGTTCCCCCAATGAGCGTAATGGGAGGTAACCCTGCATACTGCATAAAAAAAAGAAATTGTATACATGATAAATTAATAATTTCATCACTGCTTAGCGGTGATCTTAAAATATATTGGAAAACATGGATAAACAGAGAAAAATAATTGTTTCGCATCCTACAGGTAATGCAAACAGCAGAAGTGCTGTTAATGGACTATATAAAAAAGGAATTTTAGACAGTTTCCATACCTGTATAGCTTGCTTTAAGCATAGTTTTTTATACTATATTAGTAAAGGACCTTTAAAAGAATTCAAAAGGAGAGAATTTAGTTTATTCTTAAAAAAATATACATATACTTATCCACATAAAGAATTATGTCGATTATTAGCTCAAAAGCTCAAACAAACTCAATGGATTACCCACGAAACAGGAATATTCTGTATAGACAAAATTTATCACAATATAGACCAAAAAGTATCACAATATTTAGAAAAAAAACAAGCTTCAATAGACGCAATTTACACATATGAAGATTGTGCTTTAGCATCTTTCCAAAGTGCTAAAAAATTTAAAAAACTTTGTTTGTATGATCTTCCTATCGGATATTGGCGTGCCATGCACCAACTTCTTACTGAAGAACAACATCAAAACCCCCAATGGGCTACCACATTAGGAGGTTTAAACGACTCACCGTCTAAGCTACAAAGAAAAGATGAAGAATTAGCTTTAGCAGATAAGATTTACGTAGCTAGTACTTTCACAAAAAAAACTTTATCTATGTACCCTGGAAAACTTTCTAAAATAGAAGTTATTCCTTATGGATTTCCCCCCATTAATACAAATAGGAAATACACTCCATTTGAAAACAGGAAAATTAAAGTTTTATTTGTTGGAGGTTTATCTCAACGAAAAGGAATCTCCTACTTTTTTGAATCAATAAAAGGTTTAGAAGATAAATTAGATGTTACAGTTGTGGGAAAAGGAAATATTGAGAATTGCCCAATATTAAAAGAATCACTCTCTAAAATTAAATATATTCCATCACTTCCTCATCACGAAGTTTTAAAATTAATGTCAACTCAAGACTTATTTATTTTTCCATCATTATTCGAAGGATTTGGCTTAGTCATTACAGAAGCAATGTCACAAGGAACACCTGTAATCACTACAGATAGAACCTGTGGCCCTGACATTATTACTCATGGAGAAAACGGATGGATCGTAAAAGCAGGAGACTCTACTCCAATTCGTACTCTTTTAGAACAATTTATCCAACAGCCAAACACTTTAATCCTCGCAGGAAAAGCAGCATTAAAAACCGCTGATTCTCGACCATGGAGCTGCTACGAAAAAGAATTATCCCAATCAATATATTCTTTTATCAATGAAAAACTATCTTAACTTAAATAATCTAGTAAAAGGAGAGCCATACCCATTTTATCGCAAATTAATCTGGATATACCTTTTTTTACTAATATTTGAAGGTGCTTTACGAAAATGGTTTTTACCTTCATTAGCTAACCCAATACTTATCATAAGAGACCCTATTGCTATTTGGTTAACACTAACCGGTCTACAAAAGGGATGGGTTAAATCTGGATACGTCACCACAATGATAATTGTATCTACTATTTCATTTGTTTTTTCTTTAATTACAGGACATCAAAATCTACTTGTTGGACTATTTGGATGGCGTATTTATTTTTTTCATTTTCCGATGATTTTCGTCATGGGAAAAATCCTAACAAGAAATGATTTATTAAAAATGGGGCGTTTTATTTTATATATTTCTATCCCCATGACTATATTGGTTATTATTCAATTTAACTCTCCTGAAACAGCTTGGGTTAACTTAGGAGTTGGGGGAGAAGGAACTGCTGGCTTTTCAGGAGCTTTAGGATATAATCGACCACCTGGAACTTTTTCATTCACTTCTGGATATGTTATGTATCAAGGAGTTGTTGGATGTATATTATTATACTATTTGATTATGAATAGATCATTAAATAAACAACAACAAATATCTCCATGGCTACTTATTTTATTAATGGGATGCTATTTAATTTCTATTCCAACATCTATTTCAAGAACACATTTCTTCCAAACAATTGTTTTCTTATTTTTTCTTCTTATAGCAACTCTCAGAAAAGAAAAAATGAAAGTTAATTTTTTGAAATTTGTATGCATTGGAGCAATAGCAATCATTATATTACAATATTTAGGCATTGGAGAAAATAGTATGGCAGCTTTTATTGAGCGTTTTACTAAAGCAAATGAAACAGAAGGAGGGGCACAAAATGTTATTGGAGACAGATACATTGGAGGATTATTAGGGTCACTTATTAATTTTGATATTCCAATATTAGGATATGGTATTGGATTAGGAACCAATGTAGGAGCTAACATAATGAAAGGAGATATGTATTCATTCGGGTTTAATGGAGAAATAGAATGGAGTCGAATTATCGGTGAATGTGGTATGATATTAGGACTTATAATTATTGGAGTTAGATTATTTTTCTCTTTAGAAGTTTTAAAAAAATCTTATCAATGTTTAACAAAACGTTTTGATCTTTTACCATGGATGCTTTCAGCAGGAATGATGCTCACCGTTCCACAAGGACAATGGTCCATTCCCACAAATTTAGGATTTTGTATTTTATTAGGAGGATTTACTCTAGCTGCAACACGACAATCACTTGAAGTAAATAATATACATAAATAATTAATTATAAAAATCAACATATGAAACATATTTATAAAATCACCGTAGCCGGAACTGGCTACGTAGGCTTATCAATAGCAACTTTACTGGCACAGCACCATAAAGTAACTGCAGTAGATGTAATACCTGAAAAGGTAGAGAAAATCAACAATCGTATCAGTCCGATACAGGATGAATACATCGAAAAGTATCTGGCAGAAAAGGAACTGAACCTTACCGCTACATTGGACGGAAAAGCTGCTTACAAAGATGCAGACTTTGTAGTAATTGCAGCTCCTACCAATTATGATCCAGTAAAGAACTACTTCGACACCAGCCATGTGGAAGAAGTGATTGATTTGGTACTGGAAGTAAATCCGGATGCTGTTATGGTGATTAAAAGTACCATTCCTGTGGGTTACTGCCGCAGTCTGTATGTGAAATATGCAGAGAAATTTGCAAATACTCCTGCCCTTGCCGGAAAGAAATTCAATCTGCTTTTCTCTCCGGAGTTCCTGCGTGAAAGCAAGGCACTGTATGATAACCTCTACCCCAGCCGTATCATTGTAGGCATCCCTAAAATAATCAAAGGACAGGATAAAGAAAATGAAGCGATTGCTTCCATTGCAGGAGAACATTTGGAAGAGGCAGCCCATACTTTTGCAGCTCTCTTGCAGGAAGGGGCTTTGAAAGAAAATATCGATACTCTCTTTATGGGAATGAAAGAAGCGGAAGCTGTGAAACTGTTTGCCAACACTTATCTGGCTCTACGTGTATCGTACTTTAACGAACTGGATACCTATGCAGAAATGAAAGGCCTGGATACACAGGCGATTATTCAGGGTATCAGTCTGGATCCGCGTATCGGTTCGCACTACAACAATCCTTCATTCGGTTATGGAGGCTATTGCTTACCGAAAGATACCAAACAGCTGTTGGCTAACTACCAGGATGTACCAGAAAATCTGATTGAGGCGATTGTGGAATCGAACCGTACCCGTAAGGACTTTATTGCAGACCGTGTACTGCACATGGCGGGATATTATGATTATTACAACCGTGGGGATTATAATCCTTCAGAAGAAAAAGCTTGTACCATCGGTGTATACCGTCTGACCATGAAATCAAACAGTGATAATTTCCGACAGAGTTCTATTCAGGGAGTTATGAAGCGTATCAAGGCAAAAGGTGCAACAGTGATTATCTATGAACCAACATTGGAAGACGGTAGCACTTTCTTTGGCTCACAGGTGATTAATAACTTGGATGAATTTAAGAAACTGTCTCAGGCTATCATTGCTAATCGCTATGACAATTGCCTGGATGATGTGAAAGAGAAAGTGTATACACGTGATATTTTTAGACGAGATTAATATATTTTTATAACGCATGAATATAAATTATTATTATAGAAACTCAAAATCAGGTTTCTCCATTCAAGCTGTATTCCAAACTATTATAAATGAGATTAAAAAAGATAATACAGTAATTGAAACCTATCTACCTTCCCCCTATGCTCATATAAAAGATATTATAAAAAATAGTATATATGCACAAAAACGACAGAAGGAGAATTATATCAACCATATAACCGGAGAAGTTCACTATTTACTTTATTTTTTAAAACCTAAAAAAACGATTGTTACAGTACATGACATTATGTACTATTCTTACTTAAAAGGAATAAAGAAAAAAATATGGAAAATTTTATATATTAATTCATTAAAAAGAGCAGCACATATAACTTTCATTTCAGAATTCGCCAAAAGGCAGGTTTTAAATGAAATATATTTACCATCAGAAAAGATATCAGTTATTCCGAATCCTGTTGATGATTCTTTTACTTATGTTCCCAAAGAATTTAATATAGCCAAACCACAAATATTACATATCGGTACATTAGAAAGAAAAAACTTGATCCGCACTATTCAAGCATTGAAAGGAATTTCATGCCATCTTAGAATCATAGGAAAAATTAATAATAACATCATCGATCTTTTAAAACAAAACAAAATTGAATACTCTAATGATTGGAATCTAACTCATGAACAAATTGTTCAAGAATATCAACAAGCTGATATTATTAACTTCCCATCGCTATATGAAGGATTTGGTATGCCCATTATTGAAGGGCAAGCCAGCGGAAGAATTGTTATCACCTCCAATATCTCCCCAATGAAAGATGTTGCAGGTGATGGAGCTATTCTTATCGACCCTTTTGATGATAAGTCCATAAAAAAAGCATATTTAGCGGTAATTAAAGATCAAAATTTGAGAGAAAATATTATACAAAAAGGATTCTCCAATGCAAAAAAATACACTATTAAAACTATAAAAAATCAATATTATAATATATATAAAACAATACAATGAAAACATTTATAAAACTAATTCTTATTTTTTTACCTTGGAAAATAAGGCGATGGATTCTCATAAAATTCTTCAACTATAAAATTCATCCTACTGCAAGAATCGGATTATCCTACATTTATCCCCAATATTTAGAAATGAAGGAAAACTGTTTGATAGGACACTTTAATGTAGGGATTCATTTAGATAAAATAATTATTGGAAGCTATTCGCATATTGGAAGAAGTAACTGGATAACAGGATGTTCAACAAAAAAAAAATCAAAACATTTTTCACATCAAAAAGACAGAAAAAGCGAATTAATCATTGGAAATCATACAGCCATAACTAAAAATCATCACATTGATTGTACAAGCCAAATTAAAATTGGCAATTTTACGACAATAGCAGGTTACAATTCCCAATTATTGACTCATTCTATCAATATTTACGAAAATCGGCAAGACAGTCACCCTATTGAAATTGGAGATTATTGTTTTATTGGAACTAGAAGCACGTTATTGGGAGGATGCAAGCTTCCCTCTTATTCCGTATTAGGAGCAGGAGCAGTTCTTACACAAGTTTTTAATAAAGAATGGATTATATATGGAGGGGTTCCTGCTAAACCAAAGAAAGAGATTCCCCAAACAGCAAAATATTTTTCACGTAAACAAGGATTTGTTTATTAAAATAGAACAAAAATCTAAAATTCATAAAGCAAAAACAATACTTAACACGACAAATAGTACTTTTTAGAGAATTTTTACTACTAATTTAAAATTTGTCACCAAGTATAACAATAATATTAATTACTACAAACTTAAAGTATCAATCACAATGAAAGTTTTACACATAGGTACATTGGATGTAAATGCCGGTGGTCCTGCCATGAGTACCTATTATACTTTATACGGTTTACGCCAGCAAGGAGTAGAAGCAGAGATTATTATGTATCCACTTTCTCCTACCGGCAGACTGAGAGGAGAAAATGTCCCGGTTCATTTTGCCAAAGCTCCATGGGAGCATAAAATGGCTTATTCACCTGCATTGAAAAAAGAAATTGAAAAATTGGGTGAATATGATATTTATCATGCACAAGGAGTATGGCAGTATCCTACTTATGCACTGGCAGATATTGCACGCAAAAAAGGAAAGCCTTATCTGATTACCCCCAGAGGAATGCTTTATCCGCAGGATATACAAAAATCGAATAAATTCTTTAAGGAACTCTCTTTGAAATTCCGGCTATTGGATGATTTGAATCGTGCAGCTTGTGTACAAGTGACATGCAAAGAAGAAATGGAGCATTGCCGAAATTTAGGAGTGACCTCTCCTATTGCCATTATCCCTAACCCAATTGAGATCAAAGAATACAAAGAAACAAAAAAAGATAATGTATTCCGTTTAGGGTATTTGGGAAGACTATCACCAAGAAAGAATGTGGAGGGCTTGATTTATGCTTTCGCTGAATTACGTAAAGAAACAGCCCATGCGGAGTTGCTTATTATAGGAGGAGGAGATAAAGAATACGAAGCCTTCCTAAAAAAAGAAGTAAGCAGATTAGGACTAACCAATGTACGTTTTGCAGGATTCTTATCGGGCAAAGAAAAAGATGAAGCCATTGCCTCATTATCTGTATTAGCTATGCCCAGTGAATTTGAAAATTTAGGAAATGTAATTTTGGAAGGTTTGGTAAGAGGTATTCCTTGTATTGCAACCAAAGGTGCACCATGGGAAGAACTGGAGACACATCAGTGTGGATGGTGGATAGAATACAAGCAGAAAGCGATTACAGAAGCAGTACGGCAGGCTCTTTCTTCGACTGAATTGAAAGAAATGGGAGAAAGAGGAAAGCAACTTGTAAAAGAGAATTATTCTGTAGAAGCAATTGCAGAAAAGATGAAAGAATTATATTCATTTTTAACAAACTCCTCCCCTATAAAACCATCCTTTTTATATGACTAATAAAACTGTAAAATTAGCGACTTTTTCCAATAAAGGATTCACAAAATCAGCCGGTTTTCTAAAACAAGTCCTATGGTATTTCACCAATGCTCTATTGGTGCGTGCTTCATGGAATCCTTTCATGGGAGTAAAGATTGCACTATTAAAAGCATTTGGAGCAAAAATCGGAAAAGGACTGGTTATAAAAAATAATGTATGCATTAAATTTCCCTGGAAACTGACTATAGGTGATAATGTGTGGTTGGGAGAATATGCATGGATTGATAATTTGGATGATGTGCATATAGGGAATGATGTTTGCATCTCTCAAGGAGCCTTACTCCTGACAGGAAATCATGATTATACATTGTCATCATTCGATTACCGAAATGCTCCTATTTGTATAGAGGATGGAGCATGGATTGGAGCCAAGACTGTGGTTTGTCCGGGAGTTACCGTACACTCGCATGCCATTCTAACCGTAGGTTCCATTGCAACCAAGGATATGGAAGCGTATGGTATATATCAAGGTAATCCTGCTCAAAAAATTCGTAACAGAAATATCAAATAATAACACTGAATATGAAAGTATCTATCATCACCTCTTGCTTCAACCGCGAAGCAACCATAGGAGATGCCATAGAGAGTGTGCTCTCGCAAACGTATCCCGACATAGAATACATCGTGATAGACGGGGCGTCGAAAGACAACTCGTGGGCGGTGATCCAACGCTATAAGGAGGGAATTGCGCAAATGGTATCGGAACGCGACCGCGGTATGTATGAGGGTATAAACAAGGGCCTGAAAAGGGCTACGGGGGATATCATCGGACTGATTCACTCGGATGATTTCCTGTTTTCGAAGGAAACGATTGCGCATATTGTACGGAAGTTTGAGGAAACGGGTGCGGACCTGGTGTATGGCAACGGACTGTTTGTGGATGCCAAGGATACACAGAAGGTGGTGCGCAACTGGATTAGTGGTTCGTACAGCAAAGGGAAAATGAAACGGGGATGGCTGCCGCTGCATCCTACGGTGTATATCCGAAGGGAGTGTATAGAGCGACTGGGATTGTATGACGAGAGTTTCAAGATTGCGGCGGACTCGGATTTCTTAGTGCGCTATCTGTATGAGGGTAACCTGAAGGTGGCGTATCTGGATGAATATATCGTGAGAATGAGAATGGGAGGACTGTCTACGGATCCGGAAAAAATGAAGCAGAAATGGGCGGAGGACTTGAGGATGTACCGGAGCCATGGATTCTCGCCGTATCTGACACTGGGGATGAAAATCTTGTCGAAGATTCCGCAGTTTATTTCAGCCAAACTGATGAAAAAGGGGGCTATCTGATGCCCATGAGTTTATAGAAGACTTTCTGACAGAAGGAAAGTATACTGAGAAAGACACGTTCGAAAAGAGAAGGTTTCATTTTATTTTTTTCTTGTAGTTACTTCGGCAAAAATAAGGGATTATTTTTGTTTGAATGCTATGTTCTCTTTCTTTTCTGGAGGAGAAGTGGGTGTATTGTGCTTGCCTTTCTCGTTTTTTTACTATATTCGCTGTGTATGAGACACGGCAAAAGTGTGTGAACTTATTTTCGTAAAACTCTGAAATATATTATAATATGAAAAGATATTGCCAGACTTTGGATCTCTACGACGACAAGGAGCTGATAGCGGCGTACGTGGAGGAGCATGCCCATGTATGGGAGGAAGTGAAGGCGGGAATCCGCGAAGTGGGAATCCTGG
>ERZ840057.2740-NODE-2740-length-11558-cov-28.156742_pt1 | contig 11558 bp, 9 predicted proteins | sample MGYA00519907_ERZ840057 | MGnify/ENA primary metagenome ERZ840057 (study PRJEB31850, sample SAMEA3708862) | human gut metagenome | biome: human gut; feature: human-associated habitat; material: faeces | place: China | collected 2014 ...
TAAGGACAAAACGATTTCGAGTCGTTCTCGTTACGACCGCTTCGATACATCTCCATATATTAGCCTTTACAGTATAGCAAAAAAGCGGTTTTCCGTCAACACTTTTCTCCCGTTACGGCACGGCACGGCTGCAAGCCATACGCAGCCGTGCCGTTTTGCGTTTTTGGGGCAGAAAGCGCGGTTTCTTTGCAAAAAAGGCTGTTCTTTTGGGCGGGAGCCGAGTATAATAGGAACGATATTTTTCAAATTTGAAGTATAGAGGAGAGCATTCCAATGGCACAGGCAAAACAAGATATGGGCACCGGCAGCATCAAAAAGCTGATGCTGCAGCTCATGATCCCCGCCGTGGTGGCGCAGGTGGTGAACCTGCTGTATAACATCGTGGACCGCATTTACATCGGCCACATTGCGGGCATTGGCGCGGCAGCGCTGACCGGCGTGGGGCTGTTCACACCCATTCTGATGCTGCTGAACGCTTTTGCCATGCTGGTGGGCGCGGGTGGCGCGCCGCGCACCGCCATTGCTCTGGGGCAGGGGGACAGGCAGCAGGCCGAAAAGATCGTCTCCAACAGCTTTACCGTGCTGCTGCTCTTTTCGGTGGTGCTGACCATCGGCTTCTATGCCGGGGCACCGGTGCTGCTGCGGCTGTTCGGTGCCAGCGATGCCACCCTGCCGTACGCCCTGAGCTACAGCCGCATCTACATTGCAGGCTCGGTGTTCGTGCTGGTAGTGCTGGGCATGAACCCTTTTATCACCACGCAGGGCTTTGCCAAGACCAGTATGCTTACCACCGTGATCGGCGCGGTGATCAACATTATCCTCGACCCCATCCTGATCTTCGGGTTCGGGCTGGGCGTGCGGGGCGCGGCCATTGCCACGGTGCTCAGTCAGGCCGTGGGCGCGGCATGGATCATCCGCTTTCTCACCGGCAAAAAGACCATCCTGCGCCTGCGCAGAGACTACCTGCGCCCGGAAAAGCAGATCATTCTGCCGGTGCTGGCGCTGGGCATCTCCTCGTTTGTGATGCTCTCCACCGAAAGCCTGCTTTCCATCAGCTTCAGCTCCAGTCTGGCGCGGTACGGCGGCGATGTGGCTGTGGGTGCCATGACCGTCATCACCAGCGCATCCCAGCTGTGCACGCTGCCCATTCAGGGCATCTGTCAGGGCGGACAGCCGGTGATGAGCTTCAACTTCGGCGCAGGCAAGAAGGCCCGCGTCAAGGAAGCCTTCCGTTTTCAGCTGACGCTGTGCGGGTCCTACACCTGCTTGTTCTGGCTGTTGATGATGCTGTTTCCCGGCGCGGTGGCGGGCATTTTCACCTCGGACACCGCACTGATCCAGTACACCACGTGGGCCATGCGCATTTACATGGCGGGCATTTTTGCCATGGGCTTCCAGATCGCCTGCCAGCAAAGCTTTATGGCGCTGGGGCAGGCTAAGGTCAGCCTGCTGCTGGCCTGCCTGCGCAAGATCATTCTGTTGATCCCCCTCATCTTCATTCTGCCGCATGTTCTGCCGGATGCAGTGTTCGGCGTGTTTCTGGCCGAGCCGGTCAGCGACATTCTGGCCGCCACCATCACCACCATCACCTTCTTTGCCCGGTTCGATAAGATCCTCGACCGCGGCGCGGCAAAGGTTTGATTTTTTTGTATGCAGAAAGGGCATCTGCCGTTGGCAGATGCCCTCGCTGTTTATTCGGGAAACCCTGACCGGCACTGAAAAATCAGTCCATGTTCAGAGCGCTCTTGAGGTTGTTTTTGTAGATATCGGCCTTGGCACCGTAGATGATCTGCACACCATCTGCGACCTGAACGACGCCGTTTGCACCCGTCTTCTGCTTCCAGTCAGTATCCGGCATAACGAGAGCCTTGTCTTTGACTTTGACGCGCAGTCGAGTAAAGCAGGCATCCACATGCTGGATATTGTCTGCACCACCCAGACCTTCAATGATGGTCGCCATCATCTCGTCGCTCATTTTCTTGTCCAGCTTCTTGACCTCCTGGCCATCATCTTCGCGGCCGGGAGTCTTGTAGTTGAACTTGGTGATCATGAAGCGGAAGGTGAAATAGTACAGGAAGAAGCAGGGAATGCCAATGATGAACACCCAGATCCAGTTAGAGCCTTTATCCGCCTGCATGATGCCATTGAAGATCGTGCTCAGGAAAGGGCCGCCGAAGGAACTGGGCCCCGGGATATTCACCTTGCAGATGTAAGTCAGCAGGTAGGCCAGACCTGCATAGCCAGCGTGCACCACGAACAGCAGCGGAGCCGCAAACAGGAAACTGTACTCAATGGGCTCGGTGATGCCAGTGAAGATGGAGGGGATGATGGCTGCGATCAGCAGCGCCTTGACCTGAGGCTTACGCTCCGGCTTTGCGCAATGGTACATGGCCAGAGCCGCACCGGGCAGACCAAACATAGCAAAAATAACCTTGCCGTTCATGATAAAGCGGGTAATGTTCACGTCAAACATGGCATCCGGAGAAGCCAGCATGGCGTTGTAAATGTTCACCGCGCCTTCATACAGCGTGCCATCAATGACCATGGAACCGCCAAGGTTTGTGAAGAAGAACGGAGTGTAAATAAAGTGATGCAGGCCAAAAGGCAGCAGCGCACGCTCTGCCAGACCATAGATCACACTGCCTGCCATGCCAGTGTCATAAATGATCTCGCCCATAAAGCCCAGACCGGTCTGAACGAAGGGCCACACCACAGACATTACCAGACCCAGCGCAGAGCAGGCCAGCAGCGAGATCATCGGCACGAATTTTGTGCCTGAGAAGATGCCCAGAACCGGCGGCAGCTGAATATTATAGTATTTGTTATGCAGCTTTGCAACCAGCAGACCCACCAGAATACCGCCGAATACACCGGTGTCAAGCGAAGCGATGCCCATGACCATGGACTGGCCGGTCTTCATCGCCGCAGGGTCCAGAATGCCCAGACTGGTCAGCAGGATATTCATCACATTGTTCATGGCGAGGAAACCGATCACGCTGGACAATGCCGCGATGCCCTTTTCCTTTTCTGCATAGCCGATGGCAACGGAAACAGCAAAAATGATTGGAAGATAGGAGTTAATGGTATTGCCCATGGCCTTGAGCAGATTAAAGAACAGCTTGACATAGGTATTGCCCAGAACCGGCCACAGTGCCACAATGTTCTTTGTCGTGAACGCAGAGCCAATGCCCACCAGAATACCTGCGATGGGCAGGATCATGACAGGCGTCATTAGAACTTTTCCCAGTTTCTGGAACTGTGAAAAGGTAACTTTCTTCTCTCTCTTCTCCATGATTTACCTCCTGCGGGTCTCAGTGCAGTTCAGGCCAGTAGCCCTTATTGGCTTCGATCATCTTATCCAGGATCTTGCGTGCCACCTTGGCAGAGGGAACTGTCTTGTTCATCGTGAATGCTTCCAGTGCCTTCTGGTAGGAGTGTTCAAAATAAGCATCCACGATCAGCTTTTCCGAAGAGACCTGCTGCATCATCATGCCCAGCTGGAACTGGGGGATATTGCCGATGGTAACAGGCTCCGGGCCCCACTTGCGCAGGTAGCAGGGAACTTCCACCATGGCATCATACGGCATCTGCGGGATGCAGCCCTTGTTTTCCACAATGACCAGATAGCGGTCCGCATTGTTATAGGCAATGGAACATGCCACATCCACAATAAAATCGCCAAAAGCATTGAACAGATTCAGGTTTGCTTCCTTCTTGCCGCCGCTCTCGCGGATCAGCTTTGCCTGCTCGATCATGTCCTTCTCACGGCCATCCATGACCATGTTGGCACGCGTGTAGTTGGGATCCATATCCACGGCGCTTTCCTTGGCATACAGATAGTACTGCAGGTAGGTATTGGGCAGATACTCCGGGAAGTCGGTGAGGATTTCCTTAAAGTTTTCCCATGTGTGGCGCCAGGAAGGATCGGAGTGGTGCTTATCATGAGAAGCAGCCAGACCGAACTTCATGATCTTTTCCTTCAGTTCCGGCATACGGTCCACACCGCTCTTGTCGTACAGGTGGGTCCACCAGCCAAAGTGGTTCAAACCAAAGTAGACCGGGTCCACATCGTTGTATTTTTCCAGACCCAGCATCTTTGCGAAGGACAGCATGATGGCTACCGGCATATCGCAGATGTTCAGGATCTTATAGTTGTTGTACTTGCGGCGGGTGGCCTCAGCCACGATCGCAGCAGGGTTGGAGTAATTGATAATCCATGCCTCGGGTGCGTACTTGCGCACATCGTCGATCACCTGGAACACGCCGGGGATGGAACGCAGGCCGTATGCCATGCCGCCGGGGCCGCAGGTCTCCTGACCCACAACGCCAAACTCCAGCGAGATCTTCTCGTCCTTCTCCCGCATTTCCATGCCGCCCTGACGGATCTGAGCAAAGGCAAAGTCAATATCGGTGTAGGCCTTTTCCGGGTCCGTGGTGGTGAAGTAGACGCACTCCGGATCCAGCTTTGCGATCAGCGAGCCGCACAGGGTATCGACCAGCTCCAGACGATCCGGGTCAATATCGTACAGCACCAGCTTTTTCAGCGGGAAGCGGTCAAGATTTGCAATCAGGCTCTGGATAATGCCGGGGGTATGGCTGGAGCCGCCGCCGACAATAACAACTTTAAATCCTTCCATTTTTGAAACCTCACATTCGTTTTGCGATCATGTTTCTGATTTTACCCTTGCGCGCGCTTTGGAGAGTGACTATAATATAATCGATATGAACATTTTTTTAAAGGCGTTTTGAAAGTTTTGAACCAGTTTGCCCAAGTTGAAACAATTCCAGAGTCTGAAAATATTTTCACACCTGCTAACTTTCTTCAAAGCCTTCCCGCCGGAGGACATCATGGACTTTTTCACCCGCATTGCAGAACACACTCCCCAGCTGAACAAAAACGATAATGAGCTTCTTTCTTACTGCATTCGCAACCACACCGAGATCGCCAATCTCAAGGTGACGGAACTTGCGGACCGGTTGTTCATCTCACCGGCTTCTGTCGTCCGCTTTTGCAAGAAGCTCGGTTTCAGTGGTTATTCCGATTTTAAGGCATCTTTGCGCATGGATCTGTTTGAGCCGGAGGAAACGCCGCGAAAGTCTCACCCGACCGACTTTTTCCGGGATATCCACAAAACCATCGAGATGGTTCCGGAGGAGACCGTAGAGCGTATCGTAGAGCTGATCCACTGCAGCCGCCGCATTGAGCTGTATGCCGTAGGCAGCAGCAGAATGCCCGGCTCCGAACTTGCAAAGCGGCTGCAGACCATCGGCAAGGCCGCCTTCTGTTACGATGACAGCACCCTGATGAATATCAGCGCCCGGCAGCTGACTTCCGATGATCTGGTTCTGGCCCTTTCCATTTCCGGCGAAACAAGTCTGATCATTGCCGCTGCAACGGTTGCCAAAAGCCGTGGTGCCGCATTGGTTTCCTTTACAAATCTCGGCAGCAATACCCTCAGCGGCATGGCAGATGAAAACCTGTATGTCAACGCCACAAACTTTGTGTGCTCCGGCATTCAGGTGCAGTCCCGCGTACAGCTGCTGATGCTGTGCGAATACCTGTTCTTCCGCTACATAGAGACCTATGGGGACGAGCACCAGCAAAGTATCGGTTGACACCATTTCACCGCAGCGCACAGCCAACGCTCTATTCCACCAACAAATCTCCCACGATAAAAAACAGGGCCGCCGCACAAACGATGTGCGGCGGCCCTGTTGGCGTTCTGTTTTTATTTCCCCGCCAGAAGAATGGCCAGCACGGCTTTCTGCACGTGCAGGCGGTTCTCGGCTTCATCGAAGATTTCCGGTGCGTGCTGCTCGAACACCGCCGAGGAGATCTCCTCACCCCGGTGGGCGGGCAGGCAGTGCAGCACCATGACATCGGGCTTTGCGCTTTCCAGCAGCTTGCCGGTGAGCTGGAAGCCCACAAAATCCCGCAGGCGCTGCTCACTTTCCGGCGTGCCGGGCTTGGCGGTGTTCCACACAGCCGTTGCCACCACGTCGGCGTCCTGAATACCCTCGGCAGGGTCTGCGGTCAGGTGGAAGGCGCTGCCGTACTTGTGGGCGAACATCAGCACATCCGCCGCCGGGCGGTAGCTCTGCGGGCAGACGCAGGTGACCTGCATCCCAGCCAGCAGTCCGCCCACGATGAGGCTGTTTGCCATGCTGCTGCCGTCGCCGACAAAGCAGAGCTTCCGGCCCGCAAGGCTGCCCCGGCGCTCCCGAATGGTCATCAGGTCGGCCAGAACCTGGCAGGGATGGGCGTAATCCGTCAAGCCGTTGATCACCGGCACACCGGCCAGCTCGGCAAACTCTTCCAGATCGCTCTGGCGGTAGGTGCGCCACACCACGCAGTCGTAGTAGCGGCCCAGCACCCGGGCGGTGTCCTTGAGGGGCTCGCCGCGCCCGGCCTGCAGCTCGGCGGTGTTCATGTAGTTGCCCAGACCGCCCAGCTGGTACACACCCACCTCAAAGCTGGTGCGGGTTCGGGTGGATGCCTTGGAGAATATCAGGGCAACCGTCTTTCCTGCCAGCAGCGGGGCCGTGCCGCCCAGCTTCTGCTGTGCCTTGAGTTGATCGGCCACATCCAGAATGTGGGTCAGCTCGGCAGGGGAGAGGTCGCTCATTTTCAGCAGATTTTTCATGCCTGCTCCTTCGGAGCCGTCGGCTCCATCTTGCCCAGCACATCGCCCAGGATCTCCAGCGCCATGTCCACATCGTGCTCGCTGAGGGTCAGCGGCGGCAGCAGGCGCAGGCGGGTCTTGGCTGTCAGCACCAGCAGGCCCGCTTCGCGGCAGGCGGCCAGCACATCTGCGGCCTTGAGGTCGTAGAACTCGATGCCCACCATCAGGCCGATGCCGGAAATGCTCTTGACATGGGGCAGCTTTGCGATGCCTGCGCGCAGCTGGACGGCGCGCTCGTTGACATTGGCAAGGAAGCTCTGGTCCATGCGGTCCACCACCACGTTGGCACCGGCGCAGACCACCGGGTTGCCGCCGAAGGTGGAGCCATGGGTGCCGGGGCCCATGCCCTCGGCTACCTTTTCGTTCATCAGCACTGCGCCGATGGGCAGGCCGCCGCCCAGACCCTTGGCCAGCGTGACCACGTCCGGCTTGAGGTTGTAGTGCTCGCAGCACAGGAAGGTGCCGGTGCGGCCCACGCCGGTCTGCACCTCGTCCACGATGAGCACAAGGTCTTTTTCGTCGCAGAGCTTGCGCACGGCCTGCACGTAGTCCGGGTCCAGCGCCATCACGCCGCCCTCGCCCTGAATGAGTTCCAGCATCACGGCGCAGGTGGTGCGGTCCACCAGCTCCTCCAGCGCTTCGATATCGCCTGCCGGAGCATACAGGAAGCCCTCGTTGAAGGGGCCGAAGTAGTTGTGGAACACCTCCTGACCGGTGGCGGTCAGGGTGGCGATGGTGCGGCCGTGGAAGCTGTTCACCAGCGTGATGACCGTGGTGCGGTCCTTGCGGTAGTGGTCCACGCTGTACTTGCGCGCGGCCTTAATGGCACCCTCGTTGGCCTCGGCACCGGAGTTGCCAAAGAACACCTTGCTCATGCCGGTGCGCTTACACAGCTTTTTGGCCAGCTTGCCGCAAGGCGCGGTGTAGTAAAGGTTAGAGGTATGCTGCAGCTTGTGGGCCTGCTCCGAGACGGCTTCGGCCCAGTCCAGATCACAGTAGCCCAGACTGTTGACACCGATGCCGCTGGTAAAATCCAGATACTGCTGACCCTCGGGGCCTGCGGCGCGCAGGCCGTGGCCTTTTTCCAGCACAATAGGGTTGCGGTTATAGGTGTGCAGGACGTATTCGCCGTCCCGCTTGATGACTTTTTCAGAATCCATAGGTGTACCCTCCTGTGAACAGAGACTGTGAACAGAAAACCCTCTCAGGCGCTTTCGCGCCAGAAAATGCTGGCAAAGGCTTGAGAGGGTCATTTTTCTTATTATACCGCCTGCACGGCACCTGCGCAATGCTTATTCGCGGTGGCTGCGGCGGTAAAAGCGGGTGCCGGAGCCGCGGTTGGAGAACAGCTCCAGCAGGATGGAGTGGGGCACGCGGCCATCGATGATGACCGCCTCGTGCACGCCCTGATAGATGGCATCGGCCATGCCGCCGATCTTGGGGATCATGCCGCCCGCAATGATGCCGGCGGACTTATAGCCCTCGATCTCGGACACCTCCACCTCGGGGATGAGGGTGCTCTCGTCGTCCTTATCCCGCAGCAGGCCCGCGATATCGGTCATGGATACCAGCTTCTCCGCTTTCAGCGCAATCGCGATTTGCGCAGCGGCGGTGTCGGCGTTCACGTTGTAGGCCTGACCCAGATCGTCCATGCCCACCGTGGCGATCACGGGGATGAAGCCGCCGTCCAGCAGGCTTGCGATCAGGGTAGCGTCCACATGCACGATCTCGCCCACATGGCCCAGCTGGGGGTCCAGCTCGGTGCAGCGCAGCATCTGGCCGTCCATGCCGCACAGGCCCACGCCGCGGCCGCGCAGCTTTGCCACCAGATCCTTGTTCACCTTACCGGCCAGCACCTGCTGCACGATCTCCATGGTGGCATCGTCGGTCACGCGCAGACCGTTTGCGAAATGGCTTTCCACACCCACCTTTTTCAGCATCTCGTTGATGGCCGGGCCGCCGCCGTGCACCAGCACCACGCGCACACCCAGCAGGGTAAGGGTGACCAGATCGTTCATGACGGCATTTTTCAGTTCTTCGTTGATCATGGCATTGCCGCCGTACTTTACCACCATGGTCTTTCCGTGATACTTCTGGATGTAGGGTGTCGCCTCAGAGAAAAGGCGCGCCATTTCTTCGTTTTTCATAAGATTTCCTCTGAACCCTCTCAGTCAATGCCTTGCGGCATTGCCAGATTCCCCTTTTTGTCGCTCACGCGACATCTTCCCCCGGCGCGGGGGAAGTCTGTCCTCTCAAGGGGGAGCCTTTGCTGGACGGGTCACTTTATTTCATAAAATCAGCTGCTTGTCGTTCGTTTTAAGCTCCCCCTTCGGGGGAGCTGGCGCGCAGCGCCTGAGAGGGTTATCAGGTGCGGTAGTCGCCGTTGATCTTGACGTAATCGTAGGTCAGATCGCAGCCCCATGCCTTTGCGGATGCATCGCCGGTGCCCATGTCCACCTTGACCAGCACATCGTGCTCAGCCAGCACCTTGGCGGCTTCGTCCTCGCTGTAGGGGTGGTAGGCGGCATTTTCGCACACATACACCTCACCGGCCTTGCTGGAAAGCCACACGCAGACCTTATCAATGGAGAAATCGCCGGGGGTGTAGCCGATGGCGCACAGGATGCGGCCCCAGTTGGCATCGCGGCCGAACACTGCGGCCTTGAACAGGTTGGAGCACACCACGCTGCGGCTGACGGCACGGGCGGTCTTCAGGTCGGGGGCGTGGGTCACTTCGCAGGTGATGAGGTGGGTGGCACCCTCGCCGTCACCGGCGTGCTCGGCACACATGTGCTCTGCAATGGCGGTGAGCGCGGCAACAAAGGCTTCGTAGTCCGCGTTCTCCTCGCAGATCTCCGGGTTGCCTGCAAGGCCGGAAGCCATGATGATCAAGGTATCGTTGGTGGAGGTGTCCAGATCCACGCTCATCTGGTTGTAGGTGCCGGGCACCACGGTCTTGAGGGCCTTTTCCAGCAGGATGGGCGAGACGGCGGCATCGGTGGTGTAGAAGGCCAGCATGGTTGCCATGTTGGGGGCGATCATGCCGCTGCCCTTGCCAATGGCACCCACCGTGCAGGTCTTGCCGCCCAGCTCGAACTGGATGGCGTATTCCTTTTTGTGGGTGTCGGTGGTCATGATGGCGGTGGCGGCATCGGTGCTGCCCTGCTCGTCCGCAGCCAGCTTTGCGGCGGCGGCAGGGATGCCCCGGGCAAAGGGGTCGATGACCATGGGCTGACCGATGACACCGGTGGAAGCGGGCAGAACGTCCTGCGGGTCGATGCCCAGCTCCTTGCCCACCAGCTCACAGCATTCTTCGGCCAGAGCCACGCCGTTGGCGGCGCAAGTATTGGCGTTGCCGCTGTTCACGATGATCGCCTGTGCGTAGCCGTCCTTCAGGTGGGCACGGTCCACCTTGATGGGTGCGCCGCAGACCTTGTTGGTGGTGTACACACCGGCGGCGGCGCAGCGCACGTCCGCCTTGATGAGTGCCAGATCGTATTTTTCTGCATGGTTTGCGCGGATGCCGCAGTGCACGCCAGCCGCTGCAAAGCCCTTGGGCGCGCAGATGCCGCCCGCAACTTCTTGATACTGCATAATGATTTTCCTTTCCCACAAAGAAATACTTCTCACTCGAACGGGCTAGCCCTCTCAGGCTCACATACGTTCGCCAGCTCCCCCAAAGTGGGAGCCCTTGGCAGTCCACGCAAACTTCATCTTTTTGCCAAGGCCTCTCCCTTTGGGAGAGGTGGATTTGCGAAGCAAAGACGGAGAGGGCGAGGACGCTGCCCGTGTACGAGCCATCTTTATTCCAATCCTTTGGTCTCTTCCAGCCCCAGCATCAGGTTCATGCACTGGACGGCCGCGCCGGAGGAGCCTTTGCCCAGATTATCGAACAGGGAGACCAGCATCATCTGGTCGCCTGCAGCGTTCACGGTCATGTACAGCTCCATGCGGTCGGTACCGGCCATGGCATTGGAGTACAGGCCGTTTTCCGGCAGGGCTTCGTTCAGAGCGTGCACCTTGACGGTGGCAGCATCCTTGTAATATGCCGCAATGCCCTCGGCCACCTGTTCGGCGGTGCTGCCCGCCAGCGTCAGATCCAGCGGCACCAGCACCTGCATGCCGCAGTAGTAATCACACACCACGGGCACGAACATGGGGGTGTGGGCAAGTCCGCTGATCTTCTGCATTTCCGGCAGGTGCTTATGGGCAAGGCCCAGACCGTAGCTCTTGGGTGCATCCAGCTTGCTGTGGGCCGGACGGTCGGGGCTTTCGTAATCGGCGATCATCTTTTTGCCGCCGCCGGAATAGCCGGAAATACCGGTGCAGCTGTAAAAATCACCCGCTCCGGCAAGGCCCAGCTCCACCAGAGGCCGCATGATGCTGATAAACCCGCTGGCATAGCAGCCGGGCACCGCCACGCGGCAGGCATTTTTGATCTTTTCCTTCTGGCCCCTGAGTTCCGGGAAGCCGTAGACCCAGTTGGGATCCGTGCGGAAAGCCGTAGAAGTATCCAGCACCTTGACATCCGGGCGGAGCAGGGGCATGACCTCTCTGGAGGCGGCATCCGGCAGGCAGAGGAAGGCGAGGTCAGCCGAATTGATGACCTTTGCCCGCTCGTTCACGTCCTTGCGGCCCTCCTCGGAAATGGAGAGCAGTTCAATTTCGGGCCGGGCGGCCAAACGGTCAGCAATGCGCAGACCCGTGGTGCCTGCGGAGCCGTCGATAAAGACCTTTACGCTCATGCGTTGTTCGCCTCCCATGCGGCCAGCTGGTCCATGGCCAGCCGGATCTGGTTGTTGACGCTGGCCTCGCTGGGGCCGCCGTAGCTGGTGCGGCCCTCGCAGCACTTGATGAGGTCGATGGCGTCGTAGA
>ERZ840057.2741-NODE-2741-length-11557-cov-185.070509_pt1 | contig 11557 bp, 10 predicted proteins | sample MGYA00519907_ERZ840057 | MGnify/ENA primary metagenome ERZ840057 (study PRJEB31850, sample SAMEA3708862) | human gut metagenome | biome: human gut; feature: human-associated habitat; material: faeces | place: China | collected 2014 ...
TGAAAAAGAAATTTTTTGCTAATTTATGGTTGACTTTTCATAGCTGGTCTCCTTTAGTAATCCCAATTTTTTTCAACATGTTCATTATAATGTACTGAGAAATTTATTTCAATAGTCAAAATGTCTCATTTTGAACTTTTTCATCCCGGCCGCAAAAAATTGTCATTGATTTAAATAACAGATGCATTTACAATATAGCTATTATGAAAAAAATATTTATAAAATACGTCTCACAAAACATACTCGGCATGGTGGGTATGTCATTATATATACTTGCCGACACCTTTTTTATCTCAAAGGCTGTCGGCTCAAACGGTATCACAGCGCTCAATCTTGTGCTGCCTGTATACAATTTGATTTTTGCCATAGGCGCAATGATCGGAGTCGGCTCCGCTATCAGATATGTCGTAGAAAAAAATAAGGGCAATACATCAAGCGAGAGCTATTTTTTTCATGCCCTGCTGTGGTGTATTATGATAAGTGTTATATTCATATTGATTGGTATTTTCATCCCGGACAGGCTCGTATGGCTGCTCGGCGGCGATGCAGCAATTATAAATACCGGTAAAAACTATACACGTATTTTCATGCTTTTTACGCCATTTTTCATGTGCAACTATGTGTGCAACGCTTTCGTAAGAAATGATGGTGCACCATCCATTGCCATGTGTGCCACACTTTTCAGCAGCCTTTTTAATATTGTTTTTGATTACATACTCATGTTCCCACTTGGACTTGGTATGGAGGGAGCCGCTTTAGCTACCGCTATTTCACCGATTATAGGCATCCTGATATGCTGTATTCACTTCTGCTCAGACAAATGCTCCGTAAAGCTTAAGCCTGCGGTTCCATCTGTCAAAAGACTCATTTACTCCTGCCAGGTTGGTGTTTCTTCCTTTGTTGCTGAGATATCATCAGGTGTCATAACTATTGTCTTCAATATGATTATCCTTCGGCTTGCAGGAAATATCGGCGTGGCAGCATACGGTGTGGTCGCCAATACATCTCTGGTCGCTGTAGCTTTGTTCAACGGAATAGCACAGGGCTCACAGCCTCTTATCAGCGACTATTACGGCAGGGGGCTTAGAAAAAATGTAGGCTCAATACTCAGGATGGCTGTCGTTTCATCCCTCTTAATTGCCGCACTGCTCATTTTGTTCATATACACCTTTGCACCTTTTGTGACATCTGTTTTCAACAGCGAGCACGATGCCAGGCTTGCTTCGTATGCCGAGAGCGGACTGCGCCTTTACTTTACAGGCTTTATTTTTGCCGGAATTAATATAGTAGGTTCTGCTATCCTAAGTGCCGTTGAGTCCGTAAAATATGCGTTCGCGGCATCTATCATGCGTGGTTTTATCGCTATAAGCATTTTCGCATTCGCACTTTCAGCCACCTTTGGCATGACAGGTGTGTGGCTTGCTTTTCCGGCGGCTGAATTTGTGACTATGTTTATTATTGTTAAGGGATTAAGAAAAAACTATTCTAATTGTAATAGATAAATTTTTTTCAAAAGTATTCTTTATGTTGGAAATCAAACATACAAGTTGTTTTTATAACGCTATTATTCTATCAGAAACATAAAAAAACTACTGATGGAGGAAAAAAATATGTTTTGTTTTCAATGTGAACAAACGGCCGGATGCACCGGCTGTACCGGAAATACAGGTGTCTGCGGAAAAAAGGCAGATACTGCACAGTTACAGGATGAATTGACAGGCGCACTGATTGGTCTGGCGAGAGCTGTCGATGACACATCAGCTGTTTCAAAAAAGACATGGCAGACCATTATCGAGGGCTTATTTACCACAATTACAAATGTAAGCTTTGATAATGCAGCAATCGAAGATATGATACAAAAGGTCAGAGCAGAAAAAGCCTCTCTGGTTGGCAACTGTAATAAATGTCAGTCTCCTTGTGGACGAACTGACGAATATGATATGCAACAGCTATGGAATGCTAATGAAGATATCCGTTCCCTGAAGTCACTTATTCTCTTTGGTATTCGCGGAATGGCTGCATATGCCTATCATGCATATGTCCTGAATTTTGAAGATTCCGAGGTAAATCAGTTTTTCTGTGAAGCCTTGTTCAAGATTGGTTACGCAGAAAGTATGGATGAACTGCTTCCAACAGTTCTCAAGGTAGGTGAAATCAATCTAAAGTGCATGGCACTTCTAGACAAGGCAAATACACAAACCTATGGAACACCGGAGCCAACAGATGTTACGCTTACGGTGGAAAAGGGACCTTTTATCGTAGTAACCGGACACGATTTAAAGGACCTGCAGCTTTTGCTTGAACAGACAAATGGAAAGGGAATCAATATCTACACTCATGGTGAAATGCTCCCTGCCCATGCATATCCACTCTTAAAGAAATTCCCTCACTTGAAGGGAAATTTCGGAACAGCATGGCAGAATCAGCAAAAAGAATTTGATCATATTCCTGCTCCTATTCTCTACACCACAAATTGTCTGATGCCTCCAAAAAGCAGCTACATCGACAGAGTGTTCACAACAGAAGTGGTTGCCTTCCCGGGTACTGTTCATATCGATGAACAGAAGGATTTCACTCCTGTTATTGAAAAAGCACTTGAGCTCGGTGGTTACAAGGATGATCAGACCTTCACAGGCATAAATGGCGGCACACAGGTAACAACCGGTTTTGGTCATTCAGCAATCCTGTCCCATGCGGATACGGTAATAGAGGCCGTAAAATCAGGAGCTATCCGTCATTTCTTCCTGGTTGCCGGCTGTGATGGTGCCAAACCGGGCCGAAATTACTATACAGAATTTGTAAAACAGACGCCTTCTGACAGTATCGTCCTGACACTGGCATGTGGTAAATTTCGTTTCAACGATCTAAATCTCGGAGAAATTGGTGGTCTTCCGCGACTGATGGATATGGGACAGTGTAATGACGCTTATGGCGCGATACAGGTTGCAATAGCACTTGCGGATGCATTTGGATGTTCAGTAAACGAGCTTCCGCTTTCCTTTGTACTCTCCTGGTATGAACAGAAAGCAGTCTGCATCCTCTTAACACTGTTACATCTTGGTATAAAAAATATCCGGCTCGGTCCTTCTCTACCGGCGTTCCTTTCTCCTAACATTCTGAACTTTCTGGTAGAAAACTATGGGATTGCACCTATTACCACACCGGAGGAAGACATCAAAGTACTGTTGAAACAATAAATAGTCAAAAACACAGGATATAGCGCCTTTGCTGTATCCTGTGTTTTTAAATTAGCTTTAAATTAATTTGCAATCATTAGGGTAATCTAATCTAATTCTCCCCATACATCTCCGGTCTCCTGTCCCTGAACAGTCCCCAGCTCTTTCTCTCACTCTCCAGCTCATCCAGATCAAAACTGTGGAGTATGAAGCCCTCCGATACTCTGTCCATCTCCTCAACAACCTCTCCGGTTGCGTCTGTGATAAACGAAGAACCGTAAAATGTCAGTGCTGAGCTCTGGTTTCCGTTTTCCGCACACGGTACAACCTCCTCTGTGCCTATCCTGTTTGCCGCCACAACCGGCATCAGATTGCATGCTGCATGCCCGGTCATACACCTTCTCCAGTGTGGCATGCTGTCACATTCCAGTATCGGCTCGCTGCCTATGGCTGTAGGGTAAAAAAGTATCTCAGCGCCCTTTAAAGCCATGCCTCTTGCTGTTTCCGGGAACCACTGATCCCAGCATATGCCGACTCCTATGGTTGCATACTTTGTCTTAAAAGCTTTAAATCCGGTATTTCCCGGTGTGAAGTAAAACTTCTCCTGATAATAATGATCGTCCGGGATATGTGTCTTTCGGTATATTCCAAGCACCTCTCCATCGGCATCTATCACCGCCACCGAGTTGAAGAGCTGTCTGCCCTCTCCTGCCTCATAAAAGCTCACAGGAATCACTACGCCAAGTTCCTTTGCCAGTACCTTCATGCTCTGCACTGCAGCATTTTCAGAAAGCGGCTTTGCATAGTCATAATAATCGTACCGCCTCTCCTGACAGAAATACTGTCTCTCAAAAAGCTCCGAAGGAAGTATTATCTGTGCTCCGGCCTCTGCCGCAGCCCTTATAAGCTTTGCTGCTTTTTCAATATTTTCATTTACATCACGGCTGCAGCTCATCTGGATTGCAGCAATTGTAACCTCTCTCATACTATTCACCTTTCTCATCCTGAATTAAATTACTGTGGAATCTGCTGTGTGATACAGTGTATATTTCCGCCACCGACAATTATGTCGCGTGCATATATCGGATACACCCTTCTTCCCTCAAAAAGGCTTCCGATTGCCTTAAGCGCAGGCTCATCCATCACATCACCAAACTGTGGAATGAGCACACCGCCGTTTGTGATGTAAAAATTCACATAGCTTGCCGCTAAGCGTTCTCCTGCCTCGCGCTCATCCTCACCCTCCTCAAAGGTGAAGCCGGAAAGCTCATATTCTGTGATACACACCGGCTTCTTTGGAATGTAAACCTTGTGAACCTCAATTTTTCTACCCCTTGCATCAGTTTCATTTTCCAATATTTCAAGGTCCGCTGAGGACATCTGCCACTGTGGGTCATCCATGTCATCAGTCCACGCAAGCACCACATGCCCCGGGCTTGTAAATGCACATACGTTGTCGACATGCTCGTTGGTTTCATCATTGTATATTCCATAAGGAATCCAGATGATTTTTTCGGCTCCAAGGTAATCCTTTAATTTCTGTTCTATTTCAGACTTCGATAATTCCGGATTTCTGCCCTTGCTTAGCAGACAGCTTTCAGTCACTATCACAGTTTTCTCTCCGTCTGTATGGATGGCTCCACCCTCAAGGACAAACGGATGCGCATCATATATGTCATATCCGGTTTCGTTGCAAAATAAAGCCGCTACTCTGTCATCCTTTGTCCAGTCTGCGTACAGTCCGTCCACCTTGCCGCCCCAGGCATTAAAGCACCAGTCGATTCCTCTGACAGCGCCATCCTCATTTTTCACGAAGGTCGGCCCCACGTCTCTGGCCCAGGCATCGTCTGACTCCATTTGTATATATTTAACCGGGAAATTTTCCTGATAATTTTTCTGTTTCCTGACAGCTTCCACGACAGACCTTGCATTGTCTATTACATCCGCCTCAGCGAGCACATATGCCTGCTCAGACTCTGCTATTGCACATATCACCTCCGCAAAAGCCTCTCTTGCCCGCCTGGCACCGTAAATCCATGAGCCCGGGCGCTTTGGCCAGATGATGATGGTGCCCTTGTGTGGAGCATACTCTGCCGGCATATAGAAGCCGTCTGCCCTAGGACAGCCTGCATTTAAAATCTTCATATTCAAATCTCCTGATAACCTTACAATCCTTATTTTCATCCATTACGGCAATGTCCGGAAGCGGCATGCCGTTAAAGGTATTATTTTTGACCATCGAGTAGATTGCCATATCGCAAAAGCGCAGTCTGTCACCGGTTTTTATCTCCTTGTCAAATGAATAATCCCCTATCACGTCACCTGCCAGACAGGTACATGAGGACAGTCTGTATGTATATTTCTTCTCACCCGGCATGCCACTGTCCATAAGCGGCGGGCGGTACGGCATCTCAAGCACATCCGGCATATGGCAGGCTGCGGAGGTATCCAGAATGAGTATCTTTATGCCATTATTTTCAACTATATCAAGCACTGTAGTCTCCAGATAGCCTGCATCAAGCGCAACCGCCTCTCCCGGCTCCAGATAGATTTCCAGGTCGTATTTGTCACGCATGTGCGTAATGCACCTTTCAAGCCTTTCAATGTCATAGTCTGCTCTCGTAATGTGGTGTCCGCCTCCCATATTGAGCCACTTAAGCCCATACAGCAAATCTCCGAATTTCTCCTCTACCGCTGCAAGGGTCGTTTCAAGCGCATCCGAATCCTGTTCACAGAGCGTGTGAAAATGAAAGCCCTCTATACGTGATAAATCAAGCCCGTTTTTAATAGCCTTATCGAGTGCCTCTCTCGTTATCCCTAGCCTTGAGCCCGGCGCACATGGGTCATATATCTCATGCCCCTCCTGTGTGGAGCACTCAGGGTTTATTCTGAGCCCGACACTTATTTTTTTATCAGCCTTTTCTATTTTATCCCTGTGAAGCAGATACTGCGATACTGAATTAAATACAATATGGTCACATATTTCTACCAGCTCATCCATCTCCTGCGGTAAAAAAGCGGGACAGAATACATGGTTTTCCTTTCCCATTTCTTCATGTGCAAGACGGGCCTCAAAAAGCCCGCTTGCAGTTGTCCCGCTTAGATATCTGCCGATAAGAGGATATTCATAAAATGCGCTGAATGCCTTCTGTGCCAGAAGAATCCTTGCGCCTGTCCTTCGCATGACACCGTTTAATATCAAAAGATTTTCAGTTAATTTTCCCTCGTCTATCACATAACAGGGAGTTCTTAATTCATCTATCTTCATACCGGCCTCCGGACTAATCCATATGTACTGACTCATCCTCAGTCTTATAGCAATCCACAGGAACCGGATTCTCCACTACCTGCCAAGGCAGTCCGAACTTATTAAGAGCCTCCATGTATGGATCCGGATCCATCTCCTCGAGATTGAACACTCCCGGCTTCTTCCAGAGTCCCTTTACCACCATCATGGCACCAATCATTGCCGGCACACCTGTGGTATAAGAAATCGCCTGCGACTCAACCTCCTTGTAGCACTCCTGATGATCACATACATTGTAGATGTAGATTGACTTTTCCTTTCCGTCCTTGACACCTGTAAAAATACATCCGATATTTGTCTTTCCGACTGTGCGAGGTCCCAGGGATGCAGGGTCAGGAAGCAGCTCCTTAAGCACCTGTATTGGCACTATTTCCTTTCCGTCCACCATGATCGGGTCTGTTCTTAGCATGCCGACATTCTCAAGACACTTCATGTGTGTGAGATAGCTCTGTCCAAAGGTCATGAAGAATCTGATTCTCTTTATTCCCGGAATATTTTTGGCGAGTGACTCAATCTCCTCGTGGTGAAGCAGATACATATCCTTTTCTCCAACCTGGTCAAAATTGTACTGCGCTCTCCACTCCATAGGCTTTGTCTCTACCCAGTGGCCGTCTGTCCAGTATGAGCCGTTCGCAGAAACCTCACGCAGATTTATCTCAGGGTTAAAGTTTGTCGCAAACGGATATCCATGGTCACCGCCATTGCAGTCGAGAATATCTATAGTATGTATTTCATCAAAATAATGCTTAAGCGCATATGCAGAATAAACAGAGGTCACACCCGGGTCAAATCCGCTTCCAAGTATAGCTGTAAGCCCTGCCTCCTTGAACTTCTCCTGATATGCCCACTGCCATGAATAATCAAAATATGCTGTAAATCCAAGCTCCTTGCAGCGCTTTTCGTAGATTGCCCTCCACTTTGGATCCTCAGTATCCTCACACTCATAGTTGGCAGTATCGATGTAGTCAACACCACACGCAAGACATGCATCCATGATTGTAAGATCCTGATACGGAAGCGCAACATTTAAAACCGCATCCGGCTTGTATGCGCTAATCAGCTCTTTTAATTCCTCCACATTGTCGGCATCAACCTTTGCAGTCTCAATTTTTGTGCTTGTCTTTCCCTCAAGCTTTGCCTTTAAATCGTCACATTTTGACTTGGTTCTGCTTGCAATCATAATCTCGGTAAATACCTCGCTGTTCTGGCAGCATTTTCTGATTGCCACCTGCGCAACTCCACCACATCCGATAATAAGTAATCTGCTCATTTTTGTTCCTCCTGATTCGCTTTGGTTATGATATAGTTTTTCTAATTTGTTTTACTTTGTTTCCTCTTCCTCGAGTAAATCCTCCACATATTTCGGAAGCATGAAGGCTCCCCTGTGTAAATGTGTTGTATAATACCAGGTTTTAAGCCCCAGTGCATCCCATCTTTTTGCATCCAGATCATAAAGCGGATGATATTTCTTCGATGCAAACCCAAACAGCCAGTAGCCTGACGGACAAGTTGGAATATGTGCCTGATATACCCTGCTTATAGGAAATGATTTATACACCTTTCTGTGCATTTTCCGGCACTCAAGCTCATCCTCATCATAAAAAGGGCTGCCGTGCTGATAAACCATGATTCCATCATCCTTTAGTGCCTTATAACAGCTTCCGTAAAATTCTTTTGTGAAAAGTCCCTCCGTATGTCCGAGCGGGTCTGTGGAATCGTTGATTATCAGATCATATTCATCATGCTTTCTGCGTAAGAATCGCAGACCATCATCATAAAACATGGAAATTCTTTCATCCTCAAGTCCACATGCTACCTCGGGGAAAAACCGCCTGCATACATCGACAAACATCTTGTCTGTCTCAACCACATCAATATGCTCGACAGACGGATATTTGATGAGCTCCTTTGCCACGCCGCCATCGCCACCACCTATTATAAGTATCCTTTTTGCATTCGGGTGGACCGCCATCGGCACATGTGTGACCATCTCATCATATATAAACTCATCTGTGTCCGAAAAAACAATCTCGCCATCCAGCGCGACCATTTTGCCAAACTCATATGATTTAAACACATCTATTTTCTGATAATCACTCTGCCCTGAAAAAAGCTGCTCCTGTATCCTTACATCCAGCTTGACATTGACAGTATGATATTGTGAAAACCACATTTGCATAGCTTTTCCTCCTGTTTACTGCTCCAATACCTTAAGATATTCAACCGCAGGATCCTCTGTTCCCTGCATTGAACAGCCCTTTTCCTTTGCGTAGACAATGTATTGCGCAATCTCTTTCGTGATAAGCTCTCCCGGTGCAAGAATCGGGATTCCCGGTGGATAACACATGACAAACTCACCACTTACAGCGCCTACCGCGTCCATAATGCGCACTGATTTCTTCTGCGAATAAAATGCCTCCTGCGGCGATACCGCCACCTTTGGATTTATGTACTCTCCCGACAAAAGTCCGGTCTTGTCCTTGCTGTAAAGGCGCTTGATATCCTCAAGCGCACCTACGAGCCTCTCTATATCCTGTATTCTGTCACCGATTGATATATACGCAAGTATATTACAGATATCTCCAAACTCTATCTGGATATCATACTCATCACGCAGCAGATCATACACCTCTATTCCTGCAAGCCCTATATCGAGCGTATAGATGGACAGCTTTGTCACATCATAATCATATATGCTCGTGCCGTTTACGAGGTCACGCCCATACGCATAATAGCCGCCTATGGAATTAATCTCCTGCCTTGCATACTCCGACATCTGTGCCACCTTGGCAAAGGATTCCTCGCCTCTGAGTGCCAGATTTCTTCTTGATATATCAAGGCTTGACAATAGCAGATAAGATGCGCTCGTGGTCTGTGTGAGGTTGATAATCTGCCTCACATAATCAGCATTTACATCCCTTCCGGTGAGCAGAATCGAGCTCTGTGTCAGGCTTCCTCCCGATTTGTGCATCGATACCGCAGACATGTCTGCCCCGGCTGCCATTCCTGATATCGGAAGCCCCTTTCCAAAGTAAAGATGTGTACCATGTGCCTCATCCGTGAGCACCTTGATTCCCTTCGAATGAGCCAGCGCAACTATCGACTTAAGGTCAGAACAGATTCCGTAATACGTCGGATTGTTTACAAGCACCGCCTTTGCATCCGGATTTTCCTCGATAGCCCTCGCCACCTGGTCAATCTCCATTCCAAGCGAAATACCAAGCTTCGCATTCGTCTGCGGATTGACATAAACCGGTATCGCTCCGCAGAGCACGAGTGCATTGAGAGCGCTTTTATGAACATTTCTCGGAAGTATAATCTTGTCTCCTGCCTTGCAGGTGGACAAAATCATGGCCTGCACCGCAGAGGTGGTGCCGCCTACCATAAGAAAAGCATTTGCCGCTCCAAAGGCATCCGCCGCAAGCTCCTCCGCCTCTCTGATTACCGAAACCGGATGGCACAAATTGTCAAGCGGCTTCATTGAATTGACATCAAGCCCTACGCACTTTTCCCCGAGCAGATGCACCAGCTCAGGATTTCCCCTGCCTCTCTTGTGTCCCGGCACGTCAAACGGCACTACTCTTTTCTTCTTAAACTCCTCAAGAGCCTCATAAATCGGCGCTCTTTCCTGTCTTTTGATATCCATTTACTTCTCCTGTATTTAAAAAGGATGATGCGTGCAAGCATCATCCTTTAGATTCGTCTTAACAACAGTAAAATCGTAACATATACTATGGAGATATGCAAGAAATTACGTTTTATTTTTGATAATGATAGTTACGCCATTGCAGGCTCTTTCTTTACAATTTTCTCAATTTCAGATATGCTCTTTTCTGTTACATCTGCAATCTGCTCTAATGTATAGCCTTTTTTGAACATATTCAGTATGATTTCTGCTTTTGTATCATCTACAATTCCCTGACTCAGATTACACATAACGCTCACATCCTTTCTTAAAGCTTCCTCTAATGGAATATCGTACTCTTTTTCAATTATGTTTAGCTTTTCATTTTGTGAAAGTTTCTTTGATAACAAAGCTCCCAGCAGCCGGTGTAATTCATGCTTTTTGTCCTGTCCGGGTAGCTCTTTCGCCAAACCAATCAAAACAATATTAAGCAGATCCTGCTTCCCTTCCCATCTACAATTACCAAGTACCTTTTTATTAGCAAGGTAATAATAATCTGTGCTATCCTCAGGCATATTCATACAAATCCAAATCGTATAAACCTGCTTAATGTCATCGTACTTTTTATTAACAAAATCTCTTTCCTTTTGTGATGAAACAAGACGGCATGCATAGAAGATAGCTCTGTTTAATATATGATATTCGGTCGGCATATCTTTTTGTGCTTCCACATTTACTATAATCTGCGATAATCCATCTTTCATTCGCACATAAAACACAATATCAAAATTAATTGTTCCTTCATTGATTTCTGTGTTTTCCGTATTCATTCCAACCACACGCTCGCCATTAATATTTGTAAGTCCTGGTTCTGTTGGAACTACACCAATCTTAGGTTCTCCCTCAATATATTCTACTACATCTCTGGGATTCATACCTCGAAATTCTTCTACCGTATCAACTAAAATATGTGCAAGAATACTTTTATGACCAAGCAGTCTCTTAGCTCTTTCATCATATTGTGCTTTATCATCTGCTGCATTCACAGCATTTGCTATCTCTGTATTCAAGTCGGCATCCCTCCTTTTGTATTGTGCATAACACTTCTAAGATTCCGCAAAAGGCTCTCTGCCTTAATATCATTATAAGTGAGGGACTTTACGAAATCAACTGATTTTTCATCTCTTATATAAACACTTTTAGCCTTCCAAATATAAAGAGGAAGCCGGTACATGTGGAGTGCACCGGCTAAAAATATGAAAAAAAGATTAATATGAGTATTTCTTTTGTTTACAGTGTCAGTATACGGGGCAATTGTGAAAATGCTGTGTTTACTTTCTTACCCTTTTATAAACAAAATGTTAATGCAACACAACAAAAAGAGCCCTTTCGAGCAATGTCATTAAGTTAAGATGACCAATCAAGATCTTAGCATCAGAAATGATGCTA
>ERZ840057.2746-NODE-2746-length-11538-cov-3.312462_pt1 | contig 11538 bp, 18 predicted proteins | sample MGYA00519907_ERZ840057 | MGnify/ENA primary metagenome ERZ840057 (study PRJEB31850, sample SAMEA3708862) | human gut metagenome | biome: human gut; feature: human-associated habitat; material: faeces | place: China | collected 2014 ...
CCTCTACCCGCAGGCTGACATCTGTATTCAGCTCCTTGAACAGTCTGTCACGAATCTGTCTGGAGGTAACATATTTCCCCTCCTGCCCTGCAAAGGGGCTGTCATTTACGGAGAAATTCATTGCCAATGTGGGTTCGGAAATCTTCACAAAGGGCAGAGGTTCAGGCTTTTCGGGGGAACAGATGGTATCCCCAATCATGATATTTTCAATGCCGCTAAGCGCAACAATATTGCCGACGCTCGCTTCCTTTACCTCCACTCTCTGCAAGCCCTGAAATTCGTACAGCTTTGTGATACGAACCTTTTTCTGTGTTTCCGCATTGTGCATATTCAGAACGACAACCTCGTCATTGACGCGCAGTACGCCGTTTTCAATCTTACCGATGCCGATACGACCCAGATATTCGCTGTAGTCAATCGTGGAAATCAGAGCCTGTGCCGGTGCATTCACATCCCCCTTGGGTGCAGGAATGTGATTGATGATTGCTTCAAACAGGGGCTTCATATCCCCTTCTCTTGCATTGGCATCCTCGGACGCATAGCCGCCTCTTGCAGATGCGAATACAAAGGGAGAATCCAGCTGGTCTTCGTTTGCATCCAACTCCATAAACAGCTCCAGAACCTCATCCACAACCTCATCAGGGCGTGCTTCGGGTCTATCCACCTTATTTACGCAAACAACAACAGGGTGATTCAGCTCCAACGCCTTGCGCAGAACGAATTTTGTCTGGGGCATAGGCCCTTCAAATGCATCCACCACCAGCACAACGCCGTCTACCATTTTCAGCACACGCTCTACCTCGCCGCCGAAATCGGCATGTCCGGGGGTATCAATGATGTTGATTTTGGTATCGCCATAGTTTACGGCTGTGTTTTTGGAAAGAATGGTAATCCCTCTTTCCCGTTCAATATCGCCGCTGTCCATGACTCTTTCCTGTATCTCCTGATTGGAACGGAAGATACCGCTCTGTCTGAGCAGCTGATCCACCAATGTGGTTTTGCCGTGGTCAACGTGGGCAATAATCGCTACGTTTCTGATATTTTCAATATTCTGACTCATTTAGAATTACTCCAATCGTTTCAAGTTTTTCTTTTACATTATCTTCTGTGCGACACTTAATTGTAGCACACCATTTTCTCGGATGCAACGATTCCAAAGAAAAAAACGCCCCCATCTGCCGATAATTTCCAAAAAAATACACTTTTTCGGCATAAAGAAAGACTCTCCTGACGGAGAGCCTCTTTGTTGCATAACCAAGCTCAAATATATGTCTGAATGCTTTCGCACTTAGGTCAAATAAAGAAAATCGATTAAGCACGTGTTACGTTTGCAGCCTGAGGGCCTTTTGCACCCTGTACTACTTCAAATTCAACTTCCTGGCCTTCTTCCAGTGTTTTGTAGCCTTCAGCCTGAATTGCGGAGAAATGTACGAATACATCGTCTTCACCAGGTACGGAGATGAAACCAAAACCTTTTTCTGCGTTAAACCATTTTACTGTACCATTACTCATCTGGGTACCTCTACTTTCTTATTAATAAAAAATACATGTAACTGTTAATGACAGGTGTTTCAATAAAAATCTTTATAAAAAAGAAAAAGTCCACGAACCGTTACTTGCTTTATGCATTCATAGAAATAAATGAATGCATCCGTATCGGTCGTGAACATTAAAATCTATCAATAACAAAATTAATCATAGCACAATGATTTGACGATTACAAATATTTTTTTAAATCATTGATACTTTTTTCATGAAGGGAAATAAGCTTCTCACCAAAGTGTTTTGCTTCTTTTGAAGCGTCACAGTAGAGATGACTTTTTTGGATTGCCTTCACCATTCCCATCGTATATCCCTGAATGCACATTTCAGCAAGATGGCTGACATTTTTATCACTCATGGCTTTTAATTTTGTCATCCATTCAGAATAGGTTTTTAATAGATCATTTAATTCTTCAGTAGAATCTCCATTTGAAGTAATAGTGTCTTTTACAGAGTCTGATAAATTTTGATATGATTCCTCCTGCCCAACGATCAGAGCTTTAAAATCACAATCTGTTGTGATCTTACGAATTTCTGGGATTGTTTCTAAAACCATTGCAATGTTTTGATAAATACTGTTTAATAAATTTTCATTGTCCATAATTAAAACTCCTTTTTCTTATAGGATACCGAATATCGTAATTTCTATACATCAAGAGGATAAAGTATGATAAAATGTCAGACAGAAAATGAAACATATATATCGTTTATATACAAAATATAAAGTACGATACAGGAGAAAAATAAGATGAGTAAAGAAAATTTTGAAAAGCAGATCAGAAAACGAATGAATGAATTAGAAAAGATAAATGCACATGGAGTGTTTAAGGAACTAAAAGGAAAGATCACGGGATTTGATTATGATACGAAAAGTCTTACAATGACCTATGAGGCAACAAAATTTCATGAAAATGCATTTGGTATTATGTTTGGTGGATCAATTGTAGGAATGTTTGATATTACATTTGGAACATTAACCGCAGGTTTAGGAGATTATAGTGTAGCACCGACTGTACAACTGTCTACAACATTTTTAAAAGGAATTCCAACAGGAGCAATTGTAAGAATTGAGGCAGAAGCAGTGTCTGCTGGTAAAACGATCATGAATTTTGTTGGAAAAGCATATGTAGAACAAGAGCTCATGGCAACTGCTAGTGGAACATTTATGACACCAAAGCCCTTTAAAAAATTTATAGAAGAATGATAAAAGTAACTGTAAAATAATTTTAATAGTGCCTGTTCACAAACAGTGAGCAGGCGCTAAATTTTTTAGAAAGAAACTTCTTCAATTTTTTTACAGCATCAAGGATCATATCAGGAGTTACTTCATAAGGCCATTTACGAACATCAATTCCAGACAAAGCCTTTGTGATCACAGCATCAACGACTTCTTGATGAGAATTTAATTCATCAATATGCTCACGGCTTGCTTCACCACCATATTCGAAGACGCCTGTAATCGTAATCTTGCTGTCTTTGACGGTCTCTTTGATCAGATCAGCGGCAGCGGCTAAAGCACGCTTTCCACCGATGATCACAGCTTTTGTTCCGTATTTTTCACATACCATAGGGATGTCGGAATATGCGTCGGTTCCAATGGAGTAATTTGGGTAATATTTTCTCATAAGTGTTATAACTCCTTCTATTTTAATTGTTTTTATTATACTCCGGAAAGAATGTTTTGACAAATTTGATGGAAGTAGTAAAATAGCTTTATATGGGGTATTTTACATGGTACCTGAAAACTTAAGGTGGCAAGTAACATACTGAGTGTAAGTACTTTAACTAATAAGAACTTAAGATAATAGGGAACTTACGGAACGAACTAATACAAAAGGAAGGTAATATAAAATGGCAAAGATTGATATTATATCAGGATTTTTAGGAGCAGGTAAAACAACACTGATCCAGAAATTATTAAAAGAAGCATTAAAAGGAGAGAAAGTCGTACTGATCGAGAATGAATTTGGTGAGATCGGTATTGATGGTGGATTCTTAAAAGATGCAGGAATCGAAGTAACAGAGATGAATTCAGGATGTATCTGTTGTTCCTTAGTTGGAGACTTTGGAAGTGCATTAAAAGAAGTTGTAACACAGTATGATCCAGACCGTATTATCATTGAACCATCAGGAGTTGGTAAATTATCTGATGTGATCAAAGCGGTACAGGGTGTTGCAGAAGATGTTGATTTAGACTTAAACAGTTTTGTAACAGTTGCAGATGCAAAGAAATGCAAGATGTATATCAAAAACTTCGGTGAGTTCTACAATAATCAGGTAGAATATGCAGGATCTATCATTTTAAGCCGTACAGGAGATGTAGCAGAAGATAAGTTAAATGAAAGCGTAGCACTTCTTCGTGAACATAATGAAAAAGCAGCGATCATCACAACACCATGGGATGAACTTTCAGGAGAACAGATCTTAAAAGTTATGGAAGACGGAAATGATATGGCCAAAGAATTATTAGAAGAAGAGGAAATCTGCCCTGTATGCGGTGGACATCATGACCATGAACACGAACATGAGCATCATCATCATGATCATGACGAAGAATGCGGATGCGGACACGATCATGAACACGAACATCATCATCACGACCATGACGAAGAATGCGGATGTGGATGCGGACATGACCATGATCATCATCACCACCATCATCATGCAGATGAAGTATTTACAAGCTGGGGTAAAGAAACACCTAAGAAATATAAGAAAGAAGAACTGGAAGAAATCTTACAGAAATTATCTAAAGATGACAGTTATGGCATGATCTTAAGATCCAAAGGTATCTTACAGACAGAAGACGGATCATGGGTTCAGTTTGACCTTGTTCCAGGGGAATATGAAATCCGTGAAGGAAGCGCGGATTACACAGGAAGGATCTGTGTCATTGGATCTAAATTAAAAGAAGATGAATTAGAAGGTTTATTCTTTTAAATAACAGGAGGAAAAAAGATGTACGAAATACCGGCATACCTGGTATGGGGATTTTTAGAGAGTGGAAAATCCACATTGATCAAAGAAACATTAAGCCAGGATTATTTTAATGACGGCGAGAAAACAATGATCCTTACATTTGAAGAAGGAGAAGTCGAATATGACAAAGAAATGTTGGAGAAGACAAATTCTTTCGTGATCAATATTGAAAAAATAGAAGATTTTACAAAAGAATTTGTCAGAGCATGTCAGAGAAATTATTATCCAGATCGTGTTATGATCGAATACAATGGAATGTATTCCATTGATGATCTGATGGATGTGATCGATGAGACAGATCTTGAATTATATCAGGCGATCGTAACGGTTGATGCATCCACAGCTGATATGTATCTAAAGAACATGAAATCTTTATTTATGGAAATGTTTAAGATGGCAGATCTTGTCATTTTCAACCGCTGTGATGATAACACGAATATGGGAAGTTTCCGAAGAAGTATCAAAGCAGTTAATCCAAGAGCACAGGTAGGGTTCGAACGTGCCGATGGAAAAGAAATGGAACAGGATGAACTTCTTCCATATGATGTGAACGCAGAAGTGATCAAAGTCGAAGATGAAGATTATGGAATCTGGTATATTGATGCTATGGAACGTCCACAGGTTTATGAAGGAAAGACAGTGGAAATGCGAGTTCAGGTTCAGAGAAGTCCTAAGATGCCTCCAGGAATGATCATCCCTGGACGTAAAGCAATGACTTGCTGTGAAGATGATATGACATTTATCGGATATCTGTGTAGATTAAATCATACAAAATCTAAGACATTAAAGAGAATTCTCAATAATGAATGGGTTACATTAACAGCACAGATTCATTCAGAATACAACGAAGCATATGATAAGACAATGCCAATCCTGACAGCGATCCGTATTGAAAAATCAGAACCACCAAAAGAACAACTGGTATATTTTTAGATTTTAAAGTTAGGATAGGAAATAAAAATGCAGCGAAATTTAACAAAAGGACCGATTACGGTCAATTTATTACTTTTCGCCCTGCCATTAATGTTTGGAAATCTATTACAACAGCTGTACAATGTAGCAGACACCCGGGTTGTCGGAAGATACCTAGGTGCCAATGCATTTGCAGCTGTTGGTTCTTCTTATACACTTATGACATTTTTAACATCAATAAAAGGATTGATGAAAGATTATTTATGGGTAATATTTTTAGGAATTCTTGCAACATTTTTATATAATTATTTTGCCAATCTGTTGCGAGCGATCGGGAACTCTATGGTACCGTTACTGTTTCTGGCAGTATCGTCAATCTTAAATATTATTTTAGATTTATTGTTCGTACTAAAATTCCACTGGGGAGTTCAGGGAGCAGCAGGAGCAACTGTATTTTCACAATATGTATCGGGAATTGGAATCTGTATCTATGCATATGTGAAAGTGAAAGATATCAGGATCACAAAAGAAGATATGTATTGGGGAAAAGAAAATCTTTCTCTTATCCTTAATTTATCCGTTATGACAAGCTTACAGCAGTCAATCATGAACTTTGGAATTCTGATGGTACAAGGATTAGTAAACAGCTTTGGAACCGTTATTATGGCAGCATTTGCCGCCGCAGTGAAGATAGACTCCTTCGCATACATGCCAGTACAAGACTTCGGAAATGCATTTTCAACCTACGTGGCACAAAACTACGGGGCAAAGGAAGAAAAACGAATTAAAAATGGAATTAAGAGTGCAGTGATCCTGACGATTGCGTCGTTAGGAACCAGAGTATTACTGGCCTATGTATTGTCAGCAATTCCAGTGATTGGTGTTACGGGAATCTGGATGTCAGTGCCGATAGGGTGGTTTTTGGCGGACATTATTGGAATTTTCTACTATTTTAAATCAAAATAATAGAAAAAGAAATTCCTTTTATCTTCCGCTAGCGAATATTCAACCAATAATTAACGTTATCAAACTCTAGAAACCTGCATAAACTGTAAAAACAACATTTACAGGGGGCTTTTCCATTGAAGAAATACATGGAAGAACGGGTTATTGAAAGTGCAACTTACATTATCGAGCACAATGCAACCGTCCGCCAGACAGCTAAGCAGTTTGGAGTCAGCAAAAGCACAGTACATAAGGATGTGACAGAACGATTAGAGATGATTAACAAAACACTTGCAAGACAAGCAAGGAAAGTGCTTGATATCAACAAATCGGAACGTCATATCCGGGGTGGGATGGCAACAAAGGAGAAATATCTTCATAAGTAATAAAAATAATACCATTCAACAAAAAATGTGAATGGTATTATTTTTATGCAAAACATATTGTTATTCATCTTCAGTAGAAGCTGTATATTTTTCATAAATCTGCATCAGATCACGTCTACGTTTTATATCAACTTTTGCAAATATATTATGAATATGAGCTTTTGTAGTACCAACGGAAATACATAAAGTTTCACTGATCTCTGTATTGTTCATATCATCAAGGAGTAGTTTTAAGATATCCTGTTCTCTTGTGGTTAATTAATATTTTTTACAGAACAGATAAAATTTAGAATAATCTGTTTCTTCATCTTCTTGTGTTGATAGAGCTGCATTAACCTCTGGTAAATAGATTCTGCAGGATTCTTTCACATCATAGGAAGAATGCACCATTAATTCAGCTATAATCTTAGTTAGCATACGGATACAGATCAAAGCAAGAAAGATGATCAAAGGATTACAATGGCAGAAATATTAAAAGAAGGAATGCTGGCCGAAGTGATCGTGTTAGATAGAAATCTGTTCGAGGTTAAGCCAAAAGAAATATTAGATACGAAAGTATTGGTTACGATCATGGACGGAGAGATTATCTATTAGAGGAAGTAAAAGGTGTGAAGTGGCGGAAGCTAAATTGAAAAGGAAGTAATCAGAAAGTGCAACTTATATATTTGATTAATTATTCAGTTAAAGGGATAAAATCATTAGATGAAGATGTGAAACTATCATTTTATAAAAAAACAATTTCTAAAAATCCAGATATGAATGGATATAATATCAAAGGAATTTACGGAATGAATGGATCGGGAAAATCGGGAATAGTGACTTCAGTTAAGATTTTAAAGAATATTCTTACAGATTCAGGTTATTTAAACAATCCAATTATCCATTGAAAGCGATTTTATGGTGAAAATTCTTGATTCTCTTGTTGTATGTCGTTATAAGTTAATTTTATCAAAAGATGTTACAGGAAGATACAGTATTGTATATGAGCGATTATCTACAAAAAAAGCTACTTCAAGAAGTGATAATATGAAAATTATTTTTGAAGTTATTAATGGAAATATAGAAATATTAGAGATTGATGATGGCGAATTATTGAAGGATGTAATTGAAAAAACAAGAAATTTACTGACGATGGAATCAATGAGTAGTTTATTTTATGAAAAATTTTTAATTCCAGAGGCAAAGAAAAAAACATTACAAAATATAATGGAAAAGAGTATATATGGTTACTTTTTTTCTTTGGAAGAAAACTACATGTTTATTTAGATCAATCATTAGAGGAAAAAGGTCGCCAGGAAGAACGATTAGAAGGCAGATTACAAGGACAAACCGAAAATAAGCTTAAGTTAATCGTGAAAAAAATCCATAAAAATAAATCTTTTGACCAAATTGTAGATGAGTTAGAAGAAGATGCGGATGTTGTGCAGCCTTTGTATGATTTTGTATTGAAGCATATAGATTTGGGCGAAAATGAAATGGTTCAGAAGTATCTTGAGAATATTGAATAACTTATTATGTATAAAATATGGAGAAGGAAGTCCTTTATACAACTTCTTTCTCCATATTTTGTTTCTTAATAAAACTCTTTTAAATTCCTAACTGTTTCCTTCGTATATTCACATAAATATTTTGAAACGCCCTCAGAATCTCCACATTCTGCAATCGCTGCCGCTGCACATGTATTACATACATGTCTTAATTTACATTGATTACATTCCATGCTTGTTTTGATTTCTTCTGTTTCTTTCACGATCTTATTCCACAATGTCATAAAATCATCCGTTGTGTCAAAGGCATCATAACTTGGCTGATCTAACACGACACATGAACGTATCATACCTTGCCAATTAACGACAAACGAACTCTGACCAGCCCGGCATGTCATATGCCCAGGACAGGCATCTCCTTCTTCCGTATGTTCTGCCAGATAAATGGTCTGCTTCGCATATTGCTCAAAAAGTTCATCCCCCATTTCACGGTGTAAGATTTCAACCCTTGCCTTTGCAGCATCCTCTGGGTCTAATCTCTCCTGAAAATTAAAAGGAGTTGTCCGCTCACGCACGGATGGATACATATAAGTATCGATCCGAACTGGGATATCATACTTTTCTCCGATATCTATAATCTCCATCCTGTCACGAAAATTCTTCTTCACAAGACTTCCATTGATTTTAACATCAATCTTATATTTTTTTAATAATTCGATTCCTCTGATCGTTTTGTCAAATCCATCCTTCATATGGCATAGATTCTCGTATGTCTCATTCTTTGATCCATATAAAGTTATATTTATCCTTCTTGGCTTATTCTTCGCAAAAAATTCCGCCCATTCCTCATTGATCAACGTCCCATTGGTATTGAGCGTAAGGATCATACCCATATCTTTTAATGCACAGTATAATTCTTTAAATTGAGGGAATAATAAAGGCTCTCCACCCGTTAACAACAAGAATAATGTCCCTGCATCTTTCATTTGCTTTGCAAGGGAAATCCATTCATCCAAACTTCGCAATCTTCCTTGGGACTGCATTTCTTGTTTGGATAAATGGACGTAGCACATGTCACAGTTTAAGTTGCAGAGTGGGAGTAATTCCAGTACTCCGTAGAGTGGAATATGATTCCTTGCTGCTTTGGCGAAAAGTTGGCGTTCGAAAGTTGTGTTGGTGTCAAATAAGTCCATGATTTTTATCACTCCAATGACAAAAAGAACCGTGATTAGCGGTTCTTTTATCTTTTAAGATTTTGCTGTTTCCCAGTTATCCTTATCCAGATCAAGAGTACAATGAACATTCGTACCTCTTTCTGTCCAAATATATACTGGTGTCTTCTCATCTTTCCATGTGCTTTGATCATCTATATATCCCTGTATAAATCCAGAATCTGATTCTGCATCATGTGTCGTACCGCATGGATGATAATAATCAAATCTTGCTCTTGGTCCAGCTAAATATTTCTTTCTATTATTTTTGTCCATATAATATACATTATATGTATGATTTTTTTCTCCTGCATCACATTTAAATTTATACACCGTTCCACTATCTCCACAAGCCGCCACATACTCATTCGGTGTAAATTCTTCTATATAGGCACTTGGTCTTTCATATCTTCTTTTCATAATCTTTTCCCCTTTCCTTCTATACAAATTCTATCTTCATCTTATATTGCACATTCTACAACATCTTTTTTCATGACTATATTATACTAGAATCTTCCATTTAATGCAATAAACCATCTGTAAAAGGCATCTTTTTTTCGTAATCTGCTATTTCAACAAACCATCATCTTCTAATTTAATATTTTAACTTTATTATAGTCTGAAATCCTAGATTTTTCAATCATTTGTAAAAAAATCCTTATTTTTTCATAATCTACCAGTAAATAATCTTAAGTTCACATGTAATCTCTTCGCATATCATAATATTTACCTATCAATCATTGAATTTTTCATAAAAATACTTGCTTCAAGCAGTTTTTCTTTATATAATGATGTTGTATATTTTAAGGGGAAGTATACTTATTACGACTAAATTAATACATTAGGGGGAATTTTATGAAACGAAAATACGAACGTCCTATGGCTTTTGAAGAAACATTTATGGCCAATGAGTATGTAGCCGCTTGCTGGGGTGTTGCCTGCTCAATAGATTCTGCCAATAAAGTGGATAAAGGTCATTATGGAGTAGATCATGTTGCTAAACATTGTGGACTTGATACAAATCAGCATATTTACACAAATTCAAAAGGTGTTGCAGTTTCTATGATCGAAGAAGGAACTGATGGTTTAGGAAATTTACCTTGTAATTTATACACTGATTCCAGTTATCGATATTCAAAATCCTACTCTTCTGTTAAACAAGGAGACTACATTTATTGGACAACTAAGAGTGGTAATCGAACTTGGCATCATCAAGGATATGTAAAATCTACATACAAAAACAGACCAAATCATTCTTAATTTTATACTGATAATAACAAAAGAGTTAGGTTTTTATTCAATGTCATTAAGTTAAGATGACATTGAATAAAAACCTAACTCTTTTTCATTATCTTTAAAATTTTATTTCTTACTTTACCATTCATATAATATTCGTTTAATTTGTTCTTAAGATATTGAAATTTTGTTTTGGATGTTTCCTCTATTACTTTTCCAATGATTTAGAACTTATCAGACGAATTCTGTGTTAACACTCAATAATTATCTGTTAAGAAATAATCTGCTATCGCTCTCGGCAGCTCATATCTTCTTTTTTGTTTCATTATTTATGTTTATCTTATTTTACATATATTGACATTTATTCTTGTTTTTGCTAGTATGATCACAATGAAGAAAACGGATCGATTACACAGCGTTCTTACAATATGTATTTACTATGGGGAAAATCCATGGGACGGTCCTCATTCCCTAATTGATATGCTAGAAATCCCAGATGCTTTTAAACCTTTAATTTCGGATTATAAATTTAACTTAATTGAACTTCGTAAAAGCGAATATTTAAAATTTCACAACGACGATGTCAACACAATATTCAATATTAGCAGATTTATTTTTGACGAAAAATATGATAAAATCACTGATATATACAAAGAAAAAAATATATCATCCGAATTAGCCATGGTAATTGGTTGCATTACTGAATCACAAAAATTAATTAACGATGCTATAAAATCTGAGCAAAAAGAAGAATAAGCAAAAGATAAACTGGATCAGACTTGCAAAAAAGAATCGGATACCTACGGATTGTAACTATAGTAATCCCCGTATTAGATATGA
>ERZ840057.2749-NODE-2749-length-11531-cov-5.718804_pt1 | contig 11531 bp, 5 predicted proteins | sample MGYA00519907_ERZ840057 | MGnify/ENA primary metagenome ERZ840057 (study PRJEB31850, sample SAMEA3708862) | human gut metagenome | biome: human gut; feature: human-associated habitat; material: faeces | place: China | collected 2014 ...
AAAATTGAAATAGTTTATATTTTTTATATAGTCACTTTCTATTGTTATTGCCTTTTTAGTTTTGTACCTATTGTATGCAAAATCTACCAGTTCTTTCACTGTGTTTATTTTTCTCATATAATCACTTTCCCTTCAATTAAATTACTTTAATTATAAGGTAGTCCAATTTTAAAGTCAATTTAAATCGTAAGTCAAATTATTACCAATTTCTACAAATTTTTATTTTATGGTAAAAAAATAATGAGAATTTTACATTTTCTCATCATTTTTTGTCATATTTTATAATATATTAAAATAAAGTTTTCGCTCATTCCTACTGTTAGACTTTAATCAAAGTTTTTTACTTCCAAATATTTAGTGTTTTCTTCTATCTATTACATATGTACTTCCTGGAATTGTTTTAGACAAATGTTTTACCTGTGCTCCTGCTTCTCCAATTTCCAATGTATTATGGAATCTTCCTGGATCCACTTCCACCGCTCCGACAGATATAGTTGTTAATGGAAATTCCTCTATTATCCCTTTTCTATTCGGTACTTCTAGATAACCCTTTTCAACATCCTCTTTCGAAAAATACTTTTTTACATTTTTGTCAAACTCTAATACAATGTTTTGACAGATTCTCTCATAGTCTTCATCTTCAACTATTGCTATAAAATCATCTCCACCAATATGTCCAACAAAATTATTATCTTCACACTTTGAGTGAACATTTCTAGAAATCGTTCTAGCAGTAAATTTTATTATTTCATCTCCATTTGAAAATCCATAAACATCATTATATGCCTTGAAATTATCTAAATCTATATAAAGCATAACAAAAAATTGCTTTTTTAATAAACGTTTTTTCATTTCCGCCTGTATCTGTACATTTCCCGGCAAATTTGTTAGAGGGCTAACTTTCCTATTTATGTATAAAAGGTTTATTATGTTTGTAATTGTATAATATAAATATTCATAATCTAAAGGATTTTTTATATAATACGTTGCCGCAGCCTTTAATATTTCCAACTTATGTTCTCTCTCATATTCTGAAGTTACAACTATTACAGGAGTTATAGAATTATCATCATTGTTTCTTATCTTATGGCATACCTCTGTTGCCTTTTCTGATATTGTATCTTCATTTACAATTATTAGTGCTGGTATATCTTTCAACGCTACATCAATTTCTTCTGTTCTTATTTGCTTAAACTTATAATTATCATCTTTTTTAAATTCTTCATTCAGTTTATTTTTCAAATTTTCATCATCATCAATTATATATACGGTATGCATATTTAAGTACGTTCCTTATTATTATTTAGGTTTTATGGTTCTACCTATAAACCATGTTACTAGATATTATTTTTCATTTATTAATTATAAAATTGTTTTATATGAATAGCCTTTTACAGCAAAATTAGGCTGAATTTAATTCAACCTCATCTCGCTTTTTTAGTTTTCATATTCTGCATTAAATTCAGTTACTTGTTCATTTATATTATAAACACGTAAAGATATTTTATTTGTTCCAGAATCAAGCTTTTGTCTATATTCAAATTTTGTATCATTTATTGAAATATTAGGGTCTGTTGTATATTCCTGTCCATTTAAGTCGTAGCAAAGTAATCTTAAGCCATCATCATCTGTTGCTTTTATTAATATGTATGATGCATCATTTGGATCTCGTTTTACTTCTATTGTTGGACGTTTTGTGCCCTTTATTTTTTGTTCTTTAGTTGCAACATTTTGAGCTTTATCAACTGCTTCTATTGTAAGTGTTGCTTCCCCTTGCTGTGCAGGAATTGTTTCTTCTATTGTTGTTTGCCCCTCTTCTTCTGCGTTGATTGTAACTTCTTGTGAATCACCATATTTATATGTTACATAATCTATTGCCGTATCATCTGTTACAGTAATTTTTATATTAGAATTTACGCCTTCAATAGTTATTACTGGTTCTGTAATATCTTTTGCATCCTGGTTTAAAGTCTTTACATATCTCTTTGTCTGTCCGTTAGAATCTATAACTGTTATATTTAATTTGTTATTCTCTCCAGATGGAATTGATATTATTTGTTCCAATATTTTATTGCCACGTCCTTGCACAATTGTAGGATTAGAATTGTTCCATGTAAATGATACTGTTCTTATTCCGCTGGTACATTCAATAGATAATTTTGCTGTATTTCCGGTTTTTAAAACAGAAACAATTGGTGCTTTTGTATTTTTAGCAAGTTCCACGTTTTTTGTATAAGCATAAGCTCCATCAGCAGATAAAGCTAATCCAAACAAAAGAATTATTCCAGCAAAAGCTTTTGCAACACCAGTAATATCCCCTGGTGCCTTTGATTCTCGCACCTTCTTTTCTTTTACCTTTTTTGATTTATCATTTTTCGTCACTAAAATTTGATTCATTCCAATTACCTTCCTTAGTATAAAACGCTTTTCAAATAGAATTATAACATAGAGAATTTTTAAAGTAAATAAATTTGGCATAAAAATTTCGCCCAAAAAGGGGTGTCCCTATTGGGCGAAATTTATTATAAAACAAACTTCTTTATTAATACTACTCCTGAAGATAATATTACAAGTACTGCTAAGCCTATTGTTGTAAATGTTTTTATTTGTCCTGTTTGTACGCCTACAGATACTGGAGCATCATCTATGTCATCTTCACCTTTTTTGTTATTGTCTGGTGTTGAGTCTATATCTGGGCTGTTGAAATCGTTATGATCTTTGCTTATTTCTGCCCAGTTATCCATTACTCCGAAGTTTTCTGAATCGTTAATCCATGTTAACACTACTTCAACTTCTGTTGTATCTCCTGGTTGTAATAATATGTCTTTTGTCTGGTCTGTTGTTATTGTCTTTTCGTCTATTTGCTTCCATAATGGGTTATCTTCTGGTACAAATTTTAGTCCGTTTGGAATATAGTCTTTTAATTCTTTTGCATATCCTGCTATATTTCCTTCGTTTTTAACTCTTATTTTGTATCTGAATTTTATTGTTACTTTATTTATCTTGCTCTTTTTCAAGTCAACCTTTACAACATCTTCTGGGTCATCTTCTGCCTTGTGGCCAGATTCTATTATTTTTTCTTCTCCATTTTCTGTTACGATTGCTTGTGTTACCCATTTTCTTAAGCTTAAGTCGAAATACTGTACCTTAACTTTTTCTATGTCTTGGTCATCTTCTCCTTCATTCCATTTATCTGGAACTGAGTCTTGGTCTGTAACATCATTTCCATCTTTGTCTGAGTCTTTTGATATTTGAGCTTGGTTTATTAAAATTCTATCTGATGTATTTGGTTCTGTTACTTCAAATGCAACTTTTACATCTCTGTAATCTAATTTTTCTCCATCGAATGCTTTTAATAAGTTAGCTCCTGCTGTTTTTTCTTGTTCTTTTGATAGATAATCTGTTACTATTGAAACTGCCTCATCTAAGTTTTCTGTTTCTTTTCCATCTTTATCTAACATTTTCCATCTGTACTCTATGTTAGTCTTATTATCTGTTAAGAATTTTAAACCTTGTGGCATATCATCTTTTATTTCACTTGCATATCCGTCCATTTCACCTTCGTTAAATACTCTAATTGTATAGGTTACTATGTTTCCATTTGATACAAGTACTGGATCTTTTGGATGATCATATTTTGCTGTTGTACTGCTTCCATCTTTTATTGGAGTAACATCAACTTGTGGTATTCTACTTGTTATTTCTGTATTATTTACTGCTGTTATGAATTTTCTTAATGATAAGTCGAATTTTACAAGTGTTACTTTTTCAAAGTCATCATCATCTTCTTGTCCTGGTACATAATCTTTTTTACTTTCATCATCTTTATATCCTGGTCTATCTTCTGGAATTTTTACATTGTCTTCTTTAGAATCTCTATCTGTAACTTTGTTTCCTTCTCCATCAGTAAAGTCTGATATATCTGCTAAGTTTGTTATTTTACTTGGCATTGGATCTGTTGAAACTACTTTACAAGCTACCTTTACTTCTTTATAAGATAATGTTGTTCCATCAAATGCTGGTATTTTGTTTTCTCCGGCTACTTTTTCGTTTGCCTTAGATAAGTATGATGTTTTTATTACTTTTGAATCTGTGCTATCAACTGTCCAACCATATTTTTTATTTGTTTCATTATCTTTAATAAATTCTAATTGGTCTGGCAAGTGGTCTTTAATTTCTTCTACATATCCATCTACTTGACCTTCGTTGTATACTCTAATTGTATATTCAACTACTGCTCCTAATGAAACTTTTACAGGCTCTTTTGAGTGATTATAAATTGCTGTTGTTCCTGTTCCATTTTTCAAAGGTGTTGTATCAACTTGTGGAATTCTACTCTTTATTTCTGTATTATTTACTTTTGTGATGAATTTTCTTAAAGCTAAATCAAATTCTTTTATTTTTAGTTTTTCGAAATCATCATCATCTTGTTGTCCTGGCACATAATCTTTTCCTATTTCATCATCTTTATATCCTGGTAAATCAGATGGAATATTTACATTGTTTTCTTGTGAATCTCTATCTGTTACTGTATTTCCATCACCGTCTGTAAATTTTGTAATATCAGCTATATTTGTAATCTTAGTTGGCATTGGGTCTGTTGAAACTACTTTACATACTACTTTTACATCTTTGTAATCTAACTTTGTTCCATCAAAAGCCTTAATTTTATTAGCACCTTCAGAAGCTTCTTTAGCTTTTGATAAATAATTTGTTCTAATTATTTTCGAATTTGTACTATCAACTACCCAACCATATTTTGTATTAATTTCGTTTCCAGCAACAAATTCAAGTTGGTCTGGTAAGTGGTCTGTTATTTCTTCTACATATCCATCAATTTCTGCTTCGTTGTAAACTCTAATTGTATATTCAACTAAATCTCCAATTGCAACAGATACTGGTGTTTTTGGATGATTGTATATTGCTGTTGTTCCACCATTTTTTAATGGAGTAACATTTACTTGTGGTTCTCTATTTGTTATTGCTGTTCCATTTACTCCAGTGATGAATTTTCTTAAACTTAAATCAAATTCTTTTAATGTTAATTTTTCAAAATCATCATCATCTTGTTGTCCTGGTATATATTCTTCTCCTCTGTTTATTTCAGAGTCTTTATAATTTTCTAAGTCTTTTCCAGTTGGTAAATTTACATTGTTTTCTTGTGAATCTCTATCTGTTACTGTATTTCCATCACCATCTGTAAATTTTGTGATATCTGCAATGTTTGTTATTTTATCAGCCATTGGCTCTGTTGCAACAACTCTACATTTTATTTTTACATCTTTATATGCAAGTGTTGTTCCATTAAATGCCGATATTTTATTTGCACCGTCAGTTGTTTCATTTGCTTTTGATAAATATTCTGTTTTAATTGTTTTTAAATCTGTACTACTTGCTATTTTCCAACCATACTCAATATTAACTTGGTCATCTACTATAAATTCAAGTTGTTCTGGTAAATGGTCTGTTATTTCTTCAACATATCCATCTATATCACCTTCGTTGTATACTCTTATTGTATATGTAACAACATCGCCAATTGCAACTTTAAGTGGTGTTTTTGGATGATTATATGTTGCTGTTGTTGCTTCTCCTGAAGCTAATTTACTAACATCTACTTGTGGTATTCTATTTGTAATTTCTGTTCCATTTATGTTTGTAATAAATTTTCTTAAACTTAAATCGAATGGTTTTGGTACTACTATTGAAGTTGTATCTGAAAAGTTTAATGGAGTTTCATTTACAATTACAACTGGTTGCTCTGTTGTTGGAGCATCTGCAACTGACCAATAATCAACTGTTTTTGATGTGTATGATGTATTTACAGTCATTTTTATTCCAGATATATTTGAGCTTGTTGGCATAATTAAATAGAATTCTTGTCCTACTAATTCTTTTAATGTTTTTGTTGTGGCTGTTACATTTCCACTTACATCTTTTATGCCAATGCTTGGAGTAATTGTTGTTCCATTTATATCTGTAAATGTTGCATTTAATGTATAATCAATATTTAATAATTGGTTTATTTTATAAGGTCCTGCAACATAGTTACTTCCAACCTTTGTCATTGTAGCATTACTCTTTACAATTTCGATTGGAGATGTTGTATTGTTTGTACTCTTGTAATTGCTATTTGCTTTTGCATTTGTAATGTAATATTGGAATAATGCTTCTATTGCATCTTCTCTATCCCAACCATCATCTCCAAAAATATCTCCCATTGAAGCATAATTTGAATCTACATTTGCAATTGAGTTTATTTTAAAGTTTGATGTTTCATAATGATATTTATCTCCAGATGGGTTTGTGAAATACCAAATTGCTAATTGCTGTACAGCATCTATATCATCATCTGTTATAAGATCATATAATTCATTTGGAATTTTACTCTTTAAAAATTCTTCTCTTGCAGTTGTATTGTCTGTTCCAATTGCAGGCATTATATAAATATTATCTAATAACCACATTAAAGAATTATAATTGCTTCCTGTTGGTAAAATTTTTGAATACGTACTTGGTATTGAAGCTAAATCTTTTAAGTTAAACTTTTGTGTATATTTACTTATTGTTGGTACACCACCTGTTGCCATATCACTAGAGCCAAATCCAGGTCCACCTTTAATACAGTAAATAGTTTTACTTAAATCTGCGGTTTTTCCATTTTCACTATCATATTCTGCTATTTTCCATACTTTGCTACCTTCTTGTTGATAGCCATAGCCTGCTCTACGAAGTGAAACAATGCCTAAATATAGTGGTCCTGCACTTGCAGCCTTAACAGCACTAATGCTCCCAAGTGTAGCCACTGTTAACATAGTAATTAAAATGCTTGATACTAATTTTTTAAACTTTTTCATACTCTCCATCCTTTTGTTTATTTTTTTATTATTTTAAATTCCTATACATATTCAATTATATTACATTTTAAATTTAAAAGCAATAAATTGTAGCAAGATTTTTCACTATATTTAGCCGTATTTTTCCTTTTATTTCAAATTACGGTTGGATAAGAATTAAATTTTTGCAAGAAAAAATGAATTTCAAATGCAAAGGCACATATGTGGTGTATGTAACTGCATTTAAAATGATATTTGACGCAGCAAAAATCGTAATTATTTTTCAACCATTTTTGTGCTTTTTATTGATTTTTGCACCATATTAATATACAATATTTCTATCTAAAGAAAAGATGGTGGTTTTATGAATTATAAGAAACAAAAAGAAGTAAAAATAGATAACAAAAGCACCCATTTAAAGTGGTTTGCGGTTATTTTTTTAATATTAATTTTATTATTAGTTTTTAGAATTTTCTGGTTACAATTCATTGATGGAAGTTTTCTAAAAGAACGAGCATACAAGCAAATTACTGCTAACAGAGTTCTAAGCCCTAAAAGAGGAACAATTTACGATTCTACTGGAAAGGCTTTAGCTGTAAGTTCTGAGGTTGATACTATTAGTGTAAACCCTTCACTTATAGCTGTAAAAAACGATGCTGAAGCTACAAACGCTTTAAAAGAAAAAGTTGCAAAAACGTTATCAGATATTTTTGAATTAGATTATAATGAAGTATTAGTAAAAGTAACAAGCACAAATTCAGTAGAAACAATTGCTAAAAAAGTGGATATAGATAAAGTTTCTAAATTAAAACAATGGATGGAAGATAATAAGTGGAGCTCAGGAATTAACATAGATAAAGACAATAAAAGATCTTACCCTTATAATAATTTAGCTTCAAATTTAATTGGATTTTGCGGGAGTGATAACAACGGTCTATCCGGAATTGAGTATTATTGGGATGAAACATTAACTGGTACTCCAGGGCGTGTAACTACTTCAATAGATGCAACTCAAGAATCTATTCCAGACACTGATGAAAAATACATAGCTCCTGAAAATGGTAGTAACATTACCCTTACAATAGATGCAAATATTCAGACTATTGTAGAAAAATATTTAAAACAGGCTGTTGAAGAAAACAATTGTAAAAATGGTGGTTCAATGACAATTATGGACCCATCTACTGGAGATATTCTAGCAATGGCTACATATCCAGACTATAACCTAAATACACCATTCGAGCCAAACGAAACTCTTCAAAAAACTTGGGACACACTTTCTAGTGAGGAAAAAACAAACAGCTTATACAAAATGTATCGTAACAAAGTAGTTACAGAAACATATGAACCCGGTTCTGTATTTAAAACTGTAATGGCTTCTGTCGGCTTAGAGGAAGATGTTGTAGAAACCGACACAGCTGGCGACTTTTATTGTAGTGGAAGCCAAATGGTTTCTGGAATAAAAATAAATTGTGCAAACAAATCTGGGCATGGAAGTGAATCTTTAAGAAACGCTTTAGAAAACTCTTGTAACCCAGCATTAATTCAATTAGGTCAACGTATAGGAGCAACTACACTATATAAATATTTCAAAGCATTCGGACTATTTGATAAAACAGGAATTGCAACATCTGGAGAAGCTTCAAGCCAATTTCATAAGCTAGAAAATGTTGGTACAACAGAGCTTGCTACAATGTCATTTGGTCAAAGATTTACAATTACACCCTTACAAATGATAACAGCCGCAAGCGCAATTGCTAACAATGGTGTTTTAGTACAACCAAGAATTGTAAAAAGCATAGAAAACCCAGATACAGGTGCAGTTACAAACATTGATGTAAAAGAAGTACGTCAAGTAATATCATCTGAAACAGCTACAAAAGTACGTAGCATGATGCAATCTGTTGTTACAGACGGTGGTGGAAAATACGGTGCAGTAAAAGGATATACAATAGGAGGAAAAACAGGAACATCTGAGCCAAACCCTAACCATCCAGAAGATGGATATGTTGTATCTTTCTTAGCAATAGCACCAGTTGAAAATACAAAAGTAGTAGCATTACTAGTATTATATGGTCCACAAGTTAAAAATTACTATGGTGGTGCAATAGCAGCCCCAGTTGTATCTCAAGTATTAAGCGAAGTATTGCCATACTTAGGAATTCCTTCAAATGATGCAACAGAAGTAACAACAAATAATACATCTTTAATAACAATACCAGATTTAAGAAATAAAACAATATCAGAAGCAAAACAAATATTGAAAAATTTAGGAATTACTCCTGTAACTTCTGCAAGTGATGACGAAATAGTAACAGTCCAAACGCCAAAAGCAGGCGTATCTGTTTCAAAGAATGGCGTATGTAAACTATATACAGAGGAAAATAGCACATCAGTTTCTGTAACAGTGCCAGACTTAAAAGGAAAGAGTTTGAGTAACGTAACAGCAACTTTAAAGAGTAAAAACTTAAATATTCAATCTACAGGTTCTGGAATAGTAGTTTCTCAAGACCCAGCAGTTGGTGCAACTGTTGAAGAAGGAACAGTAGTAAAAGTAACATTACAAGAAGTTGCAAGTGATTTACACTAAACTAATAATTTTTTAATAATAAAATCAAGCCATGAGATAATTTTATAAATAATTATCCCATGGTATTTTTTTACTATTTCAATTTATCTAATCCTTTTGTTTTCATTTTTTCTTCACTAAATTTGTAATAGTCACTCTTCTTACAGCTTTTCAATCTCCTTTTCACTTAATCCAGTTATTTGACTTATATCTTTTATATGCATTTTTCCTTTTAGTTTTTTAGCAACAAAAATCATTCCCTCTTCTCTTCCCTCTTCTCTTCCCTCTCTTCTTTGTTTTCTTATCTCCTTGTTTATTATTCTCGCTGCATTCATCATAATATTTTCGCTCTCCTCTCTATTTTTTATCTTTTCTATAAATTTACTTATTATTTCTTTATCCTCAGTTCCCATCAATTCATATTTTACTATTTTTTCTAATTGTTCATATTCAAAATCTTCCATTTTATTTTTACAACTTATTATATCCTCAATGTTTTGGTATAGCTCTTCTTTATTTTGTGACTTTTCTATTAACATAGCTTTAGATGTTATCAAATTATCTTCTAACAATTGCTGTTTTGTAAACTCATTAGTATCCACTAAATCATATCCTAGTTTAATTTCTTCGTATCCTTCTATTTTCTCTTCAATATCTTCTATTGATAACTTTTGCCATTTTCTTTTTCCAGTATATAACACTATCGGTATTACTTTTGGAATTTTATAGTTTTTTTCTTTTAATTTTCTCTTATTTATTGCTGACTCTATTATAGCATTTTTATAACGCAATATTCTATATGCCATCTTTAAATCTAAACTTGATTGATGTTCTATTAATATAAAAACATTTTTGTTCTTTACCTTATACACAACATCTGCTTCTACATTACTAAATTCTGACGTTCTAAATTCTTTTTCATATTTTTCTATATCATCTTCTACTAAATTTAAATGTAAAAAACTATTTATAAAATCAACAGTACTCTTTTTGTCAGATAACATTTCTTTAAACATTTTATCATGTTTCTGATTTATATAATATTTTTCTGTTTCTTCTCTTATAATGTTTTCATTTTTTCCCTTAAATTCTTTTGACTTTTGCTCTTCTTCTCTTAGAATTTCTTCACATTTCTTTAGCATTTTATCTATCTTTTCTTTATTCTTTAAATAAAATACCCCTGTGTAGCACATAATATCTTTTCCATCTACTGTCTTTAAGCCAGATGGAACATACATTTTTTCTTCTTTCAATTATCTTCCTCCTAATTATACAATTATTTTACTTATTGGTCAATATTTTAAAGCAATATTACTTATTGGTATTGTTTAAGAATTAATTTTTTTCGCTATAGCGAAATTTGAAATAATTTTTTTAATGAAAACTTTTTGAAATAATTTATTTTTGAAATTTAATAAAATTATATTATGCTTTAGAATAAAAAGCAAGTAGAATCGTTCGACAAATATCTATGAATTTCTCGATTGACCTAAATTTTTGTTATATAAAATCTTTAATTAGATGCTTGCTTTTTTAATTCTTTTGCTATAATTAAATCATAAAAAATAGTCATTAGGTACTTAACTTTAGTACTTTTAATGACTATTTTTTACTTTTATTTTTACAGCTTATCATTTAATAAATATTTGCTATCTATCTTTTTAACATAATTTCCACCTACTACACTATGCACCCTTTACAGTCGCTCCTTGTTAATAGCGATAGCAGTTTAATATAAAATTTTTTGATTGTACACACTTAAATTTATACTCTCCCAGAGGTCTACAAAAATAAAGTGAGCCTGAAACCGACATAATCGTAGGCAGTGCCAGAACGGTAATTGCGATAACCGGCTGGAGTACCCGCGAAATTGCTGTTGTAATCGCCTCCACGTCCAGTGCAAGGACCGTCCGAGCCCGAAGAGGACTCAGTCGTCCACTCCAAAACATTTCCTCCCATATCATAAATATTACATACTGGTGTGGTTTGTCCTGTTGGAACTAATACTTTTGAACTAGTTTCCTTAGTCTTACTTACTCCTGTTATATCTGTATATGAAAATGTTGTATTTTTATAATTTCCTTCTTCTGAGCTACTTCCATAATCACTATTTACTTTTTGTAAAA
>ERZ840057.2754-NODE-2754-length-11508-cov-3.371344_pt1 | contig 11508 bp, 7 predicted proteins | sample MGYA00519907_ERZ840057 | MGnify/ENA primary metagenome ERZ840057 (study PRJEB31850, sample SAMEA3708862) | human gut metagenome | biome: human gut; feature: human-associated habitat; material: faeces | place: China | collected 2014 ...
CCGGTGTACCGGTTGCAGAGTCAGCATATCCGTTTACGGTGTAAGTGGCGTTCGGGAATTGCTTCATCTGGTCTGCCAGATAAGACAAATTCATTGTTTCACGCGGAGAAACCTCTGCAGAACCAATCTTGAAGAATACAGTACGCGGTGCAATGTCCGGATCGGGAACAATCACTTCTGTTTCTGTAACTTCGGCCACCGGCTGGTTCTGTGCAGCCACCAATGCATTCTGCAGCTGCTGGTTGGCAGCTCCCATCTCTGCAAGCTGTGCCTGCATGGCAGCCAGCTCTACCTGAGAAATCAACTGAGGCATCGGGCGACGGAATCCACGGGCGGGGAAACGGTATGTCAACCCTACCGTTGCACTCAGCACGCCATCATATCCATGATCGCCGCCAACTTCGCCATCGAACTTATCTTCAACGCCCATTGCGCTCAGCTCCAGGTTAATATCTATCGCATTGGAAATACGGAAGCGATTGATGATACCCGCGTTTACAGACAGAGCTTCGCGGTGAGGCTTTGTGTAGTTGTGAGTGAAGCCAGCACCTACATAAGGAATGATTTCATACACACGGTGCTGGTTGTATCCTCCAAACAGCGCATTCAGATTGAACATCACATCTCCGTGCAGATTCATATAGTCGAAACGCTGTTTGTAGTAGCCGTCATCCATCTGAGTGCCTTTCACGTAGTCAGCACCTGCATCATACGTATATCCTCTTGCCTGAAGGCCGCTATATTGCAGACGTACTCCCAGTCCCGGGGTGAACCATTTGCCGATGGCAAAATTCAGCGTCGGACTGATACGCTTGCCAAAACTTCCTGCCTTATCATTATCTCCAAAAGTTGCTTCGGCACCACCGCCTATAGAGAAAAACCAATTACTCCAGAACGGATTAGTGATTACCTGATATTTATCCTGAACCTGGATAACACCAAATTCTTCCACAACTTCAGTCTTTTGCTGCGCCATGGCAACAGAAGACACACCAGCTAAAGCCAGTAACATTAGAATCTTTTTCATATACCTTAAAATAGTTAAGTGGTTAATTAAACTCTTTATCATTCAAACTGTCTAATTAACGCCAACAGAACTAAAAGGTTCTGAATATTTGTACTTTTTTTGCCTTGATGCAAAAGAAAGTACTCTTCCTTATTTGGAGAAAAGCTTTTCTATGTCGTCTTCTTTAATGGTCGCCAGCACCGTCTTTCCGTCCGGAGTATAATTCGGGGATGGGCATGCAAACAGATTGTCCACGAGATTGGACATTTCCTCGTTGCTCAGCACTTGTCCATAGACGATGGCCGCAGCACGTGCCAAGGTCGATGCAAGAATTGTCTGCACCTCTTCCTTAACGTCATTCCCTTTTTCCATAGCAGTATGTACCATATTCCGGACCAATTCTACCGGGTTCAACCCCTCTATGCCCGAAGGTATGCCGTTGATGGCATAGCTGCCGCCACCCAGCGGGCTCAAATCGAAGCCTACTGCCGACAAATCTTCCAATATACCGTCCAGCACGGCAGCTTCCGAAGCCGGCAACTGGATAATCTCCGGAAACAATACCCCCTGGGATACGCCTTGTTTCTGTCGAATCTGACTCATATAGCGGTCGAACAATACCCGGACATGCGCCCGGTGCTGGTCTATCAGCATCAGACCCGATTTAACGGAAGTCAGAATAAAACGCCCCTTGAACTGGAAGTGTTGCGCTCCTTTCTCTACCGTTGCCTCATTGCCATAGAAAGAGGCGCTTACCCCGGAAGGAACCGTTTCCTGGAAATAAGGAACCCTCTCCTCCTCTCTTGGAGCCGTACCGGTAACCGTATCCTCTGCAAAAGGTTCTTCCTCCATCGGCTCGTTCATCCTGCTGGCTTTTTCCAAACCGGAATAAAGCCCCTCCCACTCCACTTTGGGACGCGAATAATTGCCACCACCTCCATAGGAAGAAGCGGAAGACGTCTTGAAGGGATTGAAATCCGTGTTATAGTGTACCTTCGGAGGCTCTATCGGACGAGCCTGCTCGAATGCAGGAATATCCGGCATGTCCTCGGTATCAAAATCGATAGTAGGTATAGCGCTAAACTTGCCCAAGGATTCCTTGACCGCAGCCGACAGAATCTGCCAGATAGCCTGCTCATTCTCGAACTTAATCTCCGTCTTCGTCGGATGGATGTTCACATCGATATTGGCAGGGTCTACCTCGAAATAAATAAAGTAGGAGATTTGCTCACCGGCAGGAATCAGCTGTTCATAAGCATCCATCACCGCTTTGTGGAAATAGGGGTGACGCATATAGCGCCCGTTCACAAAAAAGTATTGGTGCGCTCCTTTCTTGCGGGACGTTTCCGGCTTGGCTACAAAACCGGAAATCTTTATCATCGTCGTATTGACGTCTACGGACAGCAACTGCTGATTCAGCTTCTTTCCGAAGACTGCCATGATGCGTTGCCGCAAAGGCATTACCGGAAGATTGAACAATTCCGTATCATTACTATACAGATAGAAGGCTACCTCAGGATGCACCAACGCTATACGCTCGAATTCCGTAAGGATGTTGCTCAACTCCGTAGAGTTGGCTTTCAGGAATTTACGCCGGGCAGGAATATTGAAGAATAGGTTCTTGATGGAAAAATTGCTTCCCTTAGGGCAGGAAACGGCTTCCTGGCCCTCGACTTTAGAGCCGGCAATCAACAGTCGCGTCCCCAGTTCCTCGCTGGCTGGGCGTGTTTTCAACTCCACTTCAGCTACCGCAGCAATGGAAGCCAACGCTTCTCCACGGAAGCCCATGGTGCGTAGGGCAAACAAATCGGCAGCTTCGCGTATCTTTGAAGTTGCATGGCGTTCAAAAGAAAGACGCGCATCCGTTTCGGACATCCCCTTTCCGTCATCAATCACCTGGATGCAGGTCTTGCCCGCATCGGTAATCAGCACATGTATTTCCCCTGCTTCGGCATCAATTGCATTTTCCACCAATTCTTTCACAACAGATGCCGGACGCTGAATCACCTCTCCGGCAGCAATCTGATTGGCAACCGAATCGGGCAGCAAATGAATGATATCGCTCATGATAATGTTTAATGATTAGGGATTAATGATTAATCATTATTAAATGATTCCGTTACTGATGGCATACCACAGATAAATCAGCACAGCTATGACAACAAGGATTATGCCCAAATGCATCGGCTTACGTCCGCTCTCCTTGCGCCGCTTCAAGTGAGTTGTTCCTTCTATGAATTTGCCCCGTATATCCTCGGGCGAGAATTCCTTTTCCGGCAGCATACCCAGGTCACGCTTGGCGTTTTCTTCCATCTTCGCCAACTTCTCTTTCCGCTCATCCACATAGATATAGCTATGATTGAAGCCACGAGGCTTCCGCATTGCAAACATTCCCATGACGCTACTTATTATTTCGTTTAATATGCATATTCCTTGGCGAAGTTACAGGTTTCCGGTCACTTTTCTTCAATACTTCACCTGCTTTTTTAGCCCTCCACTCGAAGATGTCCTCCTTGTTGAGCGGACGGATGTAGTCGAACCAAACAAAAGAAGGCAGCCTGCTCTTATCTGGTGGAATCTGGTCCAAAGGATAGGCTGTACCGGTAGTCTTTCCAACAAAGACTCCGCGCTCCATTCTTCTCTCCCTCAAGTACATTTTCAAAAGTCCACCTTCCGAATAGTTCATCATAATCAGCGAACTGTCCTTCTCCTCTACCGGATAATACACCACCAGTACATTGCCGTTTACCTCCACCAGACGCATGTCTCCATCTATGAAGAAAGCTTTCATCTCCTTACCGGAAACTTGGTTATAGTGAATACTGTCCTTTTTCTCTACCGTCAGGGCCTGATTGATGATATGTGCCCAGTCGATGGTACTATCGTTCATGTAAATTTTAATTTCCTCGCCCAACAACTGTTGTTCCCCGTGCCACAAGATAGGGTCGGTGTACATCGTCATGCAAGAGTCCTTGGAATTATACACCAACGAATCGCATACGGCCTGCACATCCGTGCGATAAGCACGCACCTTATGATAGGCACGCATCTCCCGGTACATGGAATCGGTATTCATATGGTAGGTAATCAGCCGCAAAGTATCACCGTGCATAAACAGACTGTCGCCCTGCGAATAGTCGATAGCTACGGCACGTTTGGTGGCAACGGCGCTTCCGGTCAGTTCGTTGTAGAAACAATAGTCGCCAGTCAACATGTTCCGGTTGACCGTATCATTCATCTGTACATTGTCAAAAGCCTCACCGTATCCCAAGATGCGGTCGTAGAAAAGGCTGTCACCGGTCAATTTCTTGCCGTCGTTGGTCAGTACGGAACGGTCGAGCAGTTCTGCCTGCTCAGTAGTCGTATTGTACACGCCACGTTCGGAATAAATATGATTTTGATCACTCACAATGTCGGAGGGGCCTAAAATAGTAGCAATCTTGGTAGCTGTACTATACTTCAAGGTATCCGAAGTCAAGACAAACTTCGGATTGACCAGCTTCACGTCGTGATTGAAGACAGCCAACTTGGTGGCAGGGCTATATTCTCCCCACTCGGAAGTCAGCACATTATCCTCGTCGGTCAGCGTACCGCCTTCGAAGTAATAACCCAAATCGTACAGACGGTCATAGTTCAAACTGTCGGTTGTCAGCACCGTATTACGATTTATCATACGTACATTCTCACGCAGCATGGCCAGCTGCGACATGCCGTCATAATACAGATAGTCTCCATAGATAAACAAGGTGTCGCCCTGCTCCATACGCACATTGCCGAATGCCTCCACAGAATTTATCTTTTCGAATATCAGCGCACTATCACAGAACATGTACATACTGTCATGCTTCATCCTCACCGAACCGATGAGTACCTGCACATCAGGACGCAACTGTTTGTCCGCCTGCGCCTCATCTGCGTACAACAAATCGACGCGCGTCTTCTTCTTTTCCGACGTCTCCGTCTTTTTCTGTTCAATCGAGTCCACTTTCTTCTTCTCTGGTGCACCAGTACTCTTCTTCTTGTCCTGCGCACTCAGCAGACAGATACCAAACAAGCATAGAATACCTACCAGGAGGTATCTATGCTTGTTCAGGAAATGATTTTTTGTATTCTTCTTTTGCATACAAATCTATGTAAATTCTTCCGGATTATTCTTTAATCCAGCCCGGATACTTGAACGTACAGTTATTCTTCCAATTATCCTTGATACGGACATATGTGTGCTTCTGCTTCTCACGAATCCACTTGTCCAGCACTTCGTCGCGGCGTTTCTCCAACACAATCTCTTTCAAGTTCTGATAGTCATCGGCAATGGTAGCCTTGTGTCCCGTCGTACGGCTCTTCAGTTTCACAATCACACACTCTTCTTTTCCGGTCTTTTGCGGAATCATGGTGAAGGCTTCGGAGATTTCGCCCACTTTCATCTTATCCACCACCTTGGCTATTTCAGGGGGAAGTTCCTGCATCTCAAAACGGGAAGTGTTCGTATTGGGATTCGGCAACAAACCATGATTGTTACGCGTATCCTTATCCTGCGAAAGCACTGAGGCAGCCTCTTCAAAAGAGAACTTGTTATTGCGGATATCATCGGCAATAGAATCCAAACGGGCACAACCGGCAGCCAGAGCTTCTTCCGGAATATGCGGTTTCAACAGAATGTGGCGTGTTTTAATACGGTCACCGCGCTTCTCTATCAACTGAATGATATGGAAACCATATTCAGACTCTACAATCTTGGAAACCTTGCTGGGGTCTTGCAAGTTGAAAGCTACATTGGCATAAGCGGGGTCCAGCATACCGCGTCCCGAAAACTCTATTTCACCGCCACGCATGGCCGAGCCACGGTCCTCGGAGTACAGACGAGCCAACATGGAAAAGCTTTCGCCCTTATTGACACGGTCGGTATACTCACGCAGACGCCTCTTTACATCTTCTATTTCCTCCAAAGGAACCTTGGGCTGCTGAGTGATAATCTGCACCTCCACCTGGGTAGGGATATAAGGAATGCTGTCCTGCGGCAAATCCTTGAAGTAACGGCGCACCTCAGCCGGAGTTATCTTAATCTCACCCACCAGTTTCTGCTGCATCTTCTGAACTTTCAATCCTTCACGGGCATTCTCGCGCAGCGTTTCACGAATCTGGCTGGAAGTCTTATTGAAGTATTCCTCCATTTTCTCACGCGAACCGATGTTGGCGATATACATGTTCGTCATATAGTCCACACGCTGGATAACCTCACTCTCGGATACTTCGATACTGTCGAGGGCAGCCTGGTGAAGATACAGCTTCTGCACGGCTATCTCCTCCGGTATCACGCAATAAGGGTCACGGTCAAATTTGCGTCCTTCATACAATGCACTCATGCGTGCTTCTTCCACTTCGGACTTCAGTATAGCCTCGTCACCTACTACCCACACTACCTCGTCAATTACGTTGTCTTGTCCATAAACGGTAGAACCGACTAATAGCGTCAAGGCAAATAAAATTACAAACTTAAAGTTCATACACTGTTTCATTCTTGGTGTCTTATTCTAAATAATATTTAATCTTGTCTCTTTTCACCGCCCGTTGGTACAAATCATCCTTCACTTGCTTCATGAATTCCACCTGCTTCACGTTCAGCAGCATATCCTTCACTTGCCTACGGGCAAACTCATAGGGTTCCTGCTCTCCCACCGGGCGATAATCGCTCACATTCAGGAAATAATGGAAAGCCGTATCCTTCAGCTCTACATGGCGATTCTTGTCCAGATACTCGTCCACATTAGGAACCTTCAAGGGCAGCATATCCAGCACTTCCGATACCGGCACCCATTTATCATAAAAATACTCATACTTCACAGCATTCTGCAGACTGTACTTTTCCAGATGTTCCACCGCCTCACGGGTTTCCGTCTTGTACCAGCGACGAACATTGCCCAGCTGCGGGGCTGTCAAAGGAACTTTGATGAACAAGCCTTTCATCAACGGACGTTCCACCTTGAAGAGCGCCTGGTTCTTCTCGTAATACTCCGTCAAGTCTTGTTCTGAAATCTCCTCTGATAGCCGCTGATGTATTAAAGCCTGCTGATAGGTATGCATTATCAATGCTTTGCGATAATTCTCCACAAGTTTATCAATCTCACCGTTATTGGGAATATTGCTCTGCGCTTTATCGTACAGCAAAATATCTTCCACCCAATTACGGATATAATGTTCTGCAAACAACAGACTGTCGTCTTTGGACAAACCGGCAGGAAGTACCGATTGCAAATCTTCCCGGTAAAGGAAATTGCCGTCCAACTCCACTAACGGTGTCCACCCTTTATGGTCGTGCTGCTCGCTGCACGCCGCACAGAGAAGGAAAATTAAAAGCCCAAAGCAGGTTGTTCGCATCACCAACTGATATTTACTTCGTTTTGAGGTACGAAGATAGTGTTTTAATCGGTTGCATCAGTGATTATTAACGGTTTTTAAAACCTCTTGGTCAATTTCAACCTTACCGGCAGCACGCAACTTTGCCACCCAATGCGTTTCCAAATAGTTCCGATAAGCGGTTACGAGCGGCTCTCGCACCTCTTGCCAACTATCTGGTCCCTTCTGCTTACGACCTTGTACAGCAGTAAAGGGAAATGACAAAACCGGGGTTGCATTCTTCCCTTTGAACACCAATTCATCCACATATGCATTATCACCGGGAGCAAATAATCCTTGCTCTGCCCGCACCTTGGGAGTATCGCCGGCATTGAAAGTGAGACGGATGGCATCCATCCACTCCTCTTCCGGAATCTGTTTCAGAAATTTCCGTACTTGCTTCGCCACCCGCTTGGTAGTACAATGCAGCACAATACCCTTATAACGCGGTTCGTCCCAATGGAAGTCCGAACGGTGCGCCTCAAAATATGCTTTCAATCCCGCTTCATCCACCACACTCCTCTTTCCCACTTCACGGTCAGTGATTTCGGCAAGCAACATGCTGTCACGATGCCCCTGCACCAACGCACAGAATTCGGGATGCTTCAATTCCAGACGGGAGTTTTCATAGTCCAGAATCGTTTTTACTGTAAAAGCCTCCAACTGTCTGCGCGTCCCTGCCGGATAAACAGCGGCAAATCCGGCAAACTCTTTTCCACCGTATGCCTTGCCATCCAGTGTAAACAATACACGGGAAGTGCTTCCTTTGGCCAGCAGTTCGTCGATACCGGCTTTATCCGGCATATAGTGATATTCTTTCTTCAGTTTATCCACAAAAGCCCGCGTTCCTTTATCCATTCCATGACGACGGGTTTGACAACGGATTATCTTGTCCTTCATCCTCTCAAAAGGAAGGATTTCCTGCTGTTCGAGTACTTTCACGATATGAATGCCTTGAGGAGTGAGGAATGGACGGGAAATCTCTCCGGCATTCAACCCGAATACAATATCCTCAAACTCCACCGGCATCTGCAGCCAACCCACCCAAAACGCTTTCTTCTCATCGGAAAATTGCTCGACGCAAGCATCGAAAGACGGCACAGCTCCCCCTTCCTTTGCAAGAGCCCTGTAGATAGAATCCATCCTGGACTCCATCTCACGCAAGGTATGACCGGAAATATTCTGGGGAAGATATTTAAAAATATGCTTCACATATACCCGGCCCGCACGCCGGCCGGATTTCATCTTGTCATAATACTGCCGTGCCTCCTGCTCTGCCGTCTCCTCATCTGTCAAGTATGATTTAATCAGACAGCGGCGATACTCATCCTGCTCCTTCTGGAAGACACGGGAAGTATCCAATCCCGCAACTTCGGCAGCCTCTATTTTCAGCCTGAAGTCTATAAACTTATTCACATATGCATCCAATGCCTTCCGGCCTGCACCGACAGAGGTACCGCCCTTATTATAGCTACGTTCGAATTCAGAACGGAAGACCTCCTTTCCATTGATACGCATCAGTACCGGATCGTCCTGGGCCGAAACAGCCAATCCGAACCCGAGGAAGAAAAACACCCAAAACAATCTAACCATAAGCGCCATCCGTTCTTTTTATACGGCTGCAAATATAAACAAAATGCCCGGAAAGCGGCAATCTCTCTCCGGGCATTCACTATTATTTTGTTATTATCTTACTCTGGACGGCTATAGTTCGGTGCCTCACTGGTTATAGATACATCATGCGGATGGCTTTCGAGTACACCTGCATTAGTAATGCGGGTAAACTTGGCATCGTGCAGTTTCTCTATATTGGCTGCACCGCAATATCCCATACCGGCACGCAGACCGCCAACCAACTGATAAATCACTTCATACAAAGTACCTTTATAAGGAACGCGGGCAGCAATGCCCTCTGGAACCAATTTCTTCACGTCACTGGTACCGCTTTGGAAGTAGCGGTCCTTGGAACCATTTTCCATAGCTTCCAGCGACCCCATACCCCGATAGGACTTGAACTTACGACCGTTGAAAATAATCGTATCGCCCGGAGACTCTTCCGTTCCGGCAACCAGCGAACCGATCATCACGCTGTAACCACCGGCAGCCAACGCCTTCACTACGTCGCCCGAGTAACGCAAACCGCCATCGGCAATCAAAGGAATACCCGTGCCCTTCAGTGCCTTTGCCACATCATAAACCGCAGACAACTGAGGAACACCCACACCGGCAACTACACGGGTAGTGCAGATGGAACCCGGACCGATGCCCACCTTTACTCCATCAGCACCAGCCTCGACCAATGCCTTCGCAGCTTCACCGGTAGCAATATTACCAACAACAATATCAATATGAGGGAAGTTAGCCTTGGCTTCTTTCAATTTTTCAATAACCCCCTTGGAATGTCCGTGAGCCGTATCAATGACAATGGCATCCGCCCCTGCATCCACCAAAGCCCGCATGCGCTCCAAAGTGTCATTCGTCACTCCCACTCCGGCAGCAACGCGCAGACGACCTTTGCTATCCTTGCACGCCATAGGTTTATCCTTTGCCTTGGTAATATCCTTATAGGTAATCAGACCTACCAATTTGTTGTCTTTATCTACTACCGGCAACTTCTCGATTCTATGTTCTTGCAGAATTTGAGAAACAGCCTCCATATCCGTCGTAGGATTGGTAGTAATGATGTTCTCCTTAGTCATTACCTCATCGATACGCTTATTCATATCTTTCTCAAAACGAAGGTCACGATTGGTAACAATGCCTACCAAATATCTTTCATCATCTACCACCGGAATACCACCAATCTTGTATTCAGCCATCAAAGCCAGCGCATCAGCTACCGTAGAACCTCTCTTGATAGTCACCGGGTCATAAATCATACCGTTTTCAGCACGCTTCACAATAGCTACCTGACGTGCCTGCTCCTCAATGGACATATTCTTATGGATAACACCCATACCACCTTCACGAGCCATAGCAATAGCCATACGGGATTCAGTAACCGTATCCATCCCAGAACTAATCATCGGGATATTTAACGTTATGTCGCGAGTCAGTTGAGTTTTCAACTCTACTTGACTTGGCAGCACATCAGAAGCCGCTGGTACTAATAATACATCATCAAAAGTGAGTCCACGCATACCGAATTTATCGTCTCTCATTTGTTTTTCCTTTCTCGTATAATAAAAAACAAAACTACGACCCGCTCTAGCCCATTGGGCTAGAACGGATAATCGTAGCTTTTATTAGCGTTCAGACCGCAAAATGCCGCCTTCCATAAACTCATCTTTTTTCATATCAACAAAAATAACCTTAACTGCTTCTGCAGGAACCTTTACGATGTCTACAGTAGCCTTAGTGATTGCTTCACCTAATTGTTTTTTTTGTTCTTTTGTACGACCTTCAACGAGTTCAACATGAATTAATGGCATATGGCACCTCCATAGATACAAAAATATTGTTTTTTATATTATACGAGAATAGGCCGTTATATACAAGGGGAAAACCTAGATAAAACCTAGTATTATCGCACCTTATAGAATTATTAGCCCTACCTCTTAATTATACAATATTCTAAGAAATTTTTCACCAAATCTTTTTTCTAATTCTTCTTTCATGACAGATTCTAATGTTTCCATACCAAATTGACTTGCAAAGTCTAGCACATCCTTGCGCGCCTCCACTAGAATTTCGATATCTTTAATGATATTAGCAACCCGTAAATCAGGTAAGCCCGATTGAGCTAATCCGAATAATTGACCTGATCCGCGCAACAATAAATCTTGCTCTGCTAGTTCAAAACCATCTTGCGTTTCTTCCATCAGCTTCAAACGCTCTTGACTTACGTTATTTTTTGAATCACTTACGAGGATACAGTAGGACTGATGAGAACCCCGACCTACACGACCACGTAGCTGATGCAATTGAGATAAGCCAAATCTCTCAGCCCCTTCAATACACATGATGGTCGCATTAGGTACATTGACACCAACCTCGATAACCGTAGTGGAAACTAGTAATGAAATGTCTCCCTTGTGAAATGCATTCATTACTTCATCCTTTTCACTAGGTTTCATTCGACCATGAACGAGTCCCACTTCATAGGCCTT
>ERZ840057.2762-NODE-2762-length-11480-cov-2.815230_pt1 | contig 11480 bp, 7 predicted proteins | sample MGYA00519907_ERZ840057 | MGnify/ENA primary metagenome ERZ840057 (study PRJEB31850, sample SAMEA3708862) | human gut metagenome | biome: human gut; feature: human-associated habitat; material: faeces | place: China | collected 2014 ...
AAGAAAAGAAGATGGAAAATATTTTCGTATTGAGGTTCGGGAAGAAAATGGTGATCTTATAAAGGCGTGGGAACAGAACGGAGCAGATAAGGATTTTGCATCAGATGTAAAAGAGGACGGGGAATATCTGGTGGATCTGAGTAAAAAGCAAAGTGGAGAGACACCGGGAGAGCCAACCGAACCGACCAATCCAAGTGAGCCAACAAAGCCGGGAGAAAGTCCGGAGCCACCTGAACCATCGAATCCGGAAGAAAAGCCAACCAAACCATCGGTATCGCCGGAAGTTACTCCCGGAGAGAACTCGGAACCGACACAGGAAGCCGCCAATCCTCAGGAAACGGCAGAGCAGGAAAATACCGTAAATGGAATGAGCACAAAGAAAAACAGTGCCGCCATTCGCTATCTGACTGTTACCGGCGTAATGGGAAGTGAAAGCAGAAAAGTGATCTCTACCGATACTGTTTCTGATACGACAGGATCCGGTGATGCAGGAACTTCTTATGGAGGAACAGCGGCAGAGATTCAACAACAGATCAAGGACAAAGAAAAAGAAATCAGGGGTTATCAGCTGGATATGAAAGAGGCCAATCTTGAGATTAAAGGTATCCAGAAAAAGCTGAATAACCAGACGATTAAGAGTACATTAAATGGTGTGGTGAAAACAGTCGGTGATCCTGAAAAAGAAAGCAACGATGGAAAACCGCTGATTCAGGTGGTCAGCAGTGAAGGACTTTATGTGCAGGGAACGGTCAGCGAATCTCAAATGAATAAACTGAAAGTGGGAGCTACACTGAGCGGATACAGTTATGACAATGGTGTCAGCTTTACCGCAGAAGTACGGGAAATTTCTCCGTATCCTTCCAATAACGGACAGGACGGAGCCAATGCATCTTCCTATCCCTTTACCGCATACATTGCAGATGCAAGCGGACTTAGTAATAACAGCTGGGCAGAACTTACGCTGCTGGATGAGGGAGACGGACAGGGACAAGGAATCTATCTGGAGAAACCTTTTGTGCGGACAGAAAACGGTCAGTATTACGTTATGAAGGACGACGGAACCGGACATCTGACCAAACAGATAGTACAGGTTGGCGGTATTCAGTATGGAACCAGTTATCAGATCACAGGCGGTCTGAGTATGGATGATAAGATCGCATTTCCTTATGGAAAAGATGTCAGAGAGGGTGCAAAAACAGAAGAAGGTACGCTTGATGACCTTTATAACTATTAACGGCGGATGGGAGGAACAACAATGCTAGAAAATATCAGATTGGCCTTTCGGGGGATATGGTCTCATAAGATGCGGTCATTTTTGACCATGCTGGGGATTATTATAGGTATCGCTTCCATCATTTCCATCGCATCTACGATTCAGGGAACCAACGAGCAGATCAAACAGAATCTGATCGGTGCAGGAAACAACAATGTGGATGTACGACTTTACCAGGGAGAAAGTGAGTACTGGATGGACAATGGTCTGCCGGATAATATTTCCGTGATTTCCGATGAACAGAAAGAAAAGATTCGCAGTCTTGAAGGGGTTGAGAGTGCGACTTTTTATAACCGCAGAGGGTATGCGGACGGAATCACCTATCGCAACACCAGTCTGGACAGTGGAAGTGTGTACGGTGTGGATGCAGAGTTTCTGAAAACAAAAGGTTATGTAATACAAAACGGAAGGGATTTTGTAGAACGCGACTTTAAAGAGTTCCGAAAAGTGGTACTGCTTGACGATGTGGCAGTGCAGACCTTATTTCCGGGAGACAATCCGGTAGGAAAAACTATAGAACTCCGGGGGGAACCATTTACTGTGGTCGGCTGTATCCGCAAATCAGATGCTTTCGAACCGGTGATCAACAGTCTGGAAGATTACAATACGTATAATCAGAATACCAACGGAATCGTGCTGATTCCGGACAGTACCTGGCCGGTTGTCTATAATTATGATGAGCCGGAAGAAGTCAGCGTGATGGCAAGTGAGACAGACCTGATGAGTTCTGTAGGAAAAAAAGTGGAGGACATTATGAATCAGGCGGTAACCGGACAGACCGGTTCCGGTATGATTGATTCTGAAGAGGAAATGATGGACGGTGCCGGCAGCAGTGGTGCTGACAGTGGCAACGTCTCTTATAAGGCGGCGGATCTGTTGAAAACAGTTAAGAACCTGCAGAAAGTCAGTGAAAACACCAACAAACAGCTGCTTTGGATCGCAAGTATCTCTCTTCTGGTCGGAGGTATCGGTGTTATGAATATTATGCTTGTATCCGTTACGGAACGTACCAGTGAGATCGGTCTGAAAAAAGCAATCGGAGCGAGAAAAAACAGAATCCTGTGGCAGTTTCTTACAGAAGCTGCTGTGCTGACCAGTATCGGAGGGGTTCTTGGAGTAATCGCCGGAGTGATCCTGTCACAGGTGATATCGAAGATGTCTCAGACTCCGGTGGCGATCAGCGTACCTGTCAGTGTACTGGCTGTAGTATTTTCTATGGCAATCGGTATTATCTTCGGTTTGCTTCCATCCATTAAGGCAGCAAATCTGAATCCAATCGATGCACTTCGTCACGAGTAGAAAAAGGATACGAGTGTTCAGAATTAAATTAAGAAAAATATTAGAAATTATTCACGCGAAATTCACCATATCGGATGGAAAATGGGTTATACTGGTAATGGAAAACTGAAATGAAAGGGAAGAATGTCCGGTCATTTCAAAAAAAGATTTCTATGGGGGATTTATAGTAGATGAACATTTTATTTTTCTTAACACCAAAAAATGAAGTTGCCTATGTGGAAAATGATGACACTCTGCGTCAGGTACTTGAAAAAATTGAATATCACAAATATACTGCTATTCCGATGTTAAATAAGAACGGAAAATATGTGGGAACTGTAACAGAGGGAGATCTGCTCCGATATATCAAGGAGAAATGGTTTCTGAATATCCGGGAAGCGGAGGATTGCAGCATCAGCAGAGTACCTCTCCGATGGAAGTACCAGACAGTGGATATTAACTGTAACATGGAGGATCTGGTGGATACGGCCATGAAGCAGAACTTTGTTCCGGTACTGGATGATGCGGATAATTTTATTGGTATTGTCCGCAGAAGTGATATTTTGAAATACTGTTATAAACAAAGCAAAGCAGGAAGACAAAAACAGGAAGAAGCATAGCAGATGAAAGAAAGACAGAAGTGATCCGTGGAATAAAAACAAACAATCGCTTCTGTCTTTCTTTATGTGGGCGGGGAATCTGGAGCGTGTCTGCATAAAAACAGTTGACAGAGGGGCAGACAGGGTGAATTCTTTTAGTTGACCAGCCTGTGTGCCCGTGATAAGATATAATGAGCGTTAGCGAGTGGGAACAAACGAAGTTTGTTCATCGGGAGCGGCGAATGGCGATCATGATAGCTGCGAAAGCAGCGTCAAGCACCGAAGGTGCGAATCATGATATAATGTAATGATTCTGACAAAGGAGTTTTAGGAAAGTATGAAAACAATAATCGAATTGATTTCCAATGAAGTAATGACCGCTTTTAAAGAAGCCGGTCCTAAGATTCTGGAACCTGTTTATGATGTAGAAGTATCGGTTCCGGCTGATTATCTGGGCGACGTGATGAGTGACCTGCAGGGACGTCGCGCCATCATTATGGGTATGAATAGTGAAAAAGGCTACGAAAAGCTATTGGCAAAAGTGCCTTTGAAAGAGATGTCTTCGTACTCGACATCTTTGAGTTCCATCACAGGTGGACGTGCTTCATTTACCATGAAGTTCTCCAGCTATGAACTGGTTCCGTCGGATGTCCAGGACAAGCTGTTAAAAGCTTACGAGGCAACTCAGGCAGAAGATTGATTTGGATTTTCTATAAATTGTATGAAGGCTGCCCCTGTGAAGGAGTGGCCTTCATTGTTTTTTCATATGGCTGTTGCAATGCCGTAATATGAAGTACGTTTTTTTGTATCGTGTTAATAGAAACAACATGAAACTAAGAAAGTATTATCCAACCATTGTCCTGTCGGACATTCACCTGTTTGGTACGGGGATATCCATTATCTGAATTCCGGTGATTGGGTGGAAAGCCTTACGGCTTTTGTCGAAAATGAACAAGGTGAATAGAATATTGTTTTTTATAATAAGGAGGGATACACAGCGGATGAAATGCAACCTTCCTGTTTACACTATGCCGAAGTGATATGAAAATATTGTTTATCATACAGGGTGAAGGCCGGGGACATCTGACTCAGGCACTTTCTCTCCGTCAGAAGCTGACGGACGAAGGCCATCAGGTGGTTGGTGTCCTGGTCGGCAAAAGTCCTGCCCGCCGTCTTCCAGATTTCTTTAGCAAGAAGATCGAAGCGCCTGTCTATCCGTTTGAAAGTCCCAACTTCCTGCCTTCTGCCCAAAATAAACAGGTCAACCTGGTCAAAAGCGTAGCTTATAATGTTTTCCGGTTGCACAAATATATGTCGAGTATCCGGTATATCAACCGGATGATAAAGGAGACAGGAGCAGATGTGGTCATAAACTTTTATGAGCTGTTGACCGGACTTACTTACCTGTTTTGCCGGCCGAAAGCTGTCATGGTCTGCATTGCGCATCAGTACTTATTCCTGCATCCGGACTTTACTTTTCCGAAAGAAAATCGTCTGTCGCTTGCTTCCCTCAAGTTCTTTACCCGCATTACGGCTATCGGAGCTGCTAAGAAGTTGGCGTTATCTTTCCGTAGGATGCGGGAGGTTCCGGCCGACGGGATCGTGGTGGTTCCTCCTCTTTTGCGTAAGGAGGTTTTAGAAATGACACCGACAAAAGGGGATTATCTGCATGGCTATTTATTGAATAGTGGATTCGGTGAAGAGATATGTTCCTGGCATAAGGTACATCCGAGTGTCGAACTGCATATCTTTTGGGATAAAAAAGAGGTGCTTCCTGAAGTGAAAGTTGATTCCCGTCTTTCTTTCCATCAATTGAATGATACACTGTTTGTCCGTTATATGGCAGGAGCGAGGGCGTATGCCACGACTGCCGGGTTCGAGTCTGTTTGTGAAGCGATGTATTTGGGTAAGCCTGTTCTGATGGTTCCGACACATATTGAACAAGCTTGTAATGCTTTTGATGCCGTTCATGCCGGGGCCGGCGTTATTGCGGATCGGTTCGATCTGGATGCTTTGTTGCAACTGTCGCAAACGCATCATCAGCCGGATCTTGCTTTTTCTCATTGGGTGAAGCAGGCGGATTGGTTAATCCTGCGTGAGCTCCGCCCGGACTTATTGATGGAGGAAACATCTGCTTCCCTATGGCATCGCTTGTCTACCCGTTGGTACCGGTTTGGAAAATCGTTATCGATTTGATGGTGGTTTATTGATTCATGATTTGACAGATTTGAAACATGAAAAAAGATCTATCGGTGGGCAAACAGACAAGGCTGCGCATTGTCTGTTAATTCACCGATAGATCATCATTTTAAGGTTCAAATATTCTTATATACTATTTCAACGCCTGCTCGATATCCGCAATGATGTCGTTTGCATTTTCGATGCCGACAGACAGGCGGATCAGGTCGGGAGCTACGCCTGCTTCGATCAGCTGTTCGTCCGTCAACTGGCGGTGTGTATGGCTGGCGGGGTGGAGGACGCAGGTACGGGCGTCCGCTACGTGGGTCACGATGCAGATCATCTTCAGGTTATCCATAAAGCGGATCGCATCTTCGCGGGAACCTTTCAGGCCGAAAGCGATCACGCCACAAGTCCCGTTCGGCATGTATTTTTGTGCCAGATCGTAATATTTGTTGCTCTTTAATCCGGGGAAGTTCACCCAAGCAACCTGCTCGTTTGCTTCGAGCCATTCGGCAACCTGTTGGGCGTTCTTGCAATGTTGAGGCATACGCAGGTGCAAGGTTTCGAGTCCTAAATTCAAGAGGAAGGCGTTCATCGGAGCCTGGATGGAACCTAAGTCACGCATCAACTGTGCCGTTGCCTTTGTCATATAAGCCATCTTGCCGAAAGCTTTTGTGTAGGTCAGGCCGTGATAGGATTCGTCCGGGGTTGTCAGGCCGGGGAATTTGTCGGCATGTGCATCCCAGTCGAAATTGCCGCTGTCCACAACCGCACCGCCTACGCTTGTCGCATGGCCGTCCATATACTTGGTTGTAGAATGCGTCACGATATCGGCTCCCCATTCGAACGGGCGGCAGTTGATCGGCGTAGCGAATGTGTTATCCACGATCAGAGGCACACCATGACTGTGGGCGATACGGGCAAACTTTTCGATATCGAGCACACTCATGCCCGGATTGGACAAGGTTTCGCCAAACAAAGCCTTTGTGTTCGGACGGAAAGCAGCCGATATTTCTTCTTCCGAAGCATCAGGGTCGACGAATGTCACTTCGATGCCTAACTTCTTCATTGTCACGCCGAACAGGTTGAACGTTCCACCGTAGATCGTGGACGAGCAAACCATATGGTCTCCGGCCTGGCAGATGTTGAATACGGCATAGAAATTGGCTGCCTGTCCGGAAGATGTCAGCATGGCGCCTACGCCACCTTCCAAAGCGGCGATCTTGGCTGCGACAGCATCGTTTGTCGGGTTTTGCAGGCGGGTATAGAAATATCCGCTCTCTTCCAAGTCGAACAGTTTGGCCATCTGTTCGCTGGTGTCATACTTGAATGTCGTGCTCTGATAGATGGGCAGGACGCGCGGTTCTCCCTTTTTCGGTTGCCAGCCTCCCTGCACGCAGAGGGTTTCCGGCTTTAATGAATTGTTCATTATGATAATGTTTTACTATGTATTTGTTATTATCCGGCAAAAATAAGGAATAGTTTGTTTGTATCACAATATCTTCTTCTGTAAAATACGGAACCAAATGAATGCGACGATCCCTTTCAGCATACTGGAAATGCTGATTGCCCACCAGACACCGGTGATGCCCAGTCCCATTGCTGTCAACCCGATCGCCATTGGGATACGAAGGCTGTTGAACGTGATGCTGATGATGGCGGGTGGGAGTGTGCGGCCCGTACCGTAGAATAATCCCTGCATTGTTATTTCCAGCATCATGAACAACATAGAGTAGCCGTCGATGCGAAGGAAAACGCCTCCTGCCTCATAAGCGGCCTTTTCGGGTATGATCAGTGAGAATACTTCGCTGCCGAAGAACACGAAAAGCAACGTACAGAAGATTCCGAACAGGGCAGTCATTTTCAGTGTCGTATGGTAAGCACCCAGGACACGTTCTTTTTTCCGGGCGGCAAAGTTTTGCGCTACGAACGTGCTTAGAGCCGTGCTGAATCCTTGCGAGGTATTCCAGGCGATCGCTTCGATCTGTCCGCCGGCTGTCATCGTCATCAGTCCGATGTGTCCGCCCTGTTCGGATGCGGTACGGCAGAGGAACATATTGACAAATGCAAACAGGGTATTCAATGTGGCTACGGGTAATCCTAGTTTTAGGATACGTCGTGTGTATCTCTTCTTTAATTGAGTGAAGAAAGGAAATCCACCGAGCAGTGAGTCTTTTCGGAAACGTAGTTGGTAGATGAAGATAGAGAAAACAGTAGCTTGTGAAATCCAGGTTGCATAAGCGGCGCCATTGGTCTCCAAACCGAAACCGAAGATGAACAGAGGATCAAGAATGATATTCAAAAGAAGTCCGGCACCACTGATATAGAACGGGATTTTACTTCGTCCTGCGGCATTGTAGATACCTGTAAAGGCGGCGGAAAGGAAAATAAACGGCATTCCGGTAGAGATAATCCGTAGATATTCTATTGCATTGGCGGTAATGTGTACCTCAAGTTCGTAGATACAGATGATGGGTTCTGCAAGGATGAAAAGTAATCCGCCCCAACAGAGAGAAATGATAAGTGCAATCGTAATGTTATGGGAGGCAAAGTGACGGGCATCTTCTTGATTTTGTGCGCCGATAGATTGTCCTACACTGACTTCGGAACCTACCTTATTTAATAGGGAGATAGAACCGGACATCCATGTCAGGATTCCGACAGAACCAATGGCTGCTACGGCTTCACTACCCAGCCGTCCTACCCATGCCATATCCGTGAGACTGTATGCCATTTGGATAAATGACGTAGCCATGATAGGCATTGCTAAATTGAATAGTTGACGATTGATTGGCCCGTGTGTCAGGTTTTTAATTCCTTGCATTTCTTTTTCTATTTAAAAGGAGGCGCAAAGATACATAAATTTACTATCTTCGCACATTAAATCATTCATTAATCAAAGTATACAGATACTATGAAACAGAAATTTTCTATTCTTTTATTCCTGTTGCTTTTATGGTTCACAGGTTCTCAGGCGGTAGCTCAGAATGCTCCGAACCCTTTTGATATTGAACAACCTTCGCTTCGCGTATTTCTTCCGGCGCCGGAATTGGCTACAGGTCGTGCTGTAGTGGCGTGCCCGGGTGGTGGATATTCGCACTTGGCTGTAGACCACGAAGGATATGATTGGGCACCGTATTTCAACAAACAGGGTATCGCATTGATCGTTCTGAAATATCGTATGCCGAATGGTGACCGTACACTTCCTATTTCGGATGCCGAGGCTGCCATGAAGATAGTGCGGGACAGTGCTGATGTATGGAATCTGAATCCGAGAGATATCGGTATCATGGGATCTTCTGCCGGCGGACATCTTGCATCGACAATCGCGACTCATGCCAAACCGGAACTTCGTCCTGATTTCCAGATTCTTTTCTATCCGGTAATTACAATGGATAAGTCGTATACTCACATGGGTTCCCATAACAGCCTTTTGGGTAAGGATGCTTCTGCTGAGTTGGAAAAGGAGTATTCTAATGAGAAGCAAGTGACAAAAGAAACACCGCGTGCTTTTATCGTTTATAGTGATGATGATAAGGCTGTTCCGCCCGCTAATGGAGTGAATTATTATCTGGCTCTGAATAAGAATGGTGTTCCTGCTGTTCTGCATATTTACCCTTCCGGTGGTCATGGTTGGGGAATTCGTGAAGGTTTCCTTTATAAGGATGAGATGTTGAACGAACTGACTTCATGGTTACGTAGTTTCAAAGCTCCCCGTAAGGATGCCGTTCGTGTAGCTTGTATTGGCAATAGTATTACGTATGGAGCACGGATTAAGAATCGTGATCGTGATAGTTATCCTTCTGTTTTAAGTCGTATGCTGGGTGACGGTTATTGGGTAAAGAATTTCGGAGTAAGTGCCCGCACGTTGCTGAATAAGGGTGATCGTCCTTATATGAATGAAAAGGCTTATCAGGATGCATTAGCTTTCAATCCTAATGTTGTGGTTATCAAACTGGGAACAAATGACAGTAAATCGTTTAACTGGAAACATAAAGCCGACTTCACGAAAGATATGCAGACTATGATTGATGCTTTCAAGGCATTGCCTGCCCAACCGAAAATCTATCTCTGTTACCCTTCTAAGGCATACCAAGCTAATGAAAGTATCAACGATGATATTATTTCTAAAGAAATTATTCCGATGATTAAAAAAGTTGCCAAGAAAAACAAGTTGGATATAATTGATCTTCATACGGCAATGGATGGAATACCACAACTCTTTCCGGACAAAATTCATCCGAATGAAGAAGGTGCCAAAATAATGGCAAAAACTGTTTACGAATCAATTAGAAAATAGAAGCATATCTTTTTACTTTGATTATTTAGTCTTCTAAAATGCTGGTAATCATACGAAAAACTATTTAAGCAAATATTTGTAAATGTTATAGCCACTAATACTATAGAAAGTAGGTATTAGTGGCTATTCTTCTTATAATATGCTAAAAAAGTGTCATTTTGAAAGAATGGGAAGCCTGTAATATCTAATTTTGTGCTCGTGAATGTGTTGAAATGATTAATGGATAATGTCTTTACTTCATCAATTATGAGCAAACAACAAGATTTTGTGTTCTTATCAAAGTTAATGGCTAATGCCAATATGGGGTGGTGGGAAGCTAATTTGGCAACGGAATGTTATACCTGTTCCGAATATATATCTGAGATTCTGAATTTGGATGAAACAGGGACTATTAGTTTTGAGGATTTCAATAAACGTATTTTGAATGAAGAACAAGGTCCGACAACGGTTCGCTCTTTCGATGTACAGTCGATGTCGGAAGTCGTTTATTTATTAAAAACCCCAAAAGGGTCAGTTTGGATGCGTAGTAAGATTTGTTTTCGAGAAGTAGATGATAAGGGAAATACGATTGTGTATGGCATTGCAGAAATGCAGGACGGACCGGATACTGCAATAGCTTGTCAGGCTTTACAACGTAGCGAACGGCTTTTACATAATATTTATAAGAATTTGCCTGTTGGCATTGAGTTGTATAATAAGGAGGGAGTATTGGTCGACCTCAATGATAAAGAATTGGATTTGTTTCATGTAGATAGTAAGGAGGAACTTCTAGGCATCAATATTTTCGAGAATCCAGTTTTCCCGGAAGAGATGAAGGAGAGGTTGAGGAATAATGAGGATGCGGACTTTACCTTTCGCTATGATTTCTCAAAGTTAGGAGAATATTATTCGAATAATAAGGCGGAAGGTACAATCGATCTTGTGACTAAAGTAACTACTTTGTATGATGAGAATCATAATCCGGTTAATTATCTGCTGATTAATGCTGATAAAACGGAGACTACGGTTGCTTATAATAAGATTCAGGAATTTGAGGAATTTTTTGAGTTAATAGGTGACTATGCGAAAGTGGGTTATGCTCATTTTAATATTCTAAGCAAGCAGGGACATGCACAGAAAAGTTGGTATAAAAATATAGGAGAAGAGTCTGGAACTCCTTTATCCGAGATTATTGGTACATATAAATCTTTTCATCCTGATGACCGTGATTTGATTCTTCAGTTTTTTGAGGAGGTACAAAAAGGAAATGCTGATAAGTTAAGTCATAAAATACGTGTCTTTAGGGAGAATGGAGAGTGTACATGGACGCATGTTAATCTCTTTGTCAGAAAATATGCACCCCAAGATAAAGTCATAGAATTGATTAGTATTAATTATGATATTACAGATTTGAAACAGATAGAAGAAATGCTCGTTAATGAACGTGATAGAGCTGAAGCTTCAGATCGTTTAAAGTCAGCTTTCTTGGCTAATATGAGTCATGAAATCCGTACTCCGTTGAATGCTATTGTTGGTTTTTCAAGTCTGTTGGCCAGTGCGGAAAATGTAGTGGAAAAGGAGCTTTATAATTCTTTAATTAGTCATAATAACGAACTTTTGCTTAATCTGATCAATGATATCATTGATTTGTCTAAAATTGAAGCCGGATATTTGGAGTTACATCAGAATTGGTTTAATCTTACGGAGCTTCTTGATGAGTGTGTGGCAGAATATGCTCGTCTTCTTCCTTCTGGTGTGGAACTTCTGACCAGTTATCCGGAACATGATGCTTTGGTGGAACTTGATAAGTTGCGTATCAAGCAGATATTGAATAATTTTCTTTCAAATGCTTTGAAGAATACGATTCGTG
>ERZ840057.2767-NODE-2767-length-11458-cov-2.634307_pt1 | contig 11458 bp, 11 predicted proteins | sample MGYA00519907_ERZ840057 | MGnify/ENA primary metagenome ERZ840057 (study PRJEB31850, sample SAMEA3708862) | human gut metagenome | biome: human gut; feature: human-associated habitat; material: faeces | place: China | collected 2014 ...
TTATTCATAGCCCCGCCTATTCCTAGTCCTCAAATAGATTCAATAATCAAAGAGCAGACCTGACAGTTGATTTGAAGCTTAGAAAGTAAGCTACTGTACTTTAGCGTTTTATAGTGTTAAACACATTAAAAGCAGGTTACAGGACTAAATAATCAAATACAACTGAAAATAATTATATTGAAAGCCGTATCTACAACAAGAAAATATAGATACAGTTATTCCGAAATGAGGTTTGAAAAGCATGCAGGTGGGTATAATAACACAAAGAAATTTATGATCGCCAGAATTACGTTTTTCGCTATATTTCGTGAACGTATTAGTAATTGACAAGAACAAATACGATTTTTCGGGGTGGAAGCAGTGCCTGACTTCGTTTTCCTCATTGCCGGGCATTGGCCTGGCTGCTTCATCAGCCTCGCCATGTCACCGTTTCACATCCAGAAAGCGTATCTGCCCTTGTCGATTAATGGTAATGAATGCAGATAAATAACATATCATGACATATGAGTATACATAAGAAATTCCAAAAAATGGAAATTAGTTTGTGCGTATGAGGGATATTTGTATTCCCCATTATTTGATTTTTTTACAATACATTCTGCCATCTACGGCAATAATTTGAGATAGGACTGGGCAGTAACCCAAATGAGATGGTCCCTGTAAATTCCATATGCATCTGCGCTGATCCTTGCTGTAAAAATTCGGAAGCCGCAGTACGATAAAGTATTTCCGCAAGGAATACTGCAAAGTTTCTTGCCGTGTGCAGAACAATGTTTGAAAAAATGTTGAATAACAAAAAATTGGGGGAGCCATACTGTTCCGGCACTCCCCCAATTATGGTCTGATTTATTTGTCAACTTTACAGCAAGCCGCGTACATCCAGATAATCCAGTAGAAAGCTGGTACGAATAGCGCCAATGGATTCGTTCATTCGGTGTGCAAGCTTTAACATAGATTCCTGTACGCCCGGCAGCAAATATACGTTCATCCGGTTTGCACTGAGATGCAGGGCGTGGTTCTTAGTCAAGGTATATGTTTCAGTCATCTCATGAAGTTCATAGTCTGCAGGCAGGTCTGCAAGAGCATCCTCCATGATACGGGAGAGCAATTTAGGTACAGAACATCTATTTTCCGTCGCCAATTGCTGCAAACGGTCCATCAGACCGATATTTACCCGCATTTTAACCGGAGTACGCTGTTCTGGGCCGCGAGGACGGGCCATTACGGTCTGTTCCGCAGAAGATCAGCCAGTTCTGCGGCCTCCTTGGCCAATTTATCCAGACTTTCTACAATCGAACCGTCCATATCCGCAGCGTCCATCTTCCGCAGGGAGTTCAGGCGGCGCTTGCTGGCGGTGATTTTGGCAAGATCAAAGGTAACTTTTTCGTATTTCCGGATCAGAGTCGCCTTTTGGGTGCGGACCGCCACATCGCCGGTGGGATCCGTGCGGACAGGCGGGACAATGGTTTCTTCCAGCCGGGCAAGCTCTGCTCCCCGTCCATTGGTCATGCGGGCGGCTTGTGCGGCCCGATCAGTCACCCGGGCAATAAAAGTCCGTTCCAGAGCCTTGTCGCCTTCAGACATCTGAATAGCCTTGTTAATAGCCTTTACGTACAGTGCCTGTTCATCAGCTTCCAGCGGACACAGAGACAGGGCTTGCGCATGGGAAATCGTGCCGTTCAAGAAAAGCTCCTTGATGCCGGCAATGAGATCTTTATCAAATTGAGTGTAACGCTGGACCGTGGAGTCTGTCATTTGCGTGCGGGACTTGAAATAGCCCTCGGCAGCCTTGCGGTCCACATGAAATTTGGCCTGCAAATTGTCCAAATAGCGGGAGATGCAGGCTTGGATGGTCTTTGCATCGCCGGAAAGGCCACGAACCATGATATTTGCCTCATCAAGAATGATAAGTTCTGATAATTCGTCCAATCCGGTGTAGGTTTGGGCCTGTACACGGTCCCACTTATGGGCATGTTTGCCGTTGGGATCGTTTTCCTGTTCCTTTTTCTGCAGCAAGCGAAGGGCTTTTACCCGGCGTTCACCGGAAAGCAGCATATACGTGCCGTCCTCACGTTGGCTCACTACAATATTATGCAGAAGTCCGTTGCGCTCAATGGCATCCGCTAGCTGCTGGATGCTTTCATCGTCATCATTGCACGACCAGAGATTATAGGGGTTAAACTGGATATTTTTCAGGAGAATACGGGTTAATTCCGTGCCTTCATTCTGAAAAGACATGGCAATTTCCGTTTTGGCAAGGTGACTTTTGGTGGACAGTTCCTGAGAACCCTGCGGAATTTTGCTTTTCAGCTTGTCAAGCTTCCCCATTATTTTTCATCCTCCTTTTCAGACAAACGCTGCTTAATTTCCTTCCAAAGTTGCCCATAGTCCGCGGCGGGATTGGAGCGTTTGGCATAGCGTACCACGGGAACGGCGGCGATGGTGCTTTCAGGCACAGCGCTGCCTTTACGAATACCGGTTTTGAACAGCACAGAAGCGTATTCTTGGTTTTCTTCAAACATTTGCCGCACCAGATTCACGGCAGCCGTTCGCTCCACTTGGGTCAAAACCACGCCCAAAACGTCGATTTTCACATCTTCCCGTGTTTCCAGGTCCAAAATCATGGCCATGGTGGTCTCAAAACCGTCTAAAGAGAAGTTGTCGCACCGGACAGGGATCAAAACCTCGTCAGCACAGAACAGGGCGCTCATGGTGAGATTATCCCGGGCGGGAGGGGTGTCAATGACGACAAAATCGTAATCATCGTTGACATTTGCCAGACAATGAATCAGGAAGGTGTAGTTTTTCATCTTATACTCGTCTGCCAGCAGATCCAGCTGATGGACAGCCCGGGGCGTCTGGGCGGTGCTGGGGATGATATGTACCCCCTCCACAGTTGTGGGATGGATATAAGGCGCCAATTCCATCTCACCGAGATCGAAGTTCATGAACATATTTACCAGGCCATGGCCCTTGTAGTAGTTTTCTGCCTTTTTATGTTGGGTCAGCATATAAGTGGTGTTGGCCTGCTGGTCCATGTCCACCACCAGGACCCGCTTTCCCTCAGCAGCCATCAATGCCGCTAGATTTACCACCGTGGTGGTTTTGCCGGTACCGCCCTTTTCAATGGCGGTTGTCAGGATCAGAGCCATAAAGCGCCTCCATTTTGTGTGTTTTGGGATATTTTCCCGCAAAACTCAATGTTTTCTGATGCTATTATAGCTATTTTTTCGCGGTTTTGTCAATATAAAACCATGTATTTTGAGTGCTTTTAGTAAGCATTTTTGAAAATTTTAGCTATGATTCGACTGTAATGAAAGCCAAAAACTCAATTGAGACGGTCCCTATAAATTATTACTGCCATGACAAAACCCAACTGACACGGTCCCTGTAAATGGCGTTGCCGCCAGAAAATTCAAATGAGATGGTCCCTGTAAATCGGACTATACTTTTAGCCAGCAGGGAAATGGACAGGTATATCATACCACTCTTGACCTGCGCTTTTTGTCGGACAATGGTACTGTAATATGAAATTACACGACATAGTTAAAAAAATAACAATATGATTGCATGATATCTGACACATAGCTCAAAAAAAGTCATCGAAAATTCCTACAGTTTGTTGTATAATAACGGCAGAACAGGCAGGAAAGGGGAGAGCACCATGATCTCAGAGCAGCTGCAAGGCGATGCGGTATTGCTGTACCAGGGCATTTTACAGCATCATGGCCAGGTCTCCCCCTTTTTCTGCGGCAGGGAATTGGGCTGGGACCGCCGCAGGATCGGACAGGCTATGGAGGAATTGGTGAATGCTTGCATCCTAAGCCCGGACGCAGCCGTCCTGCCAAGGCCTGCGGATCAGCGCAGAAAATACACGCTGCCGGAAGCAAAGCAGCGCATGGACGCGGATCAGGCCTTTGCGCAGACGGTCCGCACAATTGAGCGGATCGTGGGACGGCGATTGCCTACAGCAGATCTCAGCGCCCTGACGGAGCTTTACGACTTCCATGGGATATCCCCGGAAGCCATGGACCTGCTGGCGGCCCAGTGCTGTGACGAAGCTCTGCTTCACGGTGAGATGCGCCCTTCGGTGAAGCGCATTGAAAAAGTGGGACTGGAGTGGGCGCGGATGGGCGTTCGTACCCGGGAAGACGCCGTGGCCGCTGTCCAGCGGATTGGCGCCCTGGAAAAGGCGGTGCGGGAGGTGCGGCAGCGGATGGGCCTCCGGCCGGAGGTGTGGATCGCCTCGGACGAGAAGTACATCACCGCCTGGCTGGACTGGGGCTTTTCGCCGGAAGCCATTGAAATGGCCTATGACCGGACGGTTTTGAACTGCGGCAGGCTGAACTGGAAATACTGCCACGGTATCCTGGAAAGCTGGAAGGGGAAGGGCCTGTTCACGCCGGAGGATGTCCTGACAAAGGATGGCCAGGGAAAACCGACGGAAAACGAGGCTCAGGAACCGGCGGACGATCCCTGGCATTATGTGACATGAAAAAAGAAAACCACCAATGGCGGCCCCTCTGGGCCGCCATTGGTGGTTAAAACGATATTGAGCCAAAACAGGCAGGATACTTTATTCCGCAATGCCTGCTTTCCGCAGTTCCTTTTCGATCTGCTTTTCCTGGGCACCGTTTACCCGGCGGAACAGCAGCCGAAACAGCCAACGGGCCACGGGTCCTGCCAGGAACAGCTGCACAGGCAGGGCCATGATGAAATTCCGGCAATAGATCACAAGGTAATTGGGGAGAAACTGGCTGGTAAAGCCGTAGCCGTGCCATACGCCCAGAATGCTGGCCAGGGCCACCTGGGAGATCACCGTAAAGATTTGGATGGCAAGAATGATGAAAATAGGCCGGTCACCGGGCTTTACCACCCGGAAGGCAAAATGCTTGGCCACCCGGCTGGAAATGAAGTAAGCACAGAGAAAAATAAGGATGAATTCCAGCCACATTCCTTGGAAAGCCGCCAGAAAAGCGGCGTTGACAAAGGTGCCGGTGGCCAGAACGGTGTTGTAAAGCGTCATGATGTAGACCATGATCCAGGCGGTGACGGCGGAAAAAACGATGGATTCCAGTTTGGGTTTCGGCATGATGTGATTTCTCCTTTTCCTGAAAAGCGCAAAAAAATAAATGTCCCCTCCGCCGTCCGACAGTGGCAGAGTGACATTTATTGTCTCACGCATATGAAGTTAGTCCGGCAGGCCGAACAGTTGGTATCATACCAGACGTGGCCTGCCTGTGCAAGCATTTTTGCACAGAGAAGTAGATTTTTTGAGATTTTTACAGAAAAACACTGCTTTTCATTGGATACTTAATAAAAACCGCCTGCCTTTCCGGCAGGCGGTTCATGTACTGAAAACAGCTCTCAAGCCTTTTTCAGAGCCTTCAGAGCGCCGCTGCGCTGGAGGGCCAGCACCAGGATCCCCGCCAGAATGGAGCCGCCCACCGTGGAAACCAGGAAGGGCACCACATAGGCATAGAAAGCCACGTCACCGGCGGATTTACCCATGAAGGCGATGGCAATGGGCCAGGCCAGCAGGCCGCCGATGATGCCGGTGCCCAGCACCTCGCCGACGAGGGTGGCAGGCAGATTATGGGTCTTGTGGTACACCAGGCCGCACAGCAGAGCGCCGCACATGCTGCCGGGGAAGGCCAGCAGGCTGCCCAGGCCCAGGAGATTCCGCAGCAGGCTTGCCACGAAGGCCGCCGCCAGGCCGTAACCAGGCCCCAGAAGCACCGCGCACAGCACGTTCACCATGTGCTGTACCGGGGCGCATTTGCTGCCGAAAACGGGGAAGGAGAAAGTGCTGCCTACCACAGCCACCGCGCAGAGGATGCCGGCCAGAGCCAGCTTCTGAATGGAATCGCGTTTCATAATGTCAGGACTTCCTTTCAAGAATCTATGCAGGGAGAAAACCGCAGCGATCTCCCCCTTGCAGAACAAGGCGGCAGAGAACGTTCTCTGCCAGGAAAATCGGTCGAGACTTGCTGGTCTCCTCTCACGCCGGAACACGGCTTCCCATCGCTGCATATGTGGCTGGGGCCCAGGGCGCTCCCCCTCAGCCCGCTCCCGGTCTGCACCGGGACGCCGGAAATCTCCTTTCTGCACCTCCTGACCATACTGTCGAAAAATAAGGAAAACGGCGGGCTGCATGCCCGCCGTTTGAGTGTTTCGGAAAAAACTCCCTCCGGCGGCATGATCCGCATCAGGTGAAAGGGTCGGAACCTCAGTTCCCTCTCAGCCGCGGCGCGGCTCCCCTGTTTTCATATGCATGATAGCATTTCGGATGGGATTTGTCAAGCTGTTGAACGCTGCGTCCCCTTACAGACTGTTTACAGCAGCTTCCAGTTGGCCCAGAGCCTTCTTCAGCACGCTGCGGGGGCAGGCGGCGTTGAGCCGCATATACCCGTTCAGGCTCCGACCGAAGGAGCAGCCGTCATTCAGGCCCAGCTTCGCCTTTTGGATCATGAAGTCGTGGAGTTCTTCATTTGTGAGTCCCAGTTCCCGGCAGTCCAGCCACATGAGATAGGTGGCGTCGGGGGCGTAAGTCTTGATTTTGGGGATGTGCTTTTCGCAGTAGTCCACCACGAAGTCGAAGTTGTCGGAAAGGTAGGGCAGAAGCTGCTCCAGCCATTCCTCGCCGCCTGCGCTGAAGGCGGCCTCCATGGCGGTGAGGGAGAAGGCGTTGTTCCTGTGAATGTCCATGCACTGCCAGAAGTGGTCAAAAACCCGCTTCATGTGGGCATTGGGGAAGACCACGGTACTGGCCTGCAAGCCGGCAAGGTTGAAGGTCTTGGTACCGGAGATACCGGTGATGACGTACTTTGCGATCTCCGGAGACAGGGAGGCCACCGGGGTATGGTGCTTTCCGTGGAAGATCAGGTCGGAATGGATCTCGTCGGAGAGCATCGTCACGTGATACTGCATGCACAGCTCTGCCATGCGCTGCAGCTCCTCCGGCGTCCAGACGATGCCCAGGGGGTTGTGGGGATTGCAGAGGATGAACAGATCCGCATGCTGCAGCTTGGCCTCAAAGTCGGCCCAGTCCACGGTCCATTTGCCGTCTTTTTCGATAAACTGGTTTTCCAGTACGTTCCGGTGCCAGGCCTCGGCCATGTCGTAGAACTCGGAGTATACCGGCGTCTGGATCAGAACGCTGCCGCCCTCCGGGGTAAACAGCTTCACGCAGGCACTGATGGTCTGGACAACGCCCAGGGAAAAGCTCATAAGGGACTGGTCGATGTCCCAGTGATTTCGCCGCTTCTGCCAGGCGCGGATGACCTGGAAATAGCTGTCCGGCCGGGCGGTGTAGCCCCAGATGCCCTCCTTGGCCCGTTCGCCTAGGGCGTCAATGATGGGCTGTGCGGTGCGGAAATCCATATCCGCGATCCACAGTGGGATCACATCGGCGGTTCCGAATTTCTTTTTCCGCTCATCGTATTTGGCCGCATGATTGTTAGTGCGGTCGATCACTTCGTCAAAGTTGTACTGCATGGTTCAGGATCCTTCCGTAAAAGATATCGGGCGGCACGAATGCCGGCCCTATTATACCAGCATCCCCCCGCATAAAACAACCGGTTATTTTAAATACAGCGATGTCAGGGGAAGTTCCGCTCTAGGCCGCATTTGGCAGAGAGAAACCTGCAAAAGACTGTGATTTCAGCTATCTGACAGTTGACAGCATCCGCCGCCCATGCTAGGATATAAAACCAATAAGAATACTATGTTGATAGGAAAATGGAGCGGCAAGATCCGGAGAAACTTCGGCAGAAGGCCGCCAGCATATACGGAATCGAGGAGTTTCTATGCTCAATCAGTTTTCAAGGACCCAGCTGCTCCTGGGCCAGGACGACATGGAGCGGCTGTTCCGGGCCCGGGTGGCGGTGTTCGGCATCGGCGGCGTGGGTGGATATACGGTAGAAGCCCTGGCCCGCAGCGGCGTGGGGACGCTGGACCTCATTGACGACGACCGGGTGTGCCTGACCAATGTAAACCGCCAGATCTTCGCTACCCGGAAGACGGTGGGGCAGTACAAGGTGGATGTGGCGGAAGCCCGTATCAAGGAGATCAATCCGGACGCCGTTGTTCATACCTACAAGACCTTTTACGCGCCGCAGACGGCGGATCAATTTGACTTTACCCAGTATGACTACGTTGTGGATGCCATCGACACCGTTATCCTCGGTGCGATCCTGGGCATTGTATTGGGAGAAAAGGCGTCCGTCCTGTATCCCATCGGCCAGATCTGGCTGAACCTGCTGTTTGTTTTGCTGGTCCTGTTGATGATGACCCAGCTTTTTGACGCAGGCTGCACGCTGATCAACTCCTGCGGAGATACGGTGGCATCTATGCTGGTGACCCGGGTGCTCTACGGGAAGGACTGGTTCAAAAAGGGCCTGAACGAACGGGAGCACGCAGAGATCGGACAGAAGAAAAGAGTGACCTTGTACATGGAAAAACAACTGCTATGGGATGAGACCCATTACGGGGACTGTACCTGCCGCCCGGATATGCACGGCATCCTCATTCCCGGAAAACGGGGACGAATTCTCTCCGTGCTGTATACCGCCGGGGGAGAGGGAACCCATCCCACCGTTATTCTGCTTCACGGCATTCCCGGCTGCGAGCGGAACTTGGACCTGGCCCAGGCGCTGCGCCGGGCGGGCTTCCACGTGATGACCTTTCATTACAGCGGCAACTGGGGCAGCGACGGAGACTATTCTCTCACACACGACCCGGAGGATGCCGACACGGTCCTGGACTTTATCCTACAGAATGAAAGCTATGGGTTCGATAAGGAACATATTTACGCGGTGGGCCACAGCCTGGGGGGTTTTGTGTGCGGACAGCTGACCGCAAGACGCACGGAGATCCGGGGCGCGGCCCTGCTGATGCCCTGCAACATCGGCCGGCTGCCCCAAATTGCGCAGGAGGACCCGGCGGCGTACCGGATCATCTGTGACGTGCTGGATGACAGTGCAGACTGGCTCACCGGCACCAGCGGCGAAGCTCTTCTGCGGGAAGCATTGGACCATAGCGGGGCGTTTGCCCTGGAAAACCAGGCCCAAGCACTGAAAGAAAAGCCGGTCCTGTGCATCGGCGGAACGCTGGACCTATACACGCCGCCGCAGCTGCACGGCGGGCCTCTGGCCCAGGCGGTGCGGCGCGCAGGCGGGACCTTGTTCCGGGAGGTCACCTATCCCACGGACCACTTCTTTGCCGACTACCGGCTTGCGGTGGCCGGGACCGTAACGGAATTCCTGAAAGGGCAGCTTCCGCAGTGAGTTCCGGCATGGGCAATGCAGTTTTATGGAATCTGCCTGCTGTTGGCCTTTTCCAGCTCCAGCAGGGCCTGTTTCATGCCCAGTCCGCCGCCGTAGCCCACAAGGGAACCGCCCGCCCCAATGACGCGGTGGCAGGGGATGGCGATGAAGATGGGATTGGCGTGATTCGCCATGCCCACCGCCCGGAAGGCCTTCGGGTGTCCGATGGCCTCCGCAATGTCCTTATAGCTGCGAGTCTCGCCGTAGGGGATCTCCCGCAGGGCTGCCCAGACGGCCTCCTGAAAGGGCGTGCCGTGCACCCGGTACGGAAAATCGAACGTCTTGCGCGTTCCCGCAAAGTATTCGTCCAGCTGGCGGAACACCAGCTCCGTCAGCTCGTTCGGCGCACCCGCTTTCGCGTCTGCACCGGCGTTTTTCAGCGCCGTGACCGCGCCGTCCTCCCAATCCAGCTGAATGTCGCCCACCGGCGAGTGGTAAATCACAGTTCCTTTCACGGTTTTTGATGCTCCCTTCGGTATTGTGCCGGCGTCCGGCCGCTGCATGGCTTCCCGCATTTCCGGTTCCGCCATGCGCTCTACTGTCTGCATTATACCATGCTTTTTTGCAGAAAGCTCTGCAAAAAAGGAAATCAATTTTGAGTTCTGCCGGACCGTATCCGGCAGGCAGGTCATAGAAATCCGACGCAGGGATCCCTGCGTCGGATTTTTGTATAGACTGTAAAAATTTGTCGTATTTATCCGAAAATACGAAGTGCGCTTCGTGGAGGTGTGCTTCGCCTCAGTATAAAATTTCTGTATAGTCGAATATACGGAGGTTTTGTCAATGAGTGGTTATAAAGTACTTCTGCAAAAGCAGTTCTCACTCCAAGTGAAAGCTCTGCGCCACAAGCGGAACCTGACACAGGAGGAGATGTCCGAGCGTCTACACATTACTTCCCGGGCCTACAGTGATCTGGAAGGGGGATGCAGCTGCTGCTCCGCCCTGGCCCTGCTGTTCTTCCTGCTGATGCTGAAATCCGATGAGCTGGAAGATTTTCTCAACCGGCTCCGGAAGCAGATACAGCTGTTTGAGCAAAAGGAGGTCGCCTAAGGACATTTTCAATTTTGACAGGATCTACCTCCTGCTGAACCGTCTTGGGATCACCGCCAACTATACGGGATTCCACCATGTTGCTTATGCGGTCTATCTGATCTACCACCAGCCGGATTCCCTGCTTCTGGTGACCAAACGGCTGTATCCAGATATTGCCAGGCAGTACAACACCAAATGGAACCGGGTGGAGCGGGACATCCGGACAGTCATCACCATCGCCTGGGAGGAAAACAGGCCCCTTCTTGAGGAACTGGCTGGGCATCATCTTCCGCGCCGCCCCCAGCCGGTGCAGTTTTTGTCCATCCTGGTATCCGCCCTTCGTTCCGGCGCGGCGGAACGCTTCCTGGAATAACGTTTACCACCAGTTCATAAAGGCAGACACGCCCGTCGGTGTGCCTGCCTTTTTTGACCGATGTCAAAATTTGTCGAACGATTTTTCTGTTAAAATTTTATCAAAATGATTGATAGCGGGCGCGGGACGTGCTACCCTTGTCTTGACAGCCGTACATCCTGTTTGGGGTGTACCGGTGAAATTGTGGAAGGGACCTGGGAGTATGAAACGTCACAAAACCGTATTGCTGGCAGACGGCAGTGAGGAATTCCGCTGGCTGGTGTGGAAATGCGCGGGGGAGCATACGTATTTTTCCATGAAGACCGTGGGCAGCGGCTGGGATATCCTCCGGTGCGTACAAGAGCAACCGCCGGATCTCCTGCTGATCGATACGGCCCTGCCGGACATCTGCGGCCTGACCGTATTGAAGGAGCTGGCGCGGCGGGGGAGCGTTCCCAAGACCATCGTCATCTCCAGCGTTGTTTCCGAGCGGATGGCGGCCAAGGCGCTCTCCCTGGGCGCTGTGTACTTTCTGCCGAAGCCCTTTCATATCGAAGCGCTGTTTGACCTGATCTACGGGCTGCTCCACGGCTACCCGCAATATCCTCCCTTGGCGCTTTCGCGCGCCGCAGGAAATGGATGCTTATTTGAAAAAGCCTTGCTCCGGAAAGCGAATGATAGAAACAGCTTTTTCGGCATAATGAAGCGCAGACCTTCCAGAAAATGGGAAGGCCTGCGCTTTCTCTGT
>ERZ840057.2777-NODE-2777-length-11405-cov-2.431982_pt1 | contig 11405 bp, 6 predicted proteins | sample MGYA00519907_ERZ840057 | MGnify/ENA primary metagenome ERZ840057 (study PRJEB31850, sample SAMEA3708862) | human gut metagenome | biome: human gut; feature: human-associated habitat; material: faeces | place: China | collected 2014 ...
TAGGAGGTACATACTATGGGGTTGAATAATTTTAGTATTACAAAGGAAAGAGCATTGCCTATTTTTATTTTGGCCGATACAAGTGGAAGTATGCGTGGTGAGAAAATTCAGGCACTTAATAAAGCAATCCAGGAAATGATTGTTTCATTAAGAAATGTAAATGACATCAGAGGAGTATTTAAGATTAGTATTATTACATTTGGAGGAGATGTAACTGTACAGCAGTACCCAACAGATGTTAATGATATTGAATTTAAAGAATTGAAAGCAACAGGACGGACGCCTATGGGAGAAGCGATTTCTGTTGTTACAGAGTTAATTGAGAATAGAGAAATTATTAAATCAAAAGATTACTTACCAACAGTTGTATTAATAAGTGATGGATATCCAACAGATTATCCAGATGGCGAGGGAAGTTCTGTAAGTGATTATCTTAAATGGAAACCAATCAAAATTATGCAAGAAGGAGAGAGAAGCAAGAAATGTATGCGTGTTGCTTTAAGTGTGGATTCTGCAACTGATTTGAATATGCTAGGTGCATTTTTAAATAATGGAAGTAAACCAATAGCTGCAAATGATGCAGCTGATATTGCTAAAGCATTTCAATGGATCACAATGTCTTCTATTAGTCGAATGACAAGTACCAACCCAAATGATATACAGAGTTTCCTTAAATGGGAAGATGAAGATGAGGATGAAGTGATTATATGATTGAGATAGAGCATGAGAAAAAAGTTATTCAATTTTCATATAGTGAAATGGGAAAACGGCATGAAGAGTTGAATTTGGAAAATCAAGACTCAATTTTTGTTGGAAAGGTCTGTAATGATACATATTGTTTAGCTGTTGCAGATGGAGTCAGTTCTTGTAAATGTGCAAAAAAAGGTTCCGAGGCTGCTATTGATACAGTAAAGCGATTGGCATTCAAATTATCAGAGTCCGAACTCGGAATAGATGATAGTGATGAAATAAGACGATTTGTTGTTCGCGATTGGAAAAGTCATTTTGATGGTTCATGGAATGATTACGGAACAACATTAAATTTTGTTGTTTGGTGTAATGGTGATGTTGTAATAGGACAGATTGGTGATGGATTAATAGTTTCGAAGCTTGGAGATGAACATATTTTGGTAACAGATATGGATGAGTTCTATACAGTCGAGACATATGCGTTAGCAGAAGCTGTTTTAAAAAGTTCATTCAAAGTGAGAACGAAAAAAAATATAAATAATTTTATTGCAATTGCAATGACAGATGGAATTGGCAAGGAACTTGATTTAGATGCTATTGATGCATTTCAAGGATATCTAGTTACATTAGTAAAAGAAAAAGAAGAAAGAGAAAGAAATATAGAAATTGAATTATGGATGAATCATTTGAGAGAAAAAAATGATGATGACAAAACAATAGGATTATTAGTATTGGAGGAAAAAGTGTGAAAGATCTAGAAGGTATGATTATTACATCAACATCTGGTCAGAATTATCTTCTAACCGAGAAAGTGGATAAGCAAGGGGCACAGGGAATTGTCTATGAAGAATCAACAGGAAGGTTTATTATTAAGCTGTATAAAAGAGGAAACGAATTTCAGAATAGAAATAGATTAAATAAGTTGGAGTGGCTTGCGAAACAAAGTTATCCAGATCAGTTTATAAAACCATTGGATCTTTTTATTGAACCATATATCGGTTATGCAATGGAAAAGGTTGTGAACCATGTTTCATTAAATAAGTTGTTGGTTCCTTCAAGGGAGATGAGCTTGTCAGAATGGTACAATGAAGAAACAGGTGGATTAAGAAGAAGGTTATTCCTTGGGTATAAAATTGCGATGCAGTTTGCCCTTCTCCATGAATCAAATAGAGCTTATTGTGATATTTCTGGAAATAACATACTCGTTAATAAGGATCCTAGAGTTGCATCTATTTGTATGATAGATATCGATAATATTTATATTCCAGGGGGAGATTCTGGAAATATTCTTGGAACCTCAAGATATATGGCTCCTGAAATTATGAATAAGCAAATGCAACCAGATATCTTTACAGATGATTATTCTTTAGCTGTAATTCTTTTTGAATTGCTAAGGTGTGGACATCCTTATGTTGGAGATATGGTTGAGGATGGAACCCCAGAACAACAAGAACAGGCATATAGAGGATTATATCCTTATGTCGATGAAGAAGATTCTCCTAATGTGTCAACACAGATGTTGCCAGCAGAAGTAGTATTTACAACAAAATTAGCAAATTTGTTTTATAAGACATTTGTTAAGGGGAAGGAGAATCGTGTTGCTAGAACAACAGCAAGAGAATTTGCACTTGCTTGTTTAGAGGCATCAAACAAGGTGATGAAATGTTCAGAATGTGGGCACTGGCATTTTGCAAGTTCTGACCAAAATAGAAAATATTTTTGTCCATGGTGTGATGAGGAAAACCAAAGACCTTCTTTCTTGCAGTTTAAGGATAGATATTATGTACTTGATGCAAAGACCAGAAAGAGAGTTATTATGGAAGAACAGCCAGTTGAATCATTTGTATTAAGAGAAGAAAAAAACACGATTACGAACAATTACATTTCAAATCTGTATGTAAAAAGGGATAAGTTTTCAAGACCAGTAGACCAATATTTTGCTATCAATAAAGCAAAAGACGGAAAGTTCTATTTGGTAAACAGCGAAAATAGTGTTTTGTATTTACTTAGAAATCGACAAAAGATCAGAGTTCCTATTACAAAGGATTTAGGAGCAGTTGAAATAGGATACAAGGATCGAATTTTCTTCAGTGATATAGATATAGATATTATGGCTGATTCCAATTCTGAGATAGATGATAAATATAAAGGATTGGTATTTAGATATGCCATTTTCTTATAGGAGGAAACAATGCAAGCAGAAGATATTATATGGGGTGGAAATAATAAATGCGAAATCGAGCTCATTAGAGATATAGGAGTTGTAGCAGGTGATGTGATTGGCCTTAAACATGATCCTATGAGTGATAGATACGAGGTAAATAAAAATTTAGAGACTTCTTCAATTGTTGTGAATCAGATTAATAGAAGAACTTTGGATAACATTTACTTAAGTGGAAATTCTCCAGCGACAATCGTTAGAGTAATTGATGCAGATGGTCAGAATTTGATTGTTGAAGTAAAGGTTTTTCAGGATACGATTAACTTTAATGCTATGCAGGGAATTGAAATTGAGGTTGGAGAAGAAGTAATTGGCAAGATGCGAGTAAGGAATCGTCAGGACCCAATTGAATACCTTAATAGCACTTTTAAGTATAATAATATGCTTTTTGTAAAAGGATATGGACGCAAGGGGGCCAATTTTACAATTGTTTCTAAAGACAGAGCTTTGCATGTATCTCAGGTTGATAATGTGTATGTAGCAACAAATCTTGTTAGATATGATAGAAGTCGAGCGGATTTTGATAACTTATTTATTATGCAAGGTCAGGTATCTTTTGTAAATGTAACAAAGGGTGCATCCATTTCAAGAGAAGTGATGGAACGAATGACGAAGATTGTTAGCGGGGGAGCATATTTTGATATTTGGGATGCATATAACGATTTAGAGCGTCTATTTGTATTGAAACAAGCTACTGAAAATGGTGTGATGGAATATACTAGTTATGAGTGCACACTAACAGACTGCTTTGAGTATAGATTTTATCTTAAGAATTCATTCGAGGAATCATTTCCAAATGATGCACAGATAGATTGCACAGACAATGAAGAAATCAAGAATATAGATCAATTTGATAATTCTGATCAGATTCGAAACATTAAACCTATTCATGTAGGCACGTTTGTAGAAATTATTGATGATATATGCGTTATATATGATAGAACTGGAAGCGAGAGAAAGAAATTACCAAATCAAGGATTTCTTTACTATTCAATTGCAGGCGATTCTGTTCGTTTAATGAGACGCGAAAAAGCAAGAAACACAATTCTTGCAAGAGAGTGTCCAATTAGGAATTTAACGATGATTATTGATAAGGGTGTAAGTGTAGATAAGACAAGCATCCATGAGCAACCTATAACCAATATGTTATTACGAAAGTTCCCTGACAAGGTGTTTAATGATGCTCAAAGAGAAGCCATTGAAGTAGCATTGAATACACCTGATATTGCGGTGATTTTGGGGCCTCCAGGAACAGGAAAAACAACTGTAATTAAGGCTATTATTGCACGATTTGAAGAGTATTTTAAGAAGCATAATGATAATCAGATTCCAAGAATTCTTGTTTCAAGTTTTCAGCATGAAGCTGTTGAAAATGTCATAGTTGGAGTAGAAGGAAATGGAATACCTTCTAACCGAAAAGGCGGAAAAAGAGATGAAGCTAATAAACAAACTTTGAATATAAGAGAGTGGAGAAATCATGTTACAATTAAGATGTCAGAAAAGATTGAAGAACTGACAGATGGCATCGATTATTCAAAAGAATCCTTAAGAGATCGTGTTTATGCATGGGAGAATAAGGGGAAAGATGCAGCAGCTGGAATACAACTTCTAAAAGATGAACTTAAGGATAATAGATTAAAACTTTCGCCAGAATTGAGTAATGATATAACTGAACTATTAAGCAGAACATCATACACAGTTTCGTCCAAACAAGTTACTCAGGAATGGGAAGATGATAAAAATGAGGAAATTATCTCGATACTGAATGCACAAATTTTGTCTATGAAGGGATATGTTGAAGATGGAGGAAAGAGGCAGATTATTCGTTTAAAGGTTGCAATATTTAATGGAAATATTGAATATCCAGATGGGACAGGGTTCATTGATGCTGTTTTGAATACAAAAGGAAAAGACGAAACAGCATTTAAAAAGTATGTTGAGATAGTTGAGGAACTAAGGAATCAATATAAAAAACAAGAAGTAGTAGCTACATCTATTGATAATCTTACTTCAATTGAACAATGCCTTAAAAGAATGGATGAGGAGCTAAATAAAAAAAGATTACAACGATTAGAAAATCGCGATGAGGCGATTGCTTACATTATGCAGAAATATCTTGAAATGATTCAGGATGAGCATGAGATACAAGCAATTGTTGATCGTTATTCAAATATTACTGCAGCAACATGTCAGCAGGCTATGGAAGTTGGAAGATTTTCCTCTTCACATATTTACGATTTAGTAATTGTTGATGAGGCGGCACGTGCTAATCCGTTGGATTTGTTGATTCCGATGTCAATGGCAAAGAAAGTTATTTTGGTTGGAGACTTTTTGCAACTTCCTCATATGCTAGATCCTGATATAACTAAGCAGTTTGAAAATGATGAAAAATTTGAAAGTTTGGACATTTTAAAGAAGAGCTTGTTCCAAAGAATATATGAAGCATTTGCTGACCCATCATACAAATTAAGAAGAACAGCTCAGCTTACAAAGCAGTTTAGAATGAATTCGGCAATTGGTGAATTTGTAAATAGAGAAATTTATAGTAAGGAAGGTTTTGTTTTGGATTCATCAGATGTCGATGATAGTAAAAAGCAAGCAAATCTTGGCTTATATGAGAACAAGCCATTAGTCTGGATAGATACTGACAAGAATCATTTTGGTTTAGAGGAAGGAAGGAGAAGCAAGATAAGACCATTAGAAGCTGACTTAGTAATTGAGCAGATTAAGGATGTATTAAAAATCAATCCTTCAAAATCAATTGGTGTTATTTCCTTCTATAAAAAGCAATCAGAGTACTTGGAAAAGAAGATTAAAGAAAGATTAACTGATACGCAACAGCTTCAGGTTGAAGTCGGAACTGTAGACGCATTCCAAGGAAAAGAGTTTGATGTAGTGTTTTTGTCATGCGTAAGAGCAAACACAATTGATATTGAGAACCAGAGACAGCGTGTAGGACATTTACAAGATAAGAGTAGATTATGTGTTTCATTAACACGAGCAAAACAGTTGCTTGTAGTAGTGGGAGACAGAGATACTGTTGAATGTATACCTATATTAGGAAGTTTAATTCAGGAATGTGAGAAGGGAGAAGGACATTATGAGCAAGCTGAATGATACTAAAATCCTTTCTTTTCGTAGATTTGAAAGAGCTGATGTTGATACAGAAATCACTTATGATATTGCATGGCCAGTAGAAGTTATAGAGTGTTATGCAAACAAGGCAACGGATGGAGAACTAGATGCATTAGCTGAAACAGTTTTAGAATTATTAACCGTTCCGGAGATGTCTTATCGAAAGATAGCAAGTCTTTTAATGGTAAGCGAAGAAGTTGTTAAAATGATTCTTTCGAGTTTGGAGGCAAAGGAATACTATTCCGAAAAGAAAGTAACTGACAAGGGAAATGCATATTTGCAGGATAAAGAAGTAGGGGAGTTTACTACGGAAAAAGTTTTTGGAAATATGTTCATCAGTTTGATGGATGGAGAAGTAATACCTTATTTCTATCCTGGAAAATTACCATGGGCTGTCAGAGGAGAAGATATTTATACATTATCATATGATAATGAGATTGAGGGCATCGAAGGAAAAGGAAAGAAGGATCTCGATTTGATTGATAAAGTCAATCGAGCTTATCATAGGTTTGGCAAGATTAACAAAATGTCGCAAGATCAAAGAAAGGATTCTTCAAAGCGTGAAATTGAGTTCTATGAAGAAAGCTTAGTTGAAAGAGACTTTAGTGAGCCTGAAAATTTGGCTGAAGCAGAAGAAATAAAGAATCTTGGTAAAGCTAGGGTAAAAATACTTGATACAGAAAGGCGAAGAGTATATATCAAGACTCGTTTTACTGTTAAGAAGGCTGATCCAGAAAAGTTTATCGTTGAATCTCCTTTTCCAGTTAATTTTACTTCTTGGTATTCAGAGAGCTTTCGAAGAATGAGAGAAAATAATGAACTCATATATGATCCTGAATTTGAAGAACATGGGTTAGATTATTTCTGTGAGAATATTACAACTAAGTTTTATGCGGATTATCCGGAAATGCAAAGTACTAATTTCGAGCAATATATTAAGGTAAACTTCCCTAATATGAGAAATTCATCGGCTGCAGAGGCTTTGCTTGAAAAGTATAGAGAGGTATTCAACTTAAATATTTTGTGCGAAGAAAAGCATCAGGTAAAAAGACATACCGTTATTACTGAAAGTGCTAAAGCCATTGAACTTATTTTGAATAATTATGTGGCCAATACGGATAAAGTCAATATTGTTAAGCAGTATGAAACTGTTATTCAAAGGAAAGAAGATATAGATTCAATGTTTGATAATTTTGGAATTGGAGAATGTGGAGCTAAACGCAAGGAGGAGAACGCGTTTGGACACAAAACAGGAGTTATTGTTCAGAAATTCTCGATATTCAATTCCTTCAGAAAGTATGCAGGAAAAACAGTGCTTGAAAAATATTACTATCTTATTGCAGAGGCATATTTTAACGAGGATTCCAAATTCAGAAAATTATTATTAACAGAAGGTACAGATATTATTTATATGTTGGACTATATTAATAAAAAAAGGAATAAGTATGGTGCTCATAACGATGGAACAAAACCTGCAGAGATTCCACAAGATGAGTACATAATATATCAAGACTACTTTAAGAAAGTGACAGTTATGCTTGTGAATTATATAGATTAGGAGGGAAAGTAAAATGGCTAGTAGGAAAAATAAAGGGAAAAATAACAGAAGAAATACAAGCCCTTCGGTAGCTCCAAAGTCTTCTACTATTAGTGAAGAGGATGCAGCTCTTTTAGAAAAAGCAAAGCAAGCTTCGAAAGATGGAGAATTTGATCTGGCTGAATATAAAAGACTTTTGGAAGAAGAATTAGAAAGAGAAATTGAAAACAAACGTAAAGAACAAGAGACCAAATTAGAAGAGTCCAAAAAAACATCTGAAAGAAAGTATACTGAATCGTTAGATGAGAAATATAAAAAACTAAATAAGGATGTATCAGATTTAAAGAAAACAAAGGAAGAATTGGAAAAAAACGTTAGCGGACTTAAAAGTGAACTTTCTAAGATTTCAGATAAGATTTCAGATGCTGAAAAAGAGGCCGAAGGCATTATTAAACAGGCGAAAGAAGATGCTCAGGCTACTGCTGAGGCTACAAGTCAAGAAGTATTGAATGAAATTAAACAGAAAAAATCTGATTTAGAAAAGCAGTTAGAAGAGATTGATACAAAGCAGATTGAATTAGAAGTACGCGAGGATCAACTTGCATCAAAAGAAAAGCGAGTTGCTAAACAAGCTGAGGTATATGATACAGCAAATCCATATATAGTAGAATCGCTACAAGGAAAGTTGGAGCTTGCTCGTCAAGAAGCGGATGCAGTACGTGCTGAGTATAGCCGTGTAAAACTTGAATTAACCAAAATCCAATTAAAGAAGGCAGGGATGGAAGGTGTTTCACCGGAAGAACTTCAAGAAGAGAATGAACACCTTCGTGAAAAGATCGATGAATTAGAAAATAAGTGTAATAGATATTCTGACTATGAACTTCTTGAAATGAAGCGTGCATTAGATGCAGAAAAGGATTATTTAATTCAAATCGATAATCGAGACAGAGAAATAGCTGAAAATAAAGCGGAGCTTGGTAGATTACGGAATGGACAGCTTGAGTATGAACAACTCCGTTCACAATTGGATTTACTAAGAACTTTGAACAATCATCTTAGAGCAGAACTTGATAATACAAAGAAAATGCTTGAGAGCAGTGTTGGTGAAATTTGCCCAGCTTTAACAGCAATTGATATTCAGCAAACAGAAACCTCTGGAGAAGAATATAATCGTGTACAAGAGAGAACGGATGCTAAAGTGGATATGAGATCGATTAGTTTACCCGAATTAATATCTCATGTAAAAACTTATGCAGCGAGTAGAAGTAAGCCATTATTTTATTCTGACAAAGATTTAAGAGCATATTTAGCGGGTATGGCCGCCTCACATTTTACTATTTTACAAGGAATGTCCGGAACTGGTAAGACTAGTTTGCCAAAGATATTTGCCGAAGCAATTTTAGGAGAAATCAATGTCGTTGCTGTAGAATCTTCTTGGAGAGATAGAAATGAATTGTTAGGGTATTATAATGATTTTAGTAAAAAGTTTACAGCTAAAGAATTTACTTGTGATTTATATAGGGCGGGAAGTGCACGATATAAAAATACAATTTATATTATTGTCCTTGATGAAATGAACCTATCACGTGTAGAATATTATTTTGCGGATTTCTTATCAATTTTGGAAGATAAGAAATCAAACTGGAAGATTAAATTAGTTGATACAGATTTGAGACAGCTTCCAACAGAAATAACACAGGAAGTAAAGGACGTTTTAGAAAAAGAAAAAAGTAGAGAGGCGGATGAATTAAAAGAAATTGTTGAGAAATTATATCCTAATATGTCTTTGAGTGAAGATGAAGAGACAAAGATATCTTCAAATGATAAGTTACGTTTAATTTCTTATTTATCTGGAAAGAAATTTAAGAATGTGTCAAATACCAGATATTTATTAGGTGGACCACAAAACTTATTAGATGGTAATACAATTAGAATTCCATCTAATGTTTGGTTTGTTGGTACAGCTAATAGAGATGAATCAACTTTTGAAATTACAGATAAGGTATATGATAGAGCACAAGTATTAGAATTCAATAAGCGTGCAAAAGGAACAAAGATTGATGAAGAAGTAAAAAAAATATATCTTCCATATGAAGTATTAGAGAAATTGTTCAAAAGGGCAGTATCAGATTCTGAATTTGATGCTCAATCAAATCCATTGTTGATAGAAATAGAACAGATATTACAGGCTAATTTTAAGATTTCATATGGTAATCGAATTTTAGATCAGATTAATACATTTGTTCCTGTGTATGTTGCAGCAGGACAAGGAGGGGGAATTTCTGATGAACAGCTTACTATAGAAGCACTTGATTATCAGCTTACATATAAGGTTTTAAGAAAACTGGAGTATGTCGAAATGATTCGAGATGCAAATAAGGATGCAGGGGATAAGTTACGTAAAAAATTTGAACAAAATGGAATGAAACTTGCAAAAGAGTTTATGGATTGGAAACTCCGTGGGGAGGAATGATTTGTGATTGCAACATATGTAAATGATAGGAATCAAAAGCAGAAAATTTCTGATGATATAACAGTATATGTGCTTCCTTTTTCCGGAACAATAGTAATATCTGATATTGAATCACCATTCGTTTATGTGAATGGTGATTCAGTTAAGATTGAGAATGAGAAATTGCAAGTTGCAATTCAGGAAAAATCATTAGAAATAGAGGCAGATAAAACGAAATACAATATTTGTGTATTGTGTTCGAAATGGTCACCAACAGTTCTTTTAGATTATAATTCTTTTGGAAAAACAGTAGAGAGTAATTGTATTGATGACCGCATGGATCAGGAAATAATGTTTTCCGCAATTGAAGATGAGGATTTAGAAGAATTGCATATTTCATTATGTACATTTAGTCGATATTATGAGAATATAACAAGTCGTGAGTTTGATATTGATAAGGTGTTGAATTATACGAAAAGATTACCATATGTATTTTATAAGCCCAAACAACATTTAAAGCAAGTAAATGAAATAAGGCCGGCAGCAGTTGCTTCAAGAATGGGCCAAGAATCAATTAAATATCTTGCATCACATAGTGAACATTGGAAAGGCATTAAAGCGAATGGTTTAATTCCAGAAAGATTATTAGCAAGAACGTTAGAAGATGATTTTGCAATTTATGAGAATAAGGCAGCAAAGACGTTGGTTGATAAATTGATAAGGGCTGTAACACAATTGCGACTTGAAACAATGGATTGTCAATTACAGATAAATATGGATGACTCTCATTCTGTAAGTTCTGAACAGAAGAGTTATTTCATGGCAAAGGATGCTTTATTAAAAGGTTTAGATGATGATGATCTTTATATTCAGCAGGAAATATTAGCAGAGCAAACCGAAAAATTGAGTGAGATTTTAGATTTACTTAGCGAATGCAAATCAACGCAATTATATAGAACATTGAGGCGAAGTACATCAATACGAGGAAAGCTAAAGAAAACTAATATATTTATGAAGGATAAATACTATAAATATGTATATAAACTTTGGAATCTATTGGATGGAGCAAACAAAATTGGTATTGAGAAAATTGCAAAACCAATTGAGGATGAATATGATATTTTTTGCAGAGTCCTGTTACTCTTTGCGTTGAGATATTATAATTTTCAAGCAGAAGATGAACAAAGTGATAGTGATATTTTACATAAAGGAAAATTAGTGGATTTAAGTTATAGATTTGGAAATTGGAAAGCTAGAGTCTATGAAGAGGAAATTGGATTTGTACTTGAAATGTCTAAATATAATGAGATTCATATAAATGTACAAAAATTGGAGATTGAAGATGATTTACTAAATAATACACTTTTGGG
>ERZ840057.2792-NODE-2792-length-11364-cov-3.575736_pt1 | contig 11364 bp, 10 predicted proteins | sample MGYA00519907_ERZ840057 | MGnify/ENA primary metagenome ERZ840057 (study PRJEB31850, sample SAMEA3708862) | human gut metagenome | biome: human gut; feature: human-associated habitat; material: faeces | place: China | collected 2014 ...
AGGAACGTGCCATGGCACGTTCCTTTTTGCTAATCATTTTCTTGCTTCAGCTGTTATTCTCCCGTTTCGGCTGCTTCCCTGTTTCAGCCACTGCCCCTTGCTTTGTCCGTCAGGGACGGGGCTGCTGCTGGGTGATGCAGTGGATATTGCCGCCGCCGAAGGCCACCTCACGGGTCTGCACGCCCACCACCTCACGGTCCGGGAACATCTCCTGTACCTGACGCACTGCCAGCGCATCGTTCTCGTCGCCGTACTGGGGCAGGATCACACCGCCGGTGACGATGAGGAAGTTCATATAGGAGGCGATGCTCACCTCGCCGTTTTCACGGGGGACGGTACCCTCCACGGCGTCGATGGTCTCGGCGCCCTCCAGCCGACAGGGCTCACGGGTCAGGCACAGCTTATGCACCTTCAGCCGCCGACCCTTGGCGTCGGTGGCCTGAGACAGGGTGCGGTAGGCGTCCTGCGCCGCCTGATAGAAGGGGTTGTCCTTGTCCTCCGTCCAGATACAGGCCACCTCCCCCGGTGCCACGAAGCAGGCCACATCGTCGATATGACCGTTGGTCTCGTCGGGGTCGATGCCGTCCTTGATCCACAGCACCTTCTCGCAGCCGAGGTAGTCGCAGATCATCTGCTCGATCTCTTCTTTCGACTTGTCGGGGTTGCGGCCCTCAGAGAGCAGGCACATCTCAGTCGTCAGCACCGTGCCCTCTCCGTCGACGTGAATGGAACCGCCCTCGAGCACGAAGCCCTCCGTGCGGTAGCTGTCCACATCCGCGATCTCGCAGATCTTGCGCGCGATCTGGTCGTCCTTGTCCCAGGGGAAATACAGCCCGTCGACGAGCCCGCCCCAGGCGTTGAACTCCCAGTCCACCGCGCGAAGACCGCCCTTGTCGTTCACAAGGAACGTCGGCCCGCAGTCGCGCACCCACGCGTCGTCGCTCTCGAGCTCCACGACGCGGATATTTTCGGGGAGCTTGGCGCGCGCGTTCTGATACTGGCGCACGGATGCGCCGACCGTGACCTTTTCAAATTTTGCGATGGCCTTGGCAACATCCGCAAAGGCCTTCTGCGCGGGCTTTCCGCCGTCGCGCCAGTTGTCGTTTCGCTCGGGCCAGAGCATCCAAACGCCCTGCTGCGGTTCAAATTCAGCGGGCATGCGATACCCATCCTGCTTCGGCGTTGTGCCGATGATTCGTTTTGCCATAACCTTGTCTCCTTATGATGAAACCACACTTAGCTGCGCGCGTTTTTTCCGCGCAGCGCGATCAGCACCTCGCCGATCGCCACGCTGAGGATCGACCCGATCGTAATGGGCAGAAAGCTCGCAAGCGTCTCTGCGTCAAACGAGAGCGGGACCGCAGTGAAAATGATCGAAATGACGATGAGCACCATCGGCACGTAGGCGATCCATTTGAGCGCCGTGTCAGACCCCGGCACGCGGAACGGGCGCGGCGTCTTCGCATCCTTGTGCCGCAGCTTCAAAAACGCCGGAAACACGGGAAGATAGCTCAAAAGCAGCATCACGAGATTCAGCGCGAAAAAGCTCCAGAAGAGTGACGAGTCCGGCGACGCCATCTCGATGAGCACGCCCAAAACACACACGCACGAGGCGACGACGCCCGACGTGACCGCCGCGCCGACGGGCATATCGTTCTTCGCCCAGCGCCGGGCAAACACGCGCGGCATATCGTTGTGGTCTGCCGCAAGCGCCGCGGTCGAGTTGACGCCCATCGACCATGAGATCATGTTGCCGAACAGCGTCACGAGGAACAAAAGCGCCACCACGCCCACGAGCACGCCGCCGCTGCCGCCCAGAATGAGCGACACCGCGTCGATAAGCCCCGAATCCACGCTGATCTCACGCACATCCACTGCCGCGCCGATGCCGAACGCCGAGAAGAGGTAGATGGCCGCGATGACGATGCCGCCGGTCACGATGGACTGCGGGATCTGCTTTTTCGGGTCGCTCATATTGTTTGCGTACGTGCACACGACCTCAAAGCCGAGGAAGTTGAAGATGATGACGGAGATATACGAGAGGCTGTTTAAGTCGAACGACGGCAGAAATGTCCGCGCCGACATGTCGTTGACAAAGCCGTAACGGCTGATATACCACACGCCGAGCCCGCCGACCAGCAGCGCCAGCACGATCTTGATGACAGCGCTCACGTTCAGGATAATGATGCTGTCGCACACGGGATAGCACGCGATGAGCGTGACGATCCAGATGAACAGCAGCTCGACCACGAGCGAGCCGAACGTCCCGAGGCTCCGCCCCGTGATGAATGTGATAAGCTCGGGGCACATCACCGCAAGCGACGCCATCCACAGCGGGAAGTTGATCCAGTAGTACCACGAGGCGCGCGCCGCCCACTTGCCGTTCGGATACGCCGCGTGGATCCAGTCATAGAGCCCGCCGTCTCCCGCGTAGGCTGTGCCGAGCTCGGCGGCGATGAGGCCGTAGGGCAGCAGAAACGCCAATATCATAAAGATCCACCAGAAATACTGGCTGTTGCCGATCGACGCGACCGGCGCCGCCGCCTCGGCGACAAACACCACGCAGATGACCGACAAAATGACGTCTGCGAGCCGGAATTGATTCTTCTCCATGGTTTTTCTCAGCTCTTTTCCGCTTTCGAAACGCCGCAGTAGGCCTCGACGCAGCCGAGCTTGTCGCAGAGCACTTTGTCAAGCTCCTCCTTCGCCGCCGCGATCTGAAGACCGCTCGGCTCCTTGCGGCAGCGTGTAAAGTAGACAAGAAGGCCGCGCATGGCCGTCAGGCGGTTGCCTGCCTCCTCCCAGCAGAGGGAGGCGTCGCTGTCGGCGACCTCGTCGGTCACGTCCTCGCCGCGCGTCGCGGGCAGGCAGTGCATGAATTTGCAGCCGAGGTTCCCCAGCTGCATCAGCTCGCGGTTGACCTGATAGTCGTGGAAGACGCGCACGCGCTCTTCCTTCGGCATCTCGTTTTCGTAGAGGCCGTACCACACATCGGTATAGATGAAGTCCGCGCCGCGTACGCTCTCGCGGTCATCGGTGACAAGGTAGCTGCCGCCGGAGAGCGCGCAGTTCTTCTTCATGATCTCCTTGTGCTGCTCATTCAGCTGGTGGCCCTGGGGGCCGTACTGGACAAAGTGCATGCCGAGCTTCGTCGTGATAAAGCCGAGCGACGCGCACACCTGCGTCGCGTCGCCCACGAACACGACCTTGCAGTCCTCTAACTTCTTCCCCTGCGGAAGGTTCTCCACGATCGTGCAGAGGTCGCCGATCTCCTGCGTGGGGTGGTTGTAGTCCGACATGCCGTTGATGACGGGGATGGTGCAGCTTTTTGCGAGCTCTTCGATCGTCTTGTGCTCGATAACGCGCGCCATCACGACATCGACAAGCTTTGAGAGTACCTTGCCCGTGTCGCCGATGGTCTCATGCCCGCCGAGCTGGATCATACCGGGGCCTAAATACTGCGCGTGCCCGCCCATCTGGCTCATCGCGGTCTCAAACGAGACGCGCGTGCGCGTAGAGGACTGCTGGAAGATCATGCCGAGCGTCATGTTGCGCATCAGGGGCGGATAGTAGCCCGCCTTAATGGCCTTTTTGATGGCGAGCGACAAGTCGATGATGTCGAGCAGTTCCTGCTTTGTGAATTCATTGGTGTCGATAAAGTCTTTTTTCATACGATTCCTCCGACATTTCAAGTTGCTTTTTGCCGCGGAGGCAGACGCCGCGGCGAATGCTGCGCTTAGTGTCTGCACTTTTTTCCAGTTCATGCGGAAAAAACTGTGCAACATGACACAAATCACGCCGCATTCCGTCGCCGCTGTGTATTTTACATAGATTTTACAATTCTCCTCTGGCAGTTTTGACATTTGGCGCGTAAACTATTACTTGGTTATAAATAGAGTCTCAAAAAAGAAAAAAGGAAAGATAGAAAATATGGATATTTTCAATGTGCTCACGATGATCGGCGGGCTGTGCCTGTTCCTCTTCGGCATGAACCTGATGGGCCAGGCGCTCGAGCGCCGCGCGGGCGGTAAGCTCCGCTCCCTTCTCGACAAGATGACCGGCAGCGTATTCGGCGGATTTTTAACGGGTCTTGGCATCACGGCCATCATCCAGAGCTCGTCCGCCACCACGGTCATGGTGGTCGGCTTTGTCAACTCGGGCCTGATGACGCTGCGTCAGGCCATCAACGTCATCATGGGCGCCAACGTCGGCACGACCGTCACGGCCTGGCTTTTGAGCCTTGGCGGCATCGACTCCGGCAACTTCTGGATCAAGCTCTTAAAGCCCTCATCCTTCACTCCCGTCCTTGCGCTCATCGGCATCATCTACTACATGTTCTGCAAGGACAACAAGAAAAAGGACACCGGCATGATCCTGCTCGGCTTTGCCACGCTCATGTTCGGCATGGAGACGATGAGCGGCGCGGTCGCGGGCCTCAAGGACGTCCCCGCGTTCACGAATCTCTTTGTTGCCTTTCAGAATCCCCTCCTCGGCGTGCTCGCCGGCGCGCTGCTCACGGCCATCATCCAGTCGAGCTCCGCGTCCGTCGGTATTTTGCAGGCGCTCGCCGTCACGGGCTCGGTGAGCTATGCCGCGGCCATTCCCATCATCATGGGCCAGAACATCGGCACGACCGTCACGGCCATGCTGTCGTCCATCGGCACAAACAAAAACGCCCGCCGCGCCGCGGTCGTTCACCTTCTCTTCAATGTCATCGGCGTTGTCGTGCTGCTGACGGTCTTCTGCATTGTGCGCGCGGCTTTTGCGCCCGCGCTGCTCAATGAATCCGCCACCATGGCGGGCATCGCCGTCACACACTCGGTCTTCAACGTCCTCTGCACCGCCATGCTCCTGCCCGCGGGCGGCCTTCTTGAAAAGCTCGCCTGCCGCATCGTCCCCGACGATCCCCAGACGCAGGGTGAAAAGACGACCGAGCTCGACGAGCGTCTTCTCCCCACCCCGTCCCTCGCCCTTCGCCAGAGCCGCACCGTCGCCCGCGAAATGGCGGACTGCGCCGTGCGCGCGCTGAACAACGCTCTCACCGCCCTTGACCACAACACGCCCGAGCTCGCCCAGAGCATCCGCGACGATGAGGAGCTTTGCGACCACTATGAAGATATCCTCGGCACCTACCTCGTCAAGCTCAGCACGCAGAAAATGGGCCGCGACGAGAGCGAGGAGGCGACCGAGTTACTCAAGACCATCGGCGACTTTGAGCGCATTTCTGACCACGCGGTCAACATTCTCTCCTCCGCTGAGGAGATGGAGCAAAAGGGCCTCACGTTCTCCGGCAGCGCCCTCAACGAGCTCGCCATTCTCACCTCCGCCATCCGCGAGATCCTTTCGCTCTCGCTCAAGTCCTTCTCCTCGCAGGACGTCGCGCTCGCCCAACAGGTCGAGCCGCTCGAGCAGGTCATCGACACGCTCAAAGAGCAGATGCGCACGCGCCACATCCTGCGCATGCAGCAGGGCCATTGCAGCATTGAGGCTGGCTTTGTCCTCTCCGATCTTCTGACCGACCTTGAGCGCACATCCGACCACTGCTCCAACATCGCCGGCTGCGTCATCGACGCCCGTGCGCATAACCTCAACCTGCACGAAACGCTGCGCCAGGCCAAGACTGCCGACGGCAGCTTCCAGCAGACGTACGAATCCTACGTGGAAAAGTACCAGCTTCCTGTTCCGTCGTCAAACGTGTAAAAAGCGGGGCGCTTGCGAGCGCCCCATTTTTGCTATTTTCTTGCTTGTAAAGCGCCCGTTTCCCTGCTATACTACGGTCATTAGGTTATTTCCGCGCAAACTGTCAATTTTGCGCGGTAGGAAAGGATGATACCATGGACCCGATTTATGAGATCGAATTGCAGGACTGCCCCTACTGCCGCGGCACCGGTACGGTGGAGGATGAGCAGGGCTGGTGCGTTTATGTCACCTGTGTCGACTGCGGCGCGCAGACCGCGCACGCAAGCTACGAGTCCCCCGAGGAACGTCTGGCCGCCGCGCAGCAGGTCGCGCACCTGTGGAACGTCGGCAAGGTTCTGAACCCCGGCGTCGGCGACTGATTCGACTGGAACTGCATAAAAAGGACGGAAGAAAAGCATCTTCCGTCCTTTTTGCGCTCAACCGCCGTTTGAGCGCGCGAAACTCCCCCTCCATTGCGCGTTTTCCTGCAATCGGCTATACTGAACTCATCAAGGACGTCCGCACTTTATAGAAACGGAGTTTTGCCTTTATGAACATCGACATCGGCAGCAAGATCAAAACGCTGCGCCTCTCCAAAAGCATGACGCAGGAGCAGCTTGCAAAAGCCCTCCACGTGAGCGCGCAGGCCGTGAGCAAGTGGGAAAACGGCAGCTCGCTTCCCGATATTCAGCTTTTGCCCGCGCTGTCCGTCACGCTGGGAACGAGCATCGACTCGCTCTTCTCCCTCACGGACGAGAGCCGCTTTGCCCGCATCGACAATATGCTCTGGGACAAGCGCTTTCTCACACAGCAGGAATTTGACGAAGAGGAGCACTTTTTGCAGGAAAAGTGCCGCGAGGAGGAAACGCGCCCGCGCGCGACGCTGCTGCTCGCAGAGCTTTACTGCAAGCGCGCACGGGAATACAATGACCTCGCCTCTCCCCTCGCGCGTCAGGCGCTCGCACTGAATCCCGACTGCAAGGAGGCGCACAACGCCATCTTCGACGCCGAGCACGGCGCGTACCTCGACTGGAACGCGACGAACCACTACCGCACGATCGCCTTCTATCAGGAGTTTCTCGCCGCGCATCCGGAGAACCACAGCGCGCACCTGTGGCTTCTGGACCTTCTCATCGCCGACCGCCGCTGCGCGGAGGCGCGCGAGGTCTTGGACAAAATGCACCGCCTGAAGCCGACCTACAACGACGACTTTTACCTCGGCTGTATCCTTTTGCAGGAGGGGCACACCGACGACGCGCTCGCGCAGTGGGAGGCCATGTGCGCAAAGTATCCCGACACGTGGGAGGTCTACGTTATGCGCGCGAGCGAGCTCGCCAAGCTCGCTCACTACGACGAGGCCATCGCGGACTATGAAAAGGCGATGGCGCTCATGCCGCCCCCGCGCTTTGTCGACCCTGCCGAGGCCATCGCGCAGATCTGCGAAATTCGCGGTGACTATGAAACGGCGATCACCTACTACGAAAAGGTCATCGCCATCGAAAAGGCCGACTGGCACGAAACGCAGGGCGAAGCCATCGACGCCCCGCAGCGAAGCATCGCAAGGCTGCGCGAAAAGCTGGCAAGCCGCTGATATCGGGGCGAAAAGGCGCTTGTCAAAATCTTTTGACAAGCAATTTTTCCTCATGTAAAGCAGCTTTGCTCGACAAACTTTCCCGTTTTGGCTACCCTTGGGGCAGATCGAACGAAACGCACAGGAGGCACTTATGGAACTCGGTAATCAGATCAAGGCACATCGCGCCGCGCTCTCGCTTTCGCAGGAGGAGCTGGCGGAAAAGGTCTACGTCACGCGCCAGACCGTTTCCAACTGGGAAACCGGCAAGAGCTACCCCGATATCCACAGCCTGCTCCTGCTCAGCGCCCTCTTCGATGTTTCGCTCGACCAACTCATCAAAGGAGATTTGGAAACCATGAAACAGGAAGTCAATGCCGCCGACGTCAGGGCCATGAACCGCGACGGCATCATCTACACCATTCTGCTCGCCGCCACGATCATCCTGCCCGTGCCGCTGCTCAAGTGGTTCGACCTCTACGGTCTCATTCCCGAGCTTTTAATCTGGGGCAGCGCGATGTACTTTGCCCTCCGCCTCGAGCGCATCAAAAAAGCAAATAACGTCCAGTCCTACAGGGAGATCTTGGCCTTCAGCGAAGGGAAGCGGCTCGACGAGATCGAGCAGAAGGTCGAAGCGGGCAAGCGGCCCTATCAGAAAGTTCTGCTCGCCCTGCTCACCGCCGGGATCACACTGCTTGTCGGCATGGTGCTCAGCTGGCTGCTGCTGTAAGCAAACATCACAAAACCCGCCCCGACGCAAAAGCGTCAGGGCGGGTTTTCCATTTTCAGAAGCAGGTTTCACATATTGAAGCGTCTGCGCGCTTCCTCGCGCAGCGACGGGACGCGGCGCACGATGCGCAGCGGGATGATGAGCCCGATGCAGATGACAAGCACGACGAGCGACCAGCTCGGCTGCCACACCTCAAGAAAATACCGGTCAAGGCAGTATTCGACGCCCATCGCCATCAGGCCCACCGCGCCGATGCACATGGCGATGGAAGAAAGGCGCGAGCGCCTGCCGTCGCGCAGCAGAAAGCTCAGCAGGAATACGACGACGCACGCCCAGCCGAGCATCGGCAGCACGAGCCCGCGGAACCAGCGCCCCCCGTGCAGCGCAACGGAGATGATCCACACGTAAATGCCGATGGCGGCGACGTCCGCCGTCAGTCGGAAGAAGATCGGGATGCCGCGCACGAGCATCGGCAGTGCGAACCAGATCCACAGCATCACTGCCGCGCCCGCGACGTAAAGCGCCCAAGGGTGCTCCGTCGGCAAAATGAGATTCAGCAGCCCGCAGCAGAGCGACACGGACGCGAGCATCGCCGTTAGCAGTGCGGCGGCGGCTCTGCGCGATGCTCTCGGCACCTCGGCCGGCTTGGTCGGGAAATAGCGCGGCTCGGTCTCATCCGGCTTCCACGCCGGCGTGCCGCAGAGCGGGCAGCGCTCCGCGCCCTCGTCCAGCTCCACGCCGCATTTGACACAATATGACATCAAATTCCTTCTTTCGATCTGCTATTCATCGGTTGCTCTCTACGCGCACGGGGATTCCCGCGCGCACGAGGAAGCGGAAAAAGTCGCGCTCGGTGTCCGTCTCCGCCTGCGTGCCGGCAAAGGTGATCTCCATCGTGTCGCCGTAGCTGATGGACGCGCAGTGGCAGCGCGGCACCGTCGCCTGTCCCAGAATGACCTCCGCCCCGCGGATGTGCTCCGCCATTTCGGGCGGCACGGTGAACGCGCCGGGGTTGGTGTAGGTGCACGAATAGGGCCGCACACCGTGCAGGCGGTAGTTGAGCGCCATGACGGGATTTTTGAGCACGACCGGCACGAGCCGCAGGGCAAAATTCTTTGTAAAGCGGACATTCCCCGTGAACGCCGCCTGCATCTCCTGCCGGTTGATGTGCAGCTTCATAAAATGCCGCACTTGCGAGACGATCTCGGGGAACGTGTAGTCGCCGAGCGCGGGGTCGATATACGGGCGGACGGTGGTAATGAAGTTTCGCAGCGTCTCGCTCGGGAACCAGCCGCGCAGATTGATGGGGATGGCCAGCGCCACGGGGCGCAGGCGGTAGGGCTTTTCGCGCTTCTGCTTTTCCAAAATGACGTAAATGAGCACAGCGGAGAGGTATTCGGTGATCGACGCGCCGTACTTTTTCGACTCCTCGCGCAGCTTCGAGAGCGGCACGAAGCCCATCGTCACATGGAACGTGTAAAACGGCTCGCTTGTGCCGGTATTCTGATACGCCGTCGGCTGGCGGTGGAGGCCCAGTGCGTGGTGTCCTGCGTAGCGGGCATAGGCGTCCTCCATCTCCTCCTCGCGCGGCGGCTCGTTCAAATCAAGCACACCGTTCCCCGCAGGGATATCAACGCCGGTCTGGCGCAGGTATTCGGCCAGCAGCGTGCGGAAGAAGACGATGGCTCCGCCGCCGTCGGAAAGCGCGTGGAAGACCTCGATCGAAATGCGGTTGCGGTAATAGTAAAAGCGCACGAGCCAGCCGTTGTCTTCCTTGAAGCGCACGGGCTGGCAGGGGTCGGACACGTCCTCTTTCAAAAACGGCCCCGGCGCGCTGTTGTGCTCCAAATAGTACCAGAACGCACCCTTACGGATGCGCACGGCAAAGGTCGGGAAGCGCGGCATGCAGCGGTCGATGGCGCGCTGAAGCGCCGCGGGGTCGACATCTTTTTCCATCAGAGCGGAAAAGCGGTAGATGGCTGAATACTCCTCCTTTTGCAGCGCGGAGTAGAGCGTGCCCGCGGAGTCGAGCTTATACCATTTGCTGTTGGGCTTGGCCATCCGATGTTCCCTCTTTCCTTCTGCGCGGTCTTGAGAGGTTCATTGTAGCACAAAGCGGGGCGCGCTACAAGAAAGATGCGGCTTTTCCTTGGCATTTTTACGAAATTATGATATCATGCTCTCAAAGAATTTTGTTTTTCAGGAGGAGCTATGGAACCCAAACTCCGCATCATCCGCAAAAAGAAGAGCGAGGCCGAGAACGCGCATCTCGACCCGCTGATGCGTGCGCTCAAGGCGCTGCACAGCGCCGGTGCGCCAGAAAGCATGACCGCCGAAGAGCTTGAGCGTCAGCGCCGCAGTCAGGAGGTCCTCGGCAAGCTGACTGCGCCGATGACGGGCATGGATTACGAGGAATTTGCCCTCTCGGGCATGAGCGCGGCGTGGACGCGTCTCAAGGCCCCCCACGGCAGCCGCCACGCGATCCTCTACTGTCATGGCGGCGGCTACACGAGCGGCAACCTCGGCTATTCGCGCGTACTGTCGTCCAAGCTCGCGCATGCGACGGGCTACGATGTGCTGAGCTTTGAATACCGCCTCGCGCCCGAGTTCCCCTATCCCGCCGCCGTCGAGGACGCGCTGCGCGCGTGGGACTATCTGATGCTCCAAGGCTACGGCGCGCGCGATATCGTCCTCGCGGGCGACAGCGCGGGCGGCAACCTCGCCCTTGTGCTCTGCAACCGCCTCAAGACGGCGGGCCGCAAGCTCCCCGGCACGCTCATCCTGATGTCCCCGTGGACCGACATGACGATGTCCGGCCAGTCCTATACAGAGCGTGCGGAGATCGACCCGATGCTCACGCCCGAGTACATCGAAGCCGTGCGCCTCGCCTACGCCGCAGGAAGAGACTACCGTTCGAGCGACCTGTCCCCACTTTTTGCCGACTTCACCGGCTTCCCGCCGACGCTCATCCAGGTCGGCGACCACGAGATCCTGTATTCGGATTCAGAACAACTCTATCAGGCGATGAAGCGCGCAAACGTTCCCTGCCGCCTGCAGGTCAGCGAGGGGATGTGGCATGTGTTTCAGATGTTTCCCATTAGAAAGGCTTCTGTTGCAATAGAAAATATCGCACGGTTCCTTTTGGAACAATAAGTTCCGGTTTTTTCCCACCTGGTGTGGAGGACGCGGATAAGGGAGGGGTATCTCTTTTTCGAAAAGAGATACCCCTCCCTTGCACCCTCCCAGAGAAAATTCACATTGCAAGCGAGCAGCTCGAAGAACTGCAATGCTTGCCGATTGCACTGCCATAGCGCGGCGAAGCCGCGTTGCAGTTGCTATACGATTTGCCTCTGCTTCTATTATCTGCTGCCGCTCTGCCCATCTT
>ERZ840057.2793-NODE-2793-length-11360-cov-2.575144_pt1 | contig 11360 bp, 9 predicted proteins | sample MGYA00519907_ERZ840057 | MGnify/ENA primary metagenome ERZ840057 (study PRJEB31850, sample SAMEA3708862) | human gut metagenome | biome: human gut; feature: human-associated habitat; material: faeces | place: China | collected 2014 ...
AGAAGCTGTTTTAAATTTATTGAGAAATAATATTATCATTGCAAGCAGGTATGTTCCGGTCAGATTGCGCCCCTGTCTCGGAATAAATTTAAAACAGCTTCTTAAAGTTTAGCGTATGCGGTCGAGGCTTCGAACCAAACGCTCGTCTTTATTAATGGCCTTATAGGCTAAAATGTCGAGAATGAGGGCGACGAAAGGCATTACGATATAAGCTGTCCACGATATGTTTGAAGCCGAAAGATCTTTGCGGAATGTATAACCGCTCAAAAAGATGACGATATAGAAAGTCACCAGAAAGAATGCGTCGATCATGCAGATACGCGCTTGTGTCGGTCTGTTCTTATATAGGAAAATCGTGATAAACGATAATACGGCTATTACGGTTCCTAATACGAATACTCCCCATGTGGGGGTAAATACAGAAGTTTGTGCGATAGCTGCGGCACTATCCTGTACAGGAGTTGTCATAGCTTCTACGGTAGAGATACCTTGTGCCGTGAAACTGTAAATGCCATCGGTCGTATCGAATTGAGCTATCGGAAGAAATAAAAATACAGCCATTAAAGCCGTCGTCAGTAATAAATAGATCGATTGTATTCGTTGTATCATAATATAAGTTTTCTTTAATGGTGAAATAGGTACGTAAATAAACGGAGCGGATTGCAGCTTATTTGTGCGCTCCGTTTTGCAAAGATAGAAAATTGTCGGTAAACACCCAAATGTGGATTTGAGAAATAGCTGTGGAAAGGAGGGTAGGGTGAATGGGAAAAATTAAATAACCTTTTTCCGGCACACTATTTGTAAATTAAGTTTGTTATATAAGGGAAAGCTATTAAATTTACTTCGATTTTATATTTATAAAGATGATTACGACAGAGATAACGAAATTGCAGTACGATATATACGGCTTGCTTGCCGAGAGACGATTGAAAGACGCTTTCGGTAAACTTGCTTTATTGGTAAACGAGTTGCAAGATTGGGTAAGCCGGGACAAGTTGAACGAGATGGAGACGTCGTACAGATATATGATACAATATATGTTGGACGGTGTCGAGGATCCCGAACGGAAGAGTATTTACGATCATTTGGTTTTGTCTGCTTATGTGTTGACCGATCGGGTTTCGGATCGATTGGCCGGGCAGGTTTCTCCTTCTCAATACTATGGGTGGAAGAGATATGCGTCGGCCAGCCGAACGGGTATTTCCTTATCGTCTCAATTCGATGTGTGCGATAATGAAATCAACGATCTTTCTTTGGCTTTGTTGCTTGGCGAACAAGAGCAAGATTTTTCTAAAATTCAATCATTGAAACACCGTATCGAGGATACGGCGGGAAATCTTTTTATGGATATATGGACCAATTATCCGGCGGCAGAGGAAGATTACCGGTCGTTAAGAGAGGCTCTTTTCACCGATCGTTTTCCCGATACTTTCGTTTCGCTTCTTCTTTCGGCTGTGTTGTTGAACTTATTGCACCGGTTCGACGAGCAAAAGTTGCTCATTCTGTTGGACGGTTATCGCCATTCTTCGCCCGAGATACAGATGCGTTCGCTTTGTTGTGCCCTCATCGTCATGTATATTTATCGGGAGAGATTGCCTCTTTTGAAGAGTTTGCGGAATCGCCTCGATGCATTGTGTGAAGAACCGAGATTCAAGACCGATGTTCGTAATATTTTCTTGCAGTTCATCAAAAGTCAAGAGACTGAAAAAATTACCAGAAAAATGAATGAAGAGCTGCTTCCCGAAATGATGAAACTGGGGCCATCGCTTTATAAGAAAATACGTCAAGAAGACTTGATGAACGATATCAATGCGCTGGAAGAAAATCCGGAGTGGCAGGAGATGCTCGACAAATCGGGAATTACCGATAAGTTAAAGGAGTTGACCGATTTGCAGATGGAGGGAGCCGATGTTTTCATGAGTACGTTTTCTCATTTGAAGAGTTTCCCTTTTTTCCAGTCGATTCAAAATTGGTTTTTGCCGTTTAATCCCGATCATACAGCGTTGTCGGGGGTATTGTCCGGTAAGGGCGGAGATACGTTTAAGAAGATGATTTCGGCATCGGCTCTATTGTGTAATTCGGATAAATATTCTTTTTGTTTGAGTTTGGCTCAGGTTCCCGAGTCGCAAAGGGATTTGATGATGGGGCAATTCAGTGCCGAGAATGCGGCGGTTCAAGAGATGGAAAAAGAGGAATTGATGAAGAAAGAAATAAGTCGGGAAAATATATCCAATCGTTATATTCAAGATTTGTACCGTTTCTTCAAGCTGTATATACGTCGAACCGAGTTTACGGATCCTTTTGCCGGGCATATCAATTTATTGCATGTATCTGTTTTGAATCCGTTATTGAGCGATTCGGACAGTTTGCGCCTCATCGGGGAATATTATTTCCGGCGGGGATATTATGCCGAGGCTCTCGAATTGTTCGAAAGGCTTTCGGCGGCATATCATTCGGATAGTGAAATTTATCAGAAGATAGGTTTTTGTTACCAGAAGAAAGGAGACTATGCCAACGCTTTGGAGGCTTTCCTCAAAGCAGAAATTATTTCGCCCGACAATTTCTGGACGATTAGACGCATAGCTACATGTTACAGAAATATGAAAAAGCCCGAGATGGCTCTTTCGTATTATCATCGTGCCGAAAAGATACAGCCCGAAAATTTATCGGTACAGATGAATATAGGGCATTGTTATGTCGAACAGAAAGATTATGAAGAGGCGCTTAAATATTACTTCAAGGTGGATTATCTTGATCCCGAAGGTGGAAAAGCGTGGCGTCCTATCGCATGGTGTTCTTTCTTGGTCGGTAAAAAAGAACAGGCGCAGCGGTATTATGAGAAGATATTGGACGATAAACCGGTTTCTCTCGATTATTTCAATGCCGGGCATGTGGAGTTTTCTTTGGGACATATCAGAAAGGCCATCGATTATTATCGGCGCAGTATAGAGCTGGACAACGGTGATTCTGCTAAGTTTCTTTCTAATTTCAAGCAGGATGCTCCCGATTTGATCGCCTCGGGAATCGCTGCGAGCGATATGCCTATTTTGTTGGATCAACTTATGTATGGCATTACAGATTCTTTATAACTTTTGACAAGGAGGCGATTCTATTAGATATGAAGATAGGGTGTTGTTCGGCATAGTCAAATTGGAAATGTGATTTCCATTTGTCTCTGCACTCACCTTTCGTTATCTTTGTAAATACGAAGATAGGATGCGGCTCGGCATAGTCAAAACGGAAATGTGATTTCCGTTTGCCTCTGCTCTCACCTTTCACTATCTTTGTCATCTGAAAAAGTAAGGTAATATTTATGAGACATATAGTTTGTGTACTGTTTCTTGTGGGTGTGTTTTCGACAAATTCCATATGCGGTGAGACTCTTTCGGAGTATCGGGAGAATTTGTATGATTTGTTCATTCAACAGAAAATACCCCAGTGGGGTGCTGTCTTGTCAAAAATGAGTGCCGATAAGTCGTGCGGGACATTGGAGGGACGCCATGAAATTTTGTGCGGTTATTATGGCCTTGTAGGACATTTGGTCGATAAAAAGAAGAAAGACGAGGCGCAGGCTTATTTGAAAACCGCTTTGGCGCTTTCTGAGAATTATCGAAAAATGTATCCGAACGATGCTCGGTTTAAAGCGTTGCATGCCAATTTGATAGGTTTGAAAATAGCCCTTTCTCCCATGCGTGCGGCTACGTTGGCATCGGGTATGTTGTCATCGGCTAAGACTTCTTATAAACTCGCCCCCGGGGATAGTTGGGTTTCTATTCTGTACGGGAATATTTTGTTCTATATGCCGGGAATATTCGGCGGGGATAAAGAGGAAGGTTTGGAGTGCTATCAACGAGCTCGCCGAAGTATGGAAAAGGATATTTCGACCAACGGGCATCATTGGCTTTATGTACAATTGTTGGTGACCATCGGGGTGGTTTATGAGAAATCCGAACGTTATGAGCAGGCGTTAGCGATGTACAAGACGATTATGGAGAAATATCCTGAGTATGGATTTGTAAAAAATACGAGTTATCCTCGGGCTCTGAAAGCAATGCAACAAAAACAATAATTTGAAAAGAAGTGCAATTATGAACGATTATATGCAGGTACGGTTCGATGTAGAGCCGTGTAGCGAGATGGCGACAGATGTTTTGGCTGCGGTTTTGGCTGAAATCGGTTATGAAAGTTTTGTCCCCGACGAACGAGGGGTTACTGCTTTTGTCCCTCAGGGTAAGTATGACGAGACACGACTTAAAGAAGAGTTGTCGCAATATCCCATCGGAGGGGTATCTGTGACGTATGAAGCGACATTCGTTGCCGGGAGGGATTGGAACGAAGAATGGGAGAAAAATTATTTCAAGCCTATTGTCGTGGGGGACGAGTGCGTGATACATAGTACATTTCATACCGATATTCCGCAAGCTCGTTACGATGTGCTGATAGACCCTAAGATGGCTTTTGGGACGGGCCATCACGAAACTACTACTCTCATGTTGCAGGCGATATTAGCATCGGACCTTACCGGTCGCTCGGTGCTCGATATGGGGTGTGGTACGGCTGTATTGGGTATTTTGGCTCGTATGAAGGGGGCGGCTTCCGTCGTCGCTGTCGACATTGATGAATTTGCCGTCGAGAATGCCATTGAAAATATCCGTTTGAATCATGTATCGGGAGTTGAAGTCCGTTTGGGAGGAATCGAAGCCTTGAAGCAGGAGTCGTTCGATTTTATTTTTGCCAATATCAATCGGAATATATTGCTGGCCGATATGCATGCTTATGTGGCCTGTATGAAACGTGGTTCACGTATTTTCATGAGTGGTTTTTACGTGGAAGATATTCCTTTTATTCGGGCGGAGGCTGAACACCTCGGATTGCGTTTCGTCGGTTACGCCGAGAAAAACAGATGGGTAGCGGTCGAATGTATGAGCGATTGAAATAGATAAGACAAGTTATTCGTGGGCTCAGGATCGTTAGTGGGGATTGTACTTTTGTACAATCTAACTCATCTCCTCAGAAACTACCGTTTCTTTGGTGTCTCCCCAATCTGCTCTGCTTATCGAAGATTCTTCAATTTTGTTTTAACCCCCTCGCCCTTTGGGCACTCCCCCCTATGCGACACAGGGGGAGAGGTTGAGTAGTATTACTCTTTTGCTCTGTTTCGATTTTAAGTTGCGATACCCCGTAATGCTACGGGACATGGCAGGGGAGAGGTGTACAAAGCCATTCTTATTCTGAAACAAGAAATGCCGCTCTTCCTCCTCCACTGTGTTTTTGCAACGCAAAAATATAGGGGAGGTGTCACGTAGAGACGGAGGGGTTAACTCTTACAGCCAAAAAGTTTATGAAATCTTTTCAACCCCTCTCCTCAGAAACTACCGTTTCATCAGTTCCCCCCTGATCTCCTATTGAGCCAATATCCCACTAATTATCGGCCAAACCGAAGATTCCGGTTAAGACACTTCTTTCACATTATTCCACAATCATACGCTTAGAATCGACGAGCGTCCCATCGATCACCAAAGCATAGAGATACATTCCGGCGGTTAAGTCCGAGGCCTGAATCACAACCTTCCCCGTTGGCATATCGGGTTGCAGCGTATAAGATTTCAACAGCTTGCCCGTCAAGTCACAAATACATATCGATGCCGATCGGGCATTGGTCGAGAGCCTATATATAATTTCGGTAGTCTGGGAAAAAGGATTGGGTACGTTTTGATAGATCGCAGCCTCTCCGGTGGAGGATTCGATTTCGCTATCCTCCGAATCGCGGGCGTTCTTCGGCACGACTTTTTCCGGAACATTGTCACCCGATAACGACTCTTCCAGTTCGGCAATCCGTTCCTCCTGTCTTTCGATAGTCGCTTGCATCTCCTTCATACCTTCCACTAGTAGAGGTATCAAATCGGTGTACATGACGGTCTTCGTCCCGTCCGGCAAAGTTCGCACCACTTCCGGCACCACGCTCTCCACCTCCTGCGCAATGAACCCTATGCGTTCCCGGGTATTCTCCTCCTCGATCTGTCTCTTGACATCGGCCGAAGCATATCCATCATGGCCGTTCTCATTCGCCACAGCCGATACCGGCTGCTTCCCACCCGCTTTATAACGGAAACTCACCCCTCGCAAAGCCGAGATTCTGTCCATGCCCGAGGCAATCTCCTTGACATCTTGTTTCAGCCGTCCGTCCGAGGCTTGCGTAAATCCGCTCAGTCCGTATACCAGCCCGTTTCCATCGACCGAGAATACCCGCATAGAGGTAATCTCGGAGGTCGGTGTGATTGTCCTGATATATGCGGCGAACGGACGGTCCGCATTTTCGTAGACATCAGACCGTATCCCCTCATGAGTTCCTCCTTCCGCACCTGTATAGATGGAATGGATCGATCGGCTTCCACCACTCCGCACCGTCAATGCGGCATGGTAATATTGGGAATATATAGACTCATAAGGAGGATCAAATCCATAGTCGACCTCCGTATTAAAAATACTCGACCCGGCCTCCGCCGATGCCAAGAAAAATTTACCCAAACTTGTCATCTTCAATCCGCCGAATCCATCGCTCCAATAAAAGTCACCCTCTTTACCGAACAATGATTGGCGAAGGTATCCTTCTTCACCGGCCAACTTCAATTCCTTATGGATAATCGTACGACCGAGACTATCCACTTCCAGCTGTGCCCAAACCGAAATCTGGCACAGCCACGTCACCAAAGACAATAAAATCGCCCTGTTCTTCATAGTTCTTGTTTTCGCTTTATGCTTTTTAACTTACTCTTTATCATATTCTCCCGGACAAAGCACGTAACATCACTTTCTCCACCTTGCCGGCACATTCCACCACATAAAATCCCGCAGGCAACGCCACTTCCATACGGCTACCTGTGGCCTCGACAGTCTTCACTTTGCGACCGGTCGTGTCATAGACGGCAACCGGCATCCCCGGCGAGAGGTTTTCAAGAACTATCGATCCACCCGAGGCATAAATGCGCACGCTACCCTCGGCCGATATTCCCTCTATTCCCGAGAAGTCGGTCGCTATTATATCGAAGTTCTGCCATACCGGGGCATTCCGGTAGGCCTCCACCGAGCTCTCGGGCACATACAGTTTACAACCTCTCTGCTCTACGCCGGAGAAGCAATCGGCATCGCAAACAGGTGGGACTGCGGCCTTACATTTTACCTCTTTGAGATTACTGCAACCCTCAAATGCATCCCCCCCATCAGGGATACTTTCTCTGGAATCGTTATCGATGATAGGCTCGTACAATCCTTAAACGCATTCCATTTTATTATCGTTACACTACGAGGTATAGATACAGATTCCAACCCGGTACAACCGGAAAACAAATCGTTGTTTATTGACGGAATCCCCTCGGGAAGGATTACCGAAAGGAGTCCCGGTTGATCTTTAAAAGCAGAGCCGCTTATATAAGATGTTTTTTCCCGAACGGTCAATCGTGTACCGGGCGGTATCTTCCCTTTATATTCATACAATATATCATTGATATAGACAGGTCCGTCGGGTTGACTGTCATACCAAGCCGTTCCGTTAAATGCGTATTCTTCTATGAATTTGACACTTTCCGGGATCATCAAGGTCGCCAAGTTCTCACAGCCGGCAAACGCCCCATCCCATATAATTACCACACTCTTCGGTATAGTTACCGAGGTCAGACTCGTACAACCGCGAAAAGCCATGGAGCCTATCGTGTCCACCCCTTCGAGTATATTTATCGATTGCAACCCCGTACATTCCATGAATGCTTCAGTATATATCCAATGCACACTGCCGGGGATCGTTATAGAAGTCAAATTCGTACAACCGCCGAATGCCCGAGGATAGATATTAATCAATCCCTCCTCCAAAACCACATTTTTCAATCCGGCACATCGTAAAAAAGCATTATAGTTTACATCCACGATACTTTTGGGTAAAACCACAGAGGTCAAATCCCGGCAATTGACAAAAGCATTTATAAAAATTTCAGTGACACGATAAGTATTTCCTTCATGATCAACGGTTTCAGGTATCGTCACATCGCCCGAATAAGATGTTGTGCGCTCCGCCTTAGATACGACTTTTACCTCCAAATTATCAGCACTTTTGATAGTATAATAGATGCCATCTTTCTCGAAATCGTAGGCACTCGAATCCACAATAGCATACAGCGGTAATAAAAACAATAACAAATATCGCTTCATATTATGCAAAAATGTCGCTTTCATAATGTCTATTTTTTAGGTTGTACTTCAAATTTTGTGCCCGGTTTTATGGTCGTCCCACGGTCGAGAATCAAGCGATGCCCACTCACCTTAATTTCCCCGCCATCGAAAACGACCTCGCCTCTCGCCTTCTCGTCCGTGACATAACTGCCAACCTTGATGGTATCGGCTTTGTAATATTTAGGGCCTTGTACAGTCTCGTTCTGGATATAAAGCACATCGGGATATACCGGAAAATCGATTACGGGAACCTTATTCTGTCCGGACACGCAGACCCGCACATAACGGGCATCGCCCGAATATTCCGCCGAACAACCGGTATAAAACCGAATTTCTTCTGTCCGCTCGTCGTAAAAGGCGATATCGCCCGCCTCCGAACCTAAATCGACTCGAACCCCGAGGCTGTCGCGGGTCACCGAAAACTTCTCAAACTCCGTAGGAGTATCGGTATATATACGCATGCCGGGGTCGCCGAAGCAATGAAATATCTCCTTAGAAAACCGTGTATAGATGTGTCCCCGATACGCCCCCCAAGTTTCCTCCATACGCCTCAAACCTTGATCCAAAATCTGTCCTAACCGGTAAGTGGGTGTAGGAGTTGGAGTTATATTCGGATAACCGAGATAACTATTTATAGAGTCCCCTATACCCGGTTCAGGCCAAATGGCATCGAACATTCCCTCTACCATCGCATCGTTGTATCCGGAGTAACTTACTTCTGTCGCCGCATAAACCGCTACGGCTCCCCCGTTCCGCTTCTGCAAGAACGCCTCCGCAAAACAATCGTCTTCTTGGAAGCTGCCTGTCTCGCAATTGATACTAAAAACAACCGGCAAACGGTCGCCATTAGAGAGTGAGAGGATATTATCTCCTGTAAAATAAGGTTGTACCCAAGTAGAATCCGTACCATGCCCCCGATACAAGATATAGAATGCCCCCTCGTCGATATAGCTCACGATATCCGATGCGTTTCCTTTCCAATTGAAATTGGAATCTTGCAGTTCTTCGGGCACTTTTGCCCCCCAAGAGTATTCCGTATTATTCCAATTACTTGGCATGACACTGGAATCCTTATAATAAACCCGGTGAATCTCTTTCCCTTTGGAAAGTATATAGTTTCTGATTTCCTCCGAAGTTAGGGTAAATCGTCGATCTTCAATACCATCTCCCCGTCCGGCCGAGGGAAACCTGCTAATCTCATCCTCGAAATAGGCGCAATGCAGTCCCGTATCATAGAAAGCGGCATCTCGCACCGGATTCCGCTCGTATCGGATAATCTTGTCGACCACCGTCATCGCCTCCGTTGCCGTGGAGACCGGCAATCGCCCCCGGTACAGGTCGGCAAGGACATCGCCCTCTCCGTCCATACAACCATAGTAATAATCCGTTACATATTGATAGCTGCGCTTTCCACCGTTCTGATCGACGATAGTCCGTGCCATATCTTCCGCCGGCACATCGTCGTGGTCGCCCACGATAAGCAGATAGTAGAGCGAGGGTGCGGAACGGTAAACCTCTTTCACCGCAGACTTGATACGCTCGGGTGTCCAGTCCCCCCGCAACCGGGTATGCACGCCGAAGCCCAATGTACGCTTCCAGTCGGCCAAACGTCGCACGGCCTCCTCGAACTCCGGGGTCGAGAGTATCAGATAGTCCTTGCCTGCGGAGCCCGTATCCCCCGCGCTCCGAAACATCTCATATCCGGCCGCCCCGACATTCCCGTTGAGCGTCGTATTGTCCAAAAAAGAGTCGTCAGGAGCTATTCTCCCCTCCGGAGCGGACCGTAGGCCGCCCTCTCCGAAAGTCACCCGATAGACGATCTTGGAACAGGCCCGCACAACGCCGTTCTTCCAGTCGTATCGCACCGGATAGACACCCACTTCCGCCACGGAACGTCCCCGGTACACCCGGACCTCGCCTGTCTCCACGACCTCGCGAGGAAACCACCCTTCGTAGGGAGCGATGTCGGGAACAACCGCCGGGGACTCTTTCCCCTCGGGCTGCGGAGCACGGGCGGGAGAGAGGCGCAACGGCACATCGACACAGGCGCTTTCAAGAACCGAGACGGTGAATGAGGCGCAGCCTTCGGGCAGCGCGAACGAGTCCCAACGGACCGGAACGTCCGGCTCGCCCGGAACGACACCATGCCCGAAGCCCGAAATGCGCCACAGATAATGATCCGCGACATCGGGATCGGACAAAACGACCGCATGCTTAAACTCGTAGGTGACCGTGACACCGTCGGGGGAGACGGAGACCCGACGCTCGGGACGTTCTGCCGAGCTTTCTCCGACGAATGTCCCCGTCTCGTGAGAGACCGTTCTCTTTTGAGCGACTGCCGACGAGACGGTCAATCCCCAAATGCAGAACAGGTAGAAGATGGTCCTTTTCATAGTCTTTGATTTTTCGATCGCTTCTCGCCGGTCAATCATCATGGCTCCTTTCCCTATAAAATAACCGGAAGAAAGGAACGAGATACCTCTTTTGCAAGATTAAGCATTTATTTGCAATTTTACAAGAAAAACAATCTTTTTTTACTCATACAATCAAAAAAACTGATTTCAAGCGTAAACAGCCGGAATCTTCCAGCCCCTCTCCCTTGCCGTGTCCAGCCTTACGGGGGGTTGCAACGCAAAGTATAGAGCGAGGTAGCACAGACGGAGAATAAAAACAGTAGAACCATGTTATCGAAAGATTTCTACACTACTCCCCTGCGTTTTGCAACGCAAAATATAGGGAAGGTGGCACATAGTGACGGAGGGGTTAAAAAATATCCGCAACAGAGAAAACGTATCAAGACAACAACCCTCTCCCTCTGCTCATCGCAGATGAGATAGGGGGAGTGCCCGTAGGGCGAGGGGGTTAAAAAAAACAGGGGAGAAGGGTAAAATCTATCCTTATGCAAAAACGAGAAATACCACCTTTAACCTCTCCCCGCCGTACCCCGCAGCATTGCAGGGTATCGCGAAGCGATACAGAGGTCTTCCGTTAACCGCATAGGGAAAACGAATAAATACGAGGGAGGTATTACCCCCTCCTCCTCTGTGTTTTGCAACGCAAAATATAGGGGAGGTGGCACGAAGTGACGGAGGGGGTAACCCTTACAGCAAAAAAACTTATGAAATCTTTTCAACCCC
>ERZ840057.2803-NODE-2803-length-11340-cov-3.107842_pt1 | contig 11340 bp, 7 predicted proteins | sample MGYA00519907_ERZ840057 | MGnify/ENA primary metagenome ERZ840057 (study PRJEB31850, sample SAMEA3708862) | human gut metagenome | biome: human gut; feature: human-associated habitat; material: faeces | place: China | collected 2014 ...
ACCGTTTGAAAACCAAGTGTCCTTTTAGGGCAAAAAATATGTCTGACATATTTTGAATTATGTCAGACATATTTTCGATTATGTGCCTTGTTATTTCAAAAAAGTCCTACCCCGTTTTTCCGGCGTGCGAATACTTATTCATCAAGAGCCGGAACCGTTCCGGCAGCAGGCGGACAAACCCGACCTGCGTCGTTGCGGCTGCACAAACGGGCGGCGGGCGTTACTCGGCCACAAACGTCTGCACTTGCACGTCGCGGCTGTTGGGGCCTACCATTACCTCAAACTCGCCAGCGTCGTACTTGTACACAAGGTCGGCATTGTAATACTTCAGCTCGTCGGAGCTTATGGTAAACGTAACGTCGCGGCTCTCGCCTTTCTTGAGGAATATGCGGCTGAAGCCTTTCAGTTCTTTCACAGGCCGCGCTATGTCGGCATACTTGTCGCGGATGTAAAGCTGCACCGTTTCGGCCGCGTCGCAGTTGCCCGTGTTCTTGACCGGCACGGTGACATTTATTGTCCCGCCCTTGGGCATTGTAATCGGGCTGCCTTTCACTACGCTGCCGTCTTCGGGCTTTGCGCCGACACTAAGCCTCATCTCACCATACTCGAACGTGGTGTAGCTCAATCCGAAACCGAAGGGATATAGCCCGTCGTTGGGGCAGTCGATGTAGTTGCTTGCATAGCGATTGAACGTGTTCGGGTCTCCGTCGGGACGGCCTGTGGCCATCTGGCTGTAATAAAGCGGCATTTGTCCCACGCTGCGCGGGAATGTGGTGGTGAGCTTGCCCGAAGGCGATACCTTGCCGAAGAGCACATCGGCCACAGCGTCGCCCGTTTCGCTTCCGCCGAACCACACGTTGAGTATGGCGGGCACGTTTGCGCTCTCCCACGTGAGGTCGAGCGGGCGACCGGTGAACAGCAGCAGCACAACAGGCTTGCCGGTCTTAACCAATGCTTTGAGCAGGTCGCTTTGCGCGTCGGGAATGCGGATGTCGGTGCGCGAAGCCGATTCGCCCGACATGTCGGAGCACTCGCCCACAGCTGCCACAATCACGTCGGCACGCGAGGCAACCGACAACGCTTCGGCCAGGAGCTTCCTGTCGTCGCCGCGCTGCAACGGACGAATGCCCACGGCGCCGGCTTCCATTTTTTCGTCATAATAAACGTTGCTGCCCTTGGCGTAGAGTATCTCGGCACGGTCGCCCGCAGCAGCGCGCAGCCTGTCGAGAAGCGAAGAATGCTTCGTTGGGTCGCACGTCATGCTCCACATGCCGCACATGTTGTTTGCCGCGTCGGCCATTGGACCTATAAGCGCAATGCGTCCTTTCATCTGCAACGGCAGGACGTTGTTGTTCTTCATCAGCACGAACGTCTCGGCCGCAATGCGGCGTGCCTCGGCGCGGTTCTCGGCCGAATAGGTTACTTTCTGTGCGCGGAGCGTGTCGCAGTATTTATAGGGGTTGCTGAAAAGCCCCAAATCATATTTCATCTCCAACACCCTGCGGCACGCTTCGTCGATACGTTCCTCGGATACCTTGCCTTCCTCGATGGCTTCCTCCATAGTGTTGAGGAAACTGCCCGACACCATGTCCATGTCAGTACCGGCATTCATGGCAAGGATACCTGCTTCCTTGAGCGGGGCAACGCCGTGGGTGTTCATCTCTGCTATGGAGTTATAGTCGGTAACTACCATTCCCTTGAATCCCCATTGCTTGCGCAGCACGTCTTCAATGAGCCACTTGTCGGCCGTTGCGGGTATGCCGTCTATTGTATTGAACGAAGTCATTACTGTTCCCACTCCTGCTTCAACGGCAGCCTTGTACGGGGGCAGGTATTCGTTGAACATCTGTACGCGACTTATGTCGGTGCGGTTATAATCCCTACCCGACTCCGACGCACCGTAAAGCGCAAAATGCTTGAGGCATGCCATTATGCTGGAATCGGATTCCTGCAGGTTGCTTCCCTGGTATCCGCGCACGTAGGCACGCGCCATGGCTGCTCCCAGGTAAGGGTCTTCGCCGTTGCCTTCGGCAATACGTCCCCACCTTGCGTCGCGGCATATATCTACCATCGGGCTGAATGTCCAAGCTATACCGTTTGCACTTGCTTCTTTGGCTGCCACCTGAGCCATGCGCTCAACGGCCGTGGTGTCCCAACTGCAAGCCAGCGCCAGCGGTATGGGAAAGATAGTCTGGTAGCCATGTATAATGTCGGCGCCGGCAACCAGAGGTATGCCTAATTCTGTTTCTTCAACGGCAATGCGCTGCAATTCACGGATTTTTTCAACGCCTTTCACGTTGAAAAAGCCGCCTATCTCGCCGGCTTTAATCATTTTGGCAAGGTCGGCACTCTGCACCGCACCCGTAACCATGTCGCCACCCGAGGGGAGGTTCAGTTGCCCCAGCTTTTCGCGGAGCGTCATTTTGTCCATTAAGTCAGAAATGAACTTGTCTTTTTCAATCTGCTTGCTGTCGGACGATGATGTACACCCGCAAACCAAAGCGGCTGCAAATCCGAACAGGACGAGGATTTTCGTTATCTTCATAATTCTATTATTTATATGAGTGATTTGTTAATGGTCGCACAACAGGCAAACGGTTGAAAGCAAACCGCTATATGTTACATATATAGTGAAACGTGAGCGCAGAGACAAACGAAAACGGATGTTTTCAAGTTAGTCTTTGCCGAACCGAACCCTATATTATACAAAAGTAGCGAAAGACTGTTGCAAGGACAAACGAAAACCAAAGTTTTTATCATATATAATGCTATATAACCCGATATATTTCTTATTGTTGCCCGAGCGGCAAGGTGGACTGACTGCTTCACTACTCGCCCCGCAACACTCATGAAGCCTTGTTTTACAAACCGAACACGCCGTACACTACAATAAACCGCAAACATGTTACGGTGCAACAGCCATGAAGATTTCCGAAACAAATCCCGCCGGAGATGAATAAATATTACTACTCGGGAAAAACGGGATAGGACTTTTTTGAAAAAGCAAGGGAGAAAATTAAAAATACAAGGCACTAATTTCAAAATATGTCAGACATATTTTTTGCCCAAAAAGGGAGCCTGGTTTTCAATCAGTTACAAAGGCCCGTTTTTCGCCCGATTTTGAATAAAATCCGGTAACGTTCCGCATGATTATGCAACGCAAAACTTGCCGTATTGTACTCTGGCTGATATTAAAGCCCAAGAACGGTGAAACCTCCAAGTCCCTGTCCCCGCACCACTATGTCTGGATTGCTTTCATGTACCAACGTTTTTGTTGTATAGTTTCGTGTTGGAAAATACCGGCTATCTGTTGAATCTTTTGGCAAGCGTGTACTATTATTCGCCAACAACCCTAATGATAAATCCGCTGGCTTCCAACTTCCGTCCCTTGGAGCAACTGTCGGTTTTTAGCGTGTCGATACTTTCAGCCGGGATTCCTATGTACCGGCTCATTTCCCAGTTGTGCGAAACGTCAAGATATTTTACTTTCTCGTGCTTGAACCTCACTTCTTTCAGGTTGTTGTGCAATATGCTTATGTGCTTGAGAGCCGGCGAGAATACCCACAACCTGGGGATTCTGTTGTAGGAAGCGCTAAGCCTTTCCAAGTTCGGCAGTTTTCGGTTTGTTACGAAAAAATCCCTGCCATAGTTGCAGCTGTCCATATCTAACTCCACGAGCGTTTTGGGCAGTATATCGTCAAGTTTGAAAGGCGCATGGCACAAGTCGTTGCCCGAAATGTCGAGCCGCTTTATATTATAGTCGTTCATTACTGGCAGCCCTGTAAGCCCCTCGTTTGAAAGGTCGCAGTACTCTATTATGGTGTTGGGCGGAAGCTCCGAAAATTCTTCCCAGCCTTTTACGTATTTTATCGCTTTGGCCGGTTTGCCGATAGCAACCGGTTTCCTTACTTCGTTTTTTATGTATTGGCAAGTGTTGTAACATGTATCGTTCAGTTCCACACCCTCATGAACCCGCAGGTAGCCCATGCAATTGTACGAAAAGTCGAGCTTTCTAAGGTTTGGGAATTTCGACTTGTCAAAAAGTGCCTGCACGGGAACCTCTACGCCGGGATTGAAAAACAGATCCCTGCGTTCCATTTTTCTATCAATGGGCTTTCTCAAGCCTATGTTGCAGCTGTCGAGTATCAACACTTCCACGCTTTTCGGGATGAAAAGCTCGTAATCATAGAACATCCGCAGTTCGTTGTGCGATAAGTCCAAGCATTTTATGTTGTATTGCCTGAGTGCCGGAATTTCTTTCAACCCGAGGCGCGAAAGGTCGCATTTCTTTATGAATACGCGTTTTGGAACAAGGGAATACAGTTCCTCTAAGCTCGATACGAGTTCTATGGTGTCGATTTCCGGTTTTGCGACCACGGAATCTTCCTGAACCTTACCGCCTGGTGCATTCTTGTTGCCGCACGCAACAATTAATGCCCAACAAACTACCGCCGCCAAAAGCGGAACGAAAAAGATTTTAAAATTCGTTTTCATGGCCTTTGTTCTTTTTAATTGGTACTTCCTTACATTCAAGTCTTTGCGCTTGATAACAATCCCAAAGATATGCAATTTGCAATAAACAGAGAACTTTGTGCCGCTTTAATTTTATATCACATCCGTACACTTTGAGCCAATACAACTATAATACCGGAGAGAAAGTCACATGTACAACAAAAGGCTGTCCTTTCGCGTGACGCGGACACCCAACCCGGTTGCGATGAATAAATATTACTGTGCGGGAAATACGGGGTAGGACTTTTTTGAAAAAGCAAGGGAGAAAATTAAAAATACAAGGCACTAATTTCAAAATATGTCAGACATATTTTTTGCCAAAAAAGGAAGCCTGTGTTTCAATCAGTTACAAAGGCCCGTTTTTCGCCCCGTTTTGAATAAAATCCGGTAGTGTTCCGTATGATTATGCAATGCAGACTTGGGAGCATAGGATACCATTTGTTGTGTTCACGAGGGAGGCCTGTTATTACGCACAAAAATAATCCGCAAGCCCGGAAAGGCCTGCGGATTAAGGTATTTGTTGTTACGGCACGAGGCCGGAACGTTGTTTTTACCGTATCAGTTGTTCTCGGGGCGGAGCTTGCGAACGGTTTCGCCGGTGCGCCACATTTCACTGTCGTGAAGCGCCTTGAGCTCTGCGTTGAGTTTCTCGCGGTAGTCGGGCTTTGAGTTGCTGTCGATTGAAATCTGAGCCTCGTTGCCTGTTGCCACGCTGTTGTAGAGCTTTTCCATAACGGGTTTGATAGCGTCGTGGAACGGTCCCATCCAGTCGAGAGCGCCGCGCTGTGCGGTGGTGGAGCAGTTGGCATACATCCAGTCCATACCGTTCTTTCCTACCATGGGGAGGAGGCTCTGGGTGAATTCCTCAACTGTTTCGTTGAATGCTTCGGAGGGTGTGTGTCCGTGTTCGCGGAGTGTCTCGTACTGTGCGAGGAACATACCCTGCACTGCACCCATGAGTGCGCCGCGCTCGCCGGTAAGGTCGCTGTAAACCTCACGCTTGAAGTCTGTTTTGAACATGTAGCCCGAGCCTACGCCTATACCGATAGCCATTGTACGCTCTTCGGCCTTGCCTGTAGCGTCCTGGTAAACGGCATACGAGCTGTTGATTCCGCGGCCTTCGAGGAAGAGCGAGCGGAGCGATGTGCCCGAGCCCTTGGGAGCTACCATGATAACGTCGATGTCAGCGGGAGGAACGATGTTTGTGCGTTCCTTGTAGGTTATTGCGAAACCGTGAGAGAAGTAGAGCGCCTTGCCGGGTGTGAGGTACTGTTTGATTTTGGGCCATACTTCTATCTGAGCCGCGTCGCTGAGGAGCATGCATACGATTGTGCCTTTTTCGGCAGCTTCTTCGATAGAGAAGAGTGTCTTGCCGGGAACCCATCCGTCGGCAACGCATTTTTCATAGGTTTTGCCTTGACGCTGGCCAACGATTACGTTGAAGCCGTTGTCGCGGAGGTTGCATGCCTGCCCGGGGCCCTGTATTCCGTAGCCCAGCACGGCGATGGTCTCGTCTTTGAGCACTTCGCGGGCTTTGTCTAATGGAAATTCTTCGCGCGTTGCTACATTTTCAACAACGCCGCCAAAATTGATTTGTGCCATTTTTTGTTGTTTGTTTACGCTCCCGCGCCATGTTATGCGCGGGTAAGCAAGTTATACATGTGTTTAATTAGCTTTCTGTCTGTTTAAAGGTCACGCGGCTTGCGCACACGCGTTGCTCCCTGCCGGCAGGCACGGGCATGGCCTCGCCCGCCGCCGGAGCCGCGATTTTGCGTATCTCGATATCGAAAGTGTCTTCTCCCACCGGCTGCTTGTAAAGATTCAGCGTCTCGTCGGCGTATGCTTCTTCGTGATAAGCCACTTCTATGCGCTTAACCTCATGCGTGGCATACATTTCCTCGGGAAAAAGGTCGAGCATGTGCTCTATGTAACGTATGCTGTTCACGTGGTTGTTTATGTCGATGTCGCTGTATTGCACTTTAATCGTCCTCACGGGCGTTGTTTCTCTTACCCTTATTCTGGAAAATGGTGCAACTCCGCATTTCTTTTCTCCGTCCACCCAATCACCGAACCCTCCGCCGGGAAGATGTTCGAGGTTAACCGGTTGTCTTGTCTCCGCATTCAGCAAGGCCCATACCGTGTACGCATACCCGTATGGCGTGCCGTCGGGGCGCAATATGGCGAAGCACCTGTCGGTGAAAGTGCGGTATATGCAGCGTATCCATGTTTCGATGATGTATTCCTCACCCGCCCGCGGCATTTCGTCCATCTCGATAGCAAGGCGCGAAACTACCCACGCCAATTTCTGCGGCAGCAACTGCTCCATGCCGAAGCCGCGGCTGTTGGCGTGGAGGCTTGCGGTGGAGAGAATGCGGCTTCCGAGCATGTGCCACGAAAGACGCCCGGTGAAATCCTCCTGGAAAGGCTCTACTGTGTATTTGAATCTTTCTGATTTTGATATTTCGTTGCTCATTGTTCTTTTACCGTATGTACGCCTGTCGGGATTTCTACTCTTCTAGGCCGAAACGCTTGCGGTTGCGGCTGGCTATGAACTCACTGACAAATTCGCGGCGGCTTTTGGGGACAGCAATTGAGCCGGAGTGTACAAACTGCAATATGCAGTCGAGCACTTTGAGGTGGTTGTACAGATTTGTGATTTCCTCGGTGATTCCTTCCATAGTCACAATGGAATACGTTGCGTTCACTTCTACGAACTTGGCCCCGAACGTGCGTATTACCTTTGATATTTCACGGTTTTCGAGCACCGACGGCGTAGACAACTTGTAAAGCGCCGTTTCAAGCGTGAATATTTCGTTTTCCTTGAAATAACTGGCCGAAACCACGTCGATTATCTTTTCTATCTGCTTGGTTATTTTCTTTATCAGGCATTCGGTGGCGTAGCAGGTGATTGTGTACCTGTGCAAGCCTTCAATGCTCGACGCCGAAACGTTAAGGCTTTCTATGTTTATCTGCCTGCGGGTGAATACAGTAGTTATATGATTAAGCACACCGGGCAGGTTTTCCGAGAATATTATAAGAGTATACAGTGTGTCGTCTCTTTCCATGTTGTTGTTTTGATTAGTAAACCTGTTGTCCTGCAGATTATAGTTCGAGAAGCATATCGTCAACGTCGTGTCCTGGGCTGCACATCGGCAGCACGTTGTCCTGTTCCATAACAGCTGCCTGCAAGAGGAACGGCCCGTCGGTTTCGAGCATTTCGCGTATTGCGTCGTCAAGGTCTTCCCGCTCGGTTACCGTGCGGGAGGGAATGTTGTATGCCTCGGCTATCTTTTCATAGTCGGGATTCATCATCGGAGTAAAAGAATATCTCCTTTCGAAGAACATGGCCTGCCACTGGCGCACATTGCCCAGGTAGTTATTATTAAGCAAGATTATCTTCACGGGGCTGCGCTGCTCCATTATAGTTCCCAGTTCCTCTATTGTCATCTGCAGACCGCCGTCGCCACAGAACATGCAGACGGTGCGGTCGGGCGCGGCAAACGTAGCTCCTATAGCGGCTGGAAGGCCGAAACCCATGGTTCCCATTCCGCCCGATGTTACTATGCTGCGGTTGTTCTTGAACTTGAAATAACGCGCGGCTATCATTTGATTCTGCCCTACGTCGGTTACGAGAATTGCTTCGTTGTTGGTAGCTTCGGAAACCTTATGAACTACCTCGCCCATTCGCAACGGACCTTCTTTGGGGTACACTTCGGGTTGTATTACCTTATCGTCTTCAAGTTTGTCGAAAGCCTTGAAACTTTCGCGCCAAGCTTTACGGTTGCCTTGTTTAAGCAGAGCCGTTACGGCAGGAATAGTTTCCTTGCAATCTCCAAGGACGGCAACGTCGACTTCCACGTTCTTGTTTATTTCCGACGGGTCGATGTCGAAATGTATTTTCTTTGCGCTGCAAGCGTAAGTTTTCAAGTTTCCGGTTATCCTGTCATCGAAACGCATACCTATCGCTATGAGCAGGTCGCATTCCTGAGTCTTCACGTTGGCAGCATAACTTCCGTGCATGCCAAGCATACCTACGTTCAACGGATGGTTGGAAGGCAGGGCCGAAAGCCCGAGCAATGTACAACCTGCCGGTGCGTCGGCTTTCTCTATGAACTCTCTCACCTCTTGTTGCGCGTTGCCGAGTTCCACTCCTTGCCCCACAAGAACGAGCGGCTTCTTTGCTTCATTTATAAGTTCTGCTGCTTTTATTACAGATTCCTTATCCGTAGGAGGCACAGGCTCGTAGCTGCGTATATAATTTATATTGCGCGGCTCGTACTCTGCCATTTCGGTTTGCGCGTTTTTCGCAAAATCCAGTACAACCGGTCCTGGGCGTCCGCTCCTTGCAATATAGAAAGCCCTGCTTACTGCCCAGGCTATCTTTTCGGCACTACGTATCTGATAGGCCCATTTTGATATTGGCTGTGCAAGGTCAACGACGTCGCATTCCTGGAAAGCGTCGCTGCCCAAGGCCGTGCGGCCCACCTGTCCCGTTATAACTACGATAGGCGTGCTGTCCATCATGGCGTCGGCCAGTCCGGTTATTGTATTCGTTGCGCCTGGGCCGCTTGTTACGAGCGCCACACCAACTTTCCCGCTTATTCGCGCGTAGCCCTGTGCCGCATGTGCCGCACCTTGCTCATGTCGAACGAGAATATGGTTAAGTTCTTTGTCCTTGTATTTATATAATGCGTCGTAAACCGGCATTATTGCTCCGCCGGGATAACCGAACAAGGTTGTCACGCCCTGGTCGATAAGCGAACGCATAAGGATTTCGGCCCCTGTCATCAGTTTATTTGTCATCATTCTTCGTTTTTAAGTATACGCACACCGCCCTTGTCGGCCGAGCTTACCATCGAAGCATAGGCTTTCAAGGCCTTCGACACCGTGCGTTTACGGCGCAGCGGCACTTGCGGGCGCGCGGCCAGTTCTTCGTCGCTCAAACGTACATTTATCGAGCGCGAGGGTATGTCTATTACTATTATGTCTCCGTCGGTTACTTTTCCTATGGCACCTCCCGAAGCAGCTTCGGGCGATATGTGTCCAATGCTCAACCCCGACGTTCCGCCGCTGAAGCGTCCGTCGGTAATAAGGGCGCATTCCTTGCCGAGGTGCATACTCTTGATGTACGACGTGGGATAAAGCATTTCCTGCATTCCCGGTCCGCCTTTCGGGCCTTCGTGTGTTATCACCACGACATCGCCGCTTTTCACTTTTCCTCCGAGTATGCCTTCGCAAGCGTCTTCCTGCGAATCGAACACCTTGGCCGGGCCTTCGAAGTGCCAGATAGACTCGTCCACGCCGGCTGTCTTCACTACGCAGCCGTCTTTTGCGATATTGCCGAAGAGCACTGCCAGACCGCCGTCTTTGGAATATGCGTGCTCGATGTCGCGTATGCAACCGCCGGCACGGTCGGTGTCAAGCGTTTCCCACGTACTGTCCTGCGAACCCATTACGGTAGTGAACTTACCACCCGGTGCACTTCGGTATATGCGTTCTGCTTCGGGGTCGAGGCTGGATGTGCAGATGTTGTACTTGCTTATGGCTTCGCCGAGGGTAGTTCCGTCCACACGCCTTGCAGTAAGGTCGAGCAACCCGCCTTTTGCCAGTTCTCCCATTATACCGAGTATTCCGCCGGCGCGGTTGCAGTTTTCCACAGAGTATTTCTGCGTATTGGGCGCGAGTTTGCAAAGGCATGGCACTTTGCGGCTCAGGCTGTCGATGTCGGCCATTTTGAAGTCCACTTCACCTTCGTTTGCCACGGCCAGTAGGTGCAGCACCGTGTTTGTCGAGCCGCCCATAGCTATGTCGAGCGACATGGCGTTGAGGAACGCCTGCCTTGTGGCTATGCTGCGGGGCAGCACGCTTTCGTCGCCCTCGCCGTAATATTTCATTGCATTCTTCACTATCAATGCGGCCGCGTCCTTGAAGAGTTGCAGCCTGTTCTTGTGCGAAGCCAGGATAGTTCCGTTGCCGGGCAGCGAAAGACCTATCGCTTCGGTGAGCGAGTTCATCGAATTTGCCGTGAACATGCCTGAGCAGCAGCCGCAACCGGGACAGGCGCGCCGCTCTATCTCATCGAGCTCGTCCTGCGTCACACTCGGGTCGGCCCCTTTCACCATGGTTGTTATAAGGTCGATGTTTTCGCCTTTCCAGTGTCCGGCCTCCATAGGGCCTCCCGAAACGAAAACGGTGGGTATGTTAAGCCTCATTGCAGCCATGAGCATTCCCGGCGTTATCTTGTCGCAGTTGCTTATGCACACGAGCGCGTCGGCCTTGTGCGCGTTCACCATGTACTCCACCGAGTCGGCAATTATGTCGCGCGAAGGCAGGGAATACAGCATTCCGTCGTGCCCCATGGCTATTCCGTCGTCAATGGCTATTGTGTTGAACTCTGCGGCATAGCAGCCAAGTTTTTCTATTTCCTTTTTAACGAGCTGCCCCGCTTCGTGCAGGTGCGTATGCCCCGGCACGAACTGTGTGAACGAGTTTGCAATGGCTATGATTGGCTTGCCGAACTGTTCTTTCTTCATTCCGTTGGCAACCCACAAGGCACGAGCTCCCGCCATTCTTCTTCCTTCGGTTGAAAAGGAGCTGCGCAATTTTATTTTCATTTCGGTACTCATAATTGTTAATATCTGCGTTGCGGACGCATATTGGATAATGCACCGCCTCAATTCGCAAAAATAGTTCCTTTTTAGCTAAAAAACAAACCCGTACTACTGTTTTAATCAAAATTCGTGCTTTTTTATGGCAAAATGACACACTTTAAACAAAAACGTGCATTTGTTTTTACGCCATTATCAAGAACAGTTGCCAATATGTCAT
>ERZ840057.2808-NODE-2808-length-11329-cov-3.818609_pt1 | contig 11329 bp, 6 predicted proteins | sample MGYA00519907_ERZ840057 | MGnify/ENA primary metagenome ERZ840057 (study PRJEB31850, sample SAMEA3708862) | human gut metagenome | biome: human gut; feature: human-associated habitat; material: faeces | place: China | collected 2014 ...
CTTTCTGCTCTTCCATGATATCAATCACGTTGTGCGGAGTCTTTTCATCCATTTCGCGTGAGTTGGCGTCTGTATATCCCAATACGTTGCGGGCAAATTCGATGGCGATACATTGCATCCCCAGACAGATTCCGAAAGTCGGAATATCATGTGTACGTGTATATTTGATAGCTACAAACTTACCGTCAATACCCCGTTGGCCGAATCCCGGTCCGATCATGACACCCGCCATACCTTTCAAGGCTTCACCCACATTCTCGTCCGTCAGCTTTTCGCTGTTTACGAAATGTACTTCCACTTTGCGGTCGTTGTAAGTACCGGCCTGCGACAATGCTTCACGAATAGATTTGTAAGCATCCTGCAAGTCATATTTTCCGACCAATGCGATGTTGATAGGCTCTTTGGTCTCAGCTGCGTGGCGGCGTTCCAAGAATTTACGCCATGGACCGAGCCCCGGAGTTTCTCCTACCGGCAGTCCCATTTTTTCGAGAATGGTGCTATCCAAGCCTTGTGCCTGCATCAGGATAGGAACCTCGTAGATTGTTTCTGCGTCGATAGATTGCACTACAGCTTTATCATCCACATTACAGAATTGTGCCACTTTCTTGCGCAATCCGTCGCTTAACGGGTGTTCGGCACGCAGTACCAGTACATCCGGCTGGATACCCACACTTTGGAGTTCCTTTACAGAATGTTGCGTCGGTTTTGTTTTCAATTCTCCGGCAGCAGCAAGATAAGGAACATAGGTCAAGTGTACGCAAAGAGCGTTCTTACCGAGTTCCCATTTCAACTGACGGATACTTTCGAGGTAGGGGAGTGATTCGATGTCACCTACCGTACCACCGATTTCAGTAATCACAAAATCAAACTTGTATTTATTACCAAGCAGTTTTACATTCCGTTTGATCTCGTCTGTGATGTGAGGAATCACCTGGATCGTTTTACCCAGATAATCTCCACGACGTTCCTTGTCAATGACGCTCTTGTAGATACGTCCCGTAGTAATGTTGTTCGCCTTTGTCGTTTGTATACCCAGGAATCGCTCATAGTGTCCCAAGTCAAGGTCGGCTTCGTGTCCGTCTACGGTTACATAGCACTCTCCGTGCTCATAAGGATTCAATGTTCCCGGGTCGATGTTGATATACGGGTCAAACTTCTGGATGGTTACATTATAACCTCTTGCTTGCAGCAACTTACCGATGGAAGATGAAATGATACCTTTTCCTAATGAAGAGGCAACACCACCGGTGACGAAAATATACTTTGTTTCTCCCACAGCTATAACTGTTTTAATAATTGTTTACTTAGTAGTATTCTTACGAACTTAAAAACCGCAAAATTATAAAAAAAAGAGGAAGATTACAGTCTTTCGTCTCCACAATTTTATTAAAAAATGCAATTTTAAAAGAATCCTATGATTTCTGAACAAAATAATGTAGCTTTGCACTCTAAACCATAGACAAATATGATGAGAATTACTACTTTATGTTCAGCGTTTATTCTGTCAATCTTATCGTTATCGCTTTTTGCACAGGAATCTGTCGATCCCTCTCCACTTCCGACTGACTCTCTGCAGCCTGCTCCTGAAGCGATTAAACCTGCCAAAACGGTTAAATCTTCAACAGTTGTGGCAAAAGCCAGAGTCGTGAAAGCAGATACGCTTTCGGCGGAGCTTCAGAAATATTTGATGCTCAAACTGAATATGTCGGGGCCGACTCCGAAACTGGATACCGTTTCTTATTTATATAATAAGTATGTCGCGCAATTAGATTATTTGAACGACCTGTCTGTGCCGCCACGTTATATTCCGTCTGATCCCGATTATTTCCGCCTGTTCACACCATTGGCATATTATTATGCTCCGATGGCACAATATTCGAAATTGGAATGGAAGCCTATGCAATGGGACACCACTCCTCAACTGACAGCGGAACTTCTGCCTTATGATACCCTGGCATTTACTAAGACCCAGCGTGTCGAAAAAATAGTGAATAGTGCATTGATGGATCTTTATTTGGAACATCCGAACTTAGTTGTCACTACAGAAGACCGTATTATGAGTCGTGATGTATTCCGTCATGATGTGAAGCCAAAGATATCTCCGAAAGCAACAGTTATCCATCTGTTCCAACCGGAAAATATGGATGATAATGTAGGGAAAGCCAATATGAAGATTAGTCGGCCGAACTGGTGGGTGACCGGAGGTAACGGATCGTTGCAGATTAGCCAGAACCACCTTTCGGATAACTGGTATAAGGGAGGTGAAAGTAACTTCTCCGGATTAGCCACTTTTCAGATTTTTGCCAACTATAATGACAATGAAAAGGTGCTGTTTGAGAACCAGCTGGAAGCTAAAGTAGGTATGACTTCCACTCCGTCAGATGAATACCATAAATATCTGTTCAATACAGACCAATTTCGTTTGTATAATAAATTAGGTTTGAGAGCTTTCAAGAATTGGTATTATACCATTTCGTCCGAGTTTAAGACACAGTTTTTCAACGGATATAAAGCTAACAGCGAAGAATTGGTTTCATCTTTCATGTCTCCGGCAGATTTGGCGGTCAGTGTCGGTATGGATTATAAATTGAGTAAGAAGAAATTTAATCTTTCTGTGTTTATGGCGCCGTTGACTTATAATTTGCGTTATATCGGTAATTCTGAAGTAGACGAAACAAAGTTTGGCTTAGACAAAGGAAAATGCTCTAAAAACGACTTTGGTTCCCAGTTGCAATCCACATTGAACTGGACCATCATCTCTGCAGTAACTTTAGAGTCTCGTCTCAATTATCTGACCAACTATCATTGGGCACGTGTAGAATGGGAAAATACATTCAACTTCGTTTTGAACCGTTATCTTTCTACCAAGCTCTATATACATACCCGTTTTGACGATAGCTCGAAACCGACTGAAGGAGACAGCTTCTTCCAGTTGAAAGAATTGCTTAGCTTCGGTATCAATTATAAGTGGTAAGTAAATCGAAAGAATAGAAATCAGGCGCGGAATTTCCGCGCCTGATTTGTTTAGGGATGTTGTACAAAATATGGGTGGTAAAATAGAACCAATGTGATAGCGGATTTTTCACGTCCAAGATAGTCTTAACTGTATATTTCTATTTGTATGTAAAAAAAGAAAGCGTTTTTTCTTGTTTACTATTTATAATTTTATCTATCTTTGTCACCGAATTCAATCCATTGCCTAAGGGGTATGGAAAAATGAGGGGTAAAAATACATGATCATTAAGAAAAATGACGATCGAAATCTTCTGCCAACAGATGTGATTGGCAGCAGCGTAGCGCGCTCAAAACGTTGGTTGGTGGCAATCGTACGTATTTGTCACGAGAAAAAAACGGGTGAGCGGCTTACGAAAATGGGGATCGAAAATTTCCTTCCAATTCAACAAGAAGTCCATCAATGGAGCGACCGCCGTAAAATTGTCGACCGGGTACTGCTTCCGATGATGATTTTCGTTCACGTTGATCTGCAAGAACAAAAAGAAGTCCTGACTTTATCTTCTATCAGCCGTTACATGGTATTACGTGGGGAGAGTACTCCGGCTGTTATTCCTGATCAACAAATGTTGCGATTTAAGTTTATGCTCGATTACTCGGATGAGACGATTAGCATGAGTACATCGCCATTGGCTCCGGGAGAGAAAATACGGGTAATCAAGGGACCATTGGCAGGATTGGAAGGGGAATTAGTACATGTGAATGGGAAATCGAAAGTTGCTGTTCGATTGACAATGTTAGGGTGTGCATGTGTAGATATACCGGCTGGGTGTGTAGAGCCGGTATCTGAAAATGGGGATTTACGTGATTGAGTAATCAATCTATTTTATAGGGGTATGGGGATTTTACTGCAAAAATGTAATGAAAGTCTGTAAAATAGCAGGCAGTCTATCTGACATCGGTAACCAAACAGTGGATATATTTATCGATGACCTCTCTCAAAAATAAAAATCCATAAAGTATTATGAATTATATCTTTACAAAAGATATAGTGTAGAAGTGTATGTACGTATCGAAAGATGAAGGGATTCTTTGTTGGGCTACACCAACATGGAAATCGTAGTCATAGTCCTTGTACTGATCATAATCAATCAGATAAATCAAATTTCGAAATATTATTTTATTCATTTATACTATAATGGAAAAAACATTGAAGGACATAGTGCAATATGTCCGCAAAAATTATTTCAGTTATTGGGTTATTTTAGGTATTGACACGGCAATTTCTGTATTATGTTCGTTGGTCGCTTATGCGGTAATTCATTATATGGCGCATGTTCCAATGACCGACTGGATGCTCTGTAAATTTGCTTGCGTTTCTTTGGTGGCAAGTGTTGCGGGCTCTTTATTATTCCATACTTATCGTAATACAATTCGTTTCTCACAGGCACGTGAACTTTGGCGTATCATGTGTGCCGTTTTATTTAAAATAGCCTGTTTGGTCATTATTTCTTTTGGAGTTATATATGAGACCCAATTGCCATATAATTATAAAATATCCTATCTTCTATTTGATGGTTTATTGACTTTAGTGATCTTGACGACCTTTCGTGTATCATTGATAATCGTCTATGATTTTTTATTGGATTGGGTGAATAAAAAGAACACACGTATTCTTATTTATGGTACTAATGAAGAGAGTGTAGCCTTGAAGTTACGTCTTAGGGATAGTGCACATTATAAAGTAACCGGTTTTTATGTATATGGTAAAAATAACAGCCGACGCCGATTGGCAGATCTTCCCGTTTATTACTTTGAAAATGAATCGGATGTTGATTATATCATGCGGAAGCGCGGAATTAAGGGGATTCTGTTTGCCCGTTATGAAGATACCCGCCTGGAAGAAAAACGACTTTTGGAATATTGTAAAAACAATGAACTTAAAACATTGATAGCTCCTACTATCAGTGAAGCGGATTCTGATGGAAACTTTCATCAGTGGGTACGTCCTATTAAGATTGAGGATTTGTTGGGTCGTGCCGAAATTAATATCAACCTTCGTCAGGTTGCAGAAGAATTCAGGGGAAAAGTGGTGTTGGTGACTGGTGCGGCAGGCAGTATTGGTAGTGAACTTTGCCGTCAATTAGTGCAGATGGGAATTCAGAAACTTATCATGTTCGACTCTGCAGAAACACCTCTGCATAATGTCCGTCTTGAGTTTGAGAAAAAATATCCAAATATAGATTTTGTTCCGGTGATTGGTGATGTGCGTGTGAAGGAACGCGTTCGTATGGTATTCGAATTGTATCATCCTCAAATTGTTTTTCATGCCGCCGCTTATAAACATGTGCCTTTGATGGAAGAAAATCCTTGTGAAGCTGTACTTGTCAATGTGACCGGTTCTCGTCAGGTGGCTGATATGGCTGTGGAATATGGTGCTGAAAAGATGATTATGGTGTCTACGGATAAAGCTGTAAATCCTACTAATGTAATGGGCTGTTCCAAGCGTTTAGCTGAAATCTATGTTCAAAGTCTGGGATGTGCTATCCGTGAAGGAAAAGTGAAAGGTCATACCAAATTTATCACCACCCGCTTTGGTAATGTATTGGGTAGTAACGGTTCTGTCATTCCTCGTTTTAAAGAACAGATAGAGAATGGTGGTCCTGTCACTGTTACTCATCCTGATATTATCCGTTTCTTCATGACCATTCCCGAAGCTTGCCGTTTGGTAATGGAGGCTGCTACCATGGGTGAGGGTAATGAGATCTTTGTTTTTGAGATGGGAAAAGCAGTCAAGATCGTCGATCTAGCGACTCGTATGATCGAATTGGCTGGCTATCGTCCGGGTGAAGACATCAAAATAGAATTCACGGGATTACGTCCGGGTGAAAAATTGTATGAAGAGGTGTTGAGCGATAAAGAAAATACGATTCCGACAGAGAATAAGAAAATCATGATAGCTAAAGTTCGTCGGTATGAATATGCTGATATTCTTGATACTTATGCAGAGTTTGAGAAGTTGTCGCGTGCGGTAAAGATCATGGATACTGTGCGGTTGATGAAGAAAATAGTTCCGGAGTTCAAATCAAAAAATTCTCCGCGATTTGAAGTTTTAGATAAAGAATAATAAACTAGAAGATTTTATGAATAAACCATTTTACATGTATATGAATGTACAAGGCATGGGACGTAATGTGTTTACCTGCCTGATTACGATATTTCTACTTGCGTCTTGTCAGTCATACAAAAAGGTGCCTTACTTGCAGGATGTGGAAGTTGTGGAACAGACAGCTCAACAGGAAAATTTGTATGACGCCAAAATAATGCCTAAAGACTTGCTTACTATCGTGGTATCATGTACCAGTCCCGAGTTGGCTGTCCCATTCAATTTGACTGTAGCGAGTCCTGTCAGTGTGGCTACCGGAAATACACAGTTGACAACTCAGCCCGTTCTACAGCCCTATTTGGTGGATAATGAAGGAAAGATCAATTTTCCGGTATTAGGCGAATTAAAAGTGGGCGGTTTGACAAAGAAAGAGGCAGAACAATTAATTATAGAAAAGTTGAAACCTTATATCAAGGAGACTCCGATAGTAACTGTCCGCATGGTTAATTACAAAATTTCCGTATTGGGTGAGGTTGCACGTCCCGGTACTTTTACCATCAATAATGAGAAGGTGAATCTGTTGGAAGCCTTGGCCATGGCGGGTGATATGACCGTCTGGGGGCTTCGTGACAATGTAAAACTGATTCGTGAAGGTGCTGACGGCAAACAGCAGATTATAACATTGGATCTTAACAGTGCGGAAACCATTCTTTCCCCTTATTATTGGTTGCAGCAGAATGATATTGTTTATGTGACTCCGAACAAGGCGAAAGCTCGTAACTCTGATATCGGTAACAGTACAAGCCTTTGGTTCTCTGCTACCTCTATTTTGGTGTCATTGGCAAGTTTATTAGTAACAATCTTCAAATAGTAGTATCATATGATTGAGGAAAAAAGAGAAAAACGAGGTGAGCAATCAGAAGAGCAGGTGAATATTCAGGAGATTCTTTTTCGTTATCTGATTTATTGGCCTTGGTTCGTGGTTTCAGTAATTGTATGTATCGCTTGTGCATGGGGGTACTTGAGACTAGCAACACCGGTTTATAATACTTCTGCCACTGTTTTGATTAAGGATGACAAGAAGGGTAGTGGGCCAAGTATGTCCTCTGAACTGGAAAGAATGGGACTGGATGGTTTTGTCTCTTCGTCAAATAATGTAGATAATGAAATAGAAGTCTTACGTTCTAAGTCATTAGCAAGAGAGGTGGTCAATCATTTAGGTTTGTTTGTAACTTATAAGGATGAAGATGAGTTTCCTAGTAGGGAACTTTACCGTACCTCGCCCGTAGTGGTGAGCTTGACTCCGCAGGAGGCGGATAAACTTCCACATCCGATGGAAGTGAGTATGACTTTGCAGCCTACGGGTGCGATGGATGTACAGATTACAATAGGGGAAAAGGAATATCGGAAACAATTTGAAAAATTACCTGCCGTATTTCCGACGGATGAGGGTACAATCGCCTTTTTTGCAAATAATGATACACTGTCATCTTTTCGCCCGGAAAACGTGACGAAAGAACGTCATATTACGGCTTTCATTAACAGGCCTTTCTCTGTAGCAAAAGGATATGCCAATTCCTTGTCGATAACCCCCACTTCGAAGATGACTTCTGTTGTGGTTATATCATTGAAAAATTCAAATACTCGGCGTGGTAAGGATTTCATAAATAAGTTGCTTGAGATGTATAATGTCAATGCCAATAATGACAAGAATGAGGTAGCCCAAAAAACTGCAGAATTTATTAATGAACGTATTGGAATTATTTCAAAGGAACTTGGAAGTACAGAACAAGACTTGGAGAACTTCAAGCGTAGCGTTGGAATTACAGATTTGAGCAGTGAGGCGCAAATAGCCTTAACTGGTAATGCAGAATATGAAAAGAAGCGTGTGGAAAACCAGACTCAAATCAATTTGGTGATGGATTTGCAACGCTATATGCAAGGTAATGAATATGAGGTTCTGCCAAGTAATATTGGATTACAGGATGCAGCATCAGCTGGTGCAATAGACAGATATAATGAAATGTTGGTTGAAAGAAAGCGCTTGCTCCGTACTTCAACCGAGAATAATCCCACAATCATAAATTTGGATACTAGTATCCGTGCGATGCGGAGCAATGTACAGGCTACGCTGGATGCTACATTGAAAGGATTGCAGATTACCAAAGAAGATTTAGCCCGTGAGGCTAGTCGTTATTCTCATCGTATTAGCGATGCGCCGACTCAAGAACGTCAGTTTGTGAGTATCGCTCGTCAGCAGGAAATCAAGGCTGGACTATATTTGATGTTATTACAAAAACGTGAGGAGAATGCTATCACTTTGGCAGCTACTGCAAATAATGCCAAGATTATTGATGAAGCGTTAGCAGATAATAATCCGGTTTCTCCTAAAAATATGATGGTCTATCTTGCCGCCTTACTGCTGGGGGTAGGTCTTCCGGTAGGTATCATTTATTTGATTGGATTGACTAAATTCAAGATTGAGGGACGTGTTGATGTTGAAAAGTTAACCTCGCTTCCTGTTATTGGTGATATTCCGTTAGCAGATGAAAAGTCCGGTTCTATAGCTGTATTTGAGAATCAGAATAATCTGATGAGTGAGACTTTCCGAAATGTTCGTACTAATCTTCAGTTTATACTTGAAAATGGCAAGAATGTGATTCTGGTGACTTCTACCATCAGTGGTGAAGGTAAGTCTTTTGTATCATCTAATTTGGCTATTAGTCTTTCTTTGTTAGGTAAAAAGGTTGTGATAGTAGGTCTTGACATTCGCAAACCGGGATTGAATAAGGTTTTCAATCTTTCCAGAAAAGAACATGGTATTACTCAATTTTTGACTAATCCAACTGTTGATCTGATGGATTTAGTACAGCCTTCTGATATCAACAAGAATCTGTTTATTCTTCCTGGTGGAGCAGTTCCTCCTAATCCAACGGAACTGTTGGCCCGTGACGGTTTGGAAAAAGCCATCGAAACATTGAAGGTTAGTTTTGACTATGTGATACTGGATACGGCCCCCGTGGGTATGGTAACCGACACCTTGTTGATAGGTCGTACTGCTGATTTATCGATCTATGTATGCCGTGCCGACTATACCCGTAAGGCCGAATTTTCTTTGATTAATGAGCTTTCTGAAAACAACAAATTGCCTAACCTCTGTATTGCCATTAACGGCTTGGATCTTCAGAAAAAGAAGTACGGCTATTATTATGGCTACGGTAAATATGGCAAGTATTATGGCTATGGCAAGCGTTACGGTTATGGCTATGGATATGGAGAAAAACATGGAAACAAAGAATAGCAGGTTTTATACTAGATGTTAAATCTGTAATATTGGAAAACTAAATCAAAAAATATGCGTGATTTCAAAGACATTAAGGTTGCGGTAGCTGGTACAGGCTATGTAGGATTGAGCATAGCGACATTGCTATCTCAATATCATCATGTAACAGCCGTGGACGTAGTCTCTGAAAAGGTGGCAAAACTGAATAATAAGATTTCCCCTATTCAGGATGATTATATCGAGAAGTATCTGGCTGAAAAGCCACTTGACCTTGTTGCCACTTTGGATGGGAGGTCAGCCTACGCTGATGCCGACTTTGTGGTAATAGCCGCTCCTACAAACTATGACCCTGTGAAGAATTACTTCGATACGAGCCGCGTGGAGGAGGTTATCGACCTTGTGCTTGAGGTGAATCCGGATGCCGTAATGGTCATCAAGTCAACGATTCCTGTGGGTTATACCCGTAACCTTTATGTAAAGTACGCCCAAAAAGGAGTAAAGAAGTTCAACCTGCTGTTCTCACCGGAGTTCCTTCGTGAAAGCAAGGCTCTTTATGACAACCTTTATCCGAGCCGTATCATCGTAGGTTATCCGAAGATCATCGATCGTCCGGAGTTTGCGGAAGAAAATGAGGCGATCTGTTCCGTTACGGATGTCACTATGTTGGAGGAAGCAGCTAAAATATTTGCCGCCCTTTTGCAGGAAGGGGCTATCAAAGAAAATATTGATACACTCTTCATGGGCATGAAAGAGGCTGAAGCAGTCAAGCTCTTCGCCAACACCTACCTGGCTCTCCGTGTCAGCTATTTCAATGAACTTGACACATACGCTGAAATGAAAGGATTGGACAGTAAAGCCATCATTGAGGGCGTAGGTCTTGACCCTCGTATCGGGACACATTATAACAATCCCTCATTTGGTTATGGCGGTTACTGCCTGCCGAAAGATACCAAGCAACTCCTTGCCAACTATCAGGATGTTCCCCAGAATATGATGACTGCGATCGTGGAGAGCAATCATACCCATAAGGATTTCATTGCGGACCAGGTGTTGCGCAAGGCCGGCTACTACGATTATAGCGAGAGGAACAGTTTCCGGTGCTCCGAAGAGCGAGAATGCGTCGTGGGTGTATACCGTTTGACGATGAAATCGAACAGTGACAATTTTCGCCAGTCCTCTATTCAAGGCGTGATGAAACGTATCAAGGCGAAAGGGGCCAAGGTGATCGTCTATGAGCCTGCATTGGAAGACGGGAGTTCTTTCTTCGGCAGTGCCGTGGTGAATGATCTCGCCCGTTTCAAGGAGATGAGCCACGCCATCATAGCCAATCGTTATGATGATTGTCTGGACGATGTGTTGGGAAAGGTCTATACGAGGGATATCTTCGGTAGGGATTGAATCTTTAGATGATGGCTTTACAAGAGAGGCTGGGAAGGAATAAGACCATACTGGCTAATTTTTCCTATCTGAGTTTGCTGCAGGTATTCGCTATTCTATTTCCATTGCTTACCTATCCTTACTTGCTTCGGGTTATAGGCTTGGAATTGTATGGCGTGATCATATTCGCTCAATCTATAATAAACTATGTATCGCTGGTGATCAACTTCGGGTTCAATATGTCCGGAGCGAGGAACGTGGCGATTTACAAGCAGGATAGGGCAAGATTATCCCGGATCGTCACATCCATTTATTGGTGTAAGTTCATTTTATGGCTTGTTTTCCTAGTCCTGTATTTATGGTTCCGTTCTTTGAGGATCATTATTGGGTGTATGTCCTCTCTTTCCTTTTGACATTCAACGAGCTTCTGTTACCTATCTGGTTCTTTCAGGGGATTGAGAAAATGAAATATATCACATTCGTGAACCTATCTGCCCGCCTGTTGTTCGTGGTTGCTATATTCTTGTTTGTCCATCGGCAAGAGGATTATTTGCTGGTCCCCTTGTTAAACGGGATCGGGGCTATACTGGCGGGTTGTCTCTCTTTATATA
>ERZ840057.2820-NODE-2820-length-11304-cov-3.415415_pt1 | contig 11304 bp, 7 predicted proteins | sample MGYA00519907_ERZ840057 | MGnify/ENA primary metagenome ERZ840057 (study PRJEB31850, sample SAMEA3708862) | human gut metagenome | biome: human gut; feature: human-associated habitat; material: faeces | place: China | collected 2014 ...
TCTTTGTCAAGAGTGGGGGTAAAAAAATCATACGATATTATAAAGGATTTTTTTGATGCTGTAAAATAGTTGGTTATTTTGACAAAAATTACAAGATAAAAGTACTATTGATTAGCTCTTTTCTCTTGTTTTTTGTCATAAACTGGTTTAAAATATAGTTTGACAGAATGTACGAATTTTTTAGAACAAGGAGTGGCCTATGATATCAAATCAGATTTTACAGAACACAATAGAAGGAATAAAAAGTATTTCAAGGGTAGATTTACATGTGGCAGATACAGACGGAAAGATTATTGCCAGTACTTCCCAGTTAGGAGATGAGTTTGAACATGCTATAATTAGCTTTGTTACTTCTCCGGCAGACAGCCAGTCAGTACAGGAATACCAGTTCTTTAAGGTTTATGATGAAAGCCAGTTAGAACTGATTCTGATAGCTCAGGGAACAAGCGATGACGTGTTTATGGTAGGAAAGATGGCTGCCTTCCAGATTCAGAATCTGCTTGTTGCATATAAAGAAAGATTTGATAAAGACAATTTTATCAAAAACTTATTATTAGACAATCTACTCCTTGTTGATATTTATAATAGATCAAAGAAGTTGTACATTGATGTGGATGCAAGAAGATGTGTCTGTATTATTGAAACAAAGAACGAAAAGGACAGTGTTGCTTTAGAAACAGTTAGAACATTGTTCTCAGGTAATAAGAAAGACTTTATTACAGCAGTAGATGAAAAGAGCATTATTCTTGTTAAGGAGTTAGACGAAAAACAGGGATATGAAGATATTGAAAAGATAGCAAGGACAATTGTGGACATGCTTAACACAGAGGCAATGGTTAAGGCTACTGTAGCATACGGAACTATTGTTAAGGAGATTAAGGAAGTATCACGTTCATACAAGGAAGCAAGAATGGCCCTTGATGTAGGAAAGATTTTCTTTAGCACTAAGAACGTAATTGCTTACAATAATCTTGGAATCGGAAGATTAATTTATCAGTTACCAATTCCACTTTGCAAGATGTTCATTAGCGAGATTTTTGAAGGAAAGTCACCGGATGAATTTGACGAAGAAACATTGACAACAATTAATAAGTTCTTTGAAAACAGCTTGAATGTATCTGAAACATCAAGACAGCTATATATTCACAGAAATACTTTAGTATACAGACTGGACAAGTTGCAGAAGAGTACAGGACTAGATTTAAGAGTATTTGAGGATGCAATTACATTTAAGATTGCCCTTATGGTTGTTAAGTACATGAAATACATGGATAACACAGATTTTTAGAAAATAAATAGTTAAAATGTAGCAATATGAAGGTCCCTGTGGACCTTCATATTGTGCTAGTGGAGCAAATTCAATTCGGAAATATATTAAAATTTTATTACAAGGATTGTTACGTGCTTTGTCCACCCACAAAAAAAACACATTTGTGTTATATATTTCTATTTAGAGCAGAATATTAGGAGGCATATAATGATTAAAATAGAAGGTGTAAGTAAGTCTTATGGCAACGGTGCACCGGCGTTAAGCAATTTAAATCTTGAAATAGAGGAAGGAGAGTTTGTATTTGTTGTTGGAGCCAGTGGTTCAGGAAAGTCAACATTTATCAAACTGCTTCTTAAAGAGTTAAATCCCACAGAGGGAACAATAGTGGTAGATGATGTTAATTTATCAAAGCTTAAATCAAGAGGAACAGCTAAGTATAGAAGAAAGGTTGGAGTTGTTTTTCAGGATTTCAGATTGTTACAGGATAGAGATGTTTACTCAAATATTGCTTTTGCACAGAGAGTAATAGGTGCGTCACCAAGAGAGATTAAAAAGAATGTGGCAAGAGTATTATCTTTGGTGGGACTTTCAGAAAAATATCGTTCCAATCCGTCAGAATTGTCAGGTGGTGAGCAGCAGAGAGTTGCCCTTGCAAGAGCACTTGTTAATAAACCACAGTATATTTTGGCTGATGAACCTACAGGAAACCTTGACCCTGAAAATTCATGGGAGATTATGAAACTGCTTGAAAAAATTAATGAGCAGGGAACAACAGTTATTGTTGTTACACATAATATGGAAATAGTTAAGGCTATGAACAAGCGTGTCATAACTATGAAGAAAGGTGTAAAAGTAGAGGATAGCAAAGGGGAGGAACAGACAGATGAATACTAGAACAGCAAACTACTGTTTAAAACAGGGTTTTGTAAACATAAAGAGAAACAAACTGTTTTCCCTTGCATCAATAGGAACTATTGCTGCGTGTATATTTTTAATAGGTGTAATTTTTACAATTATTATTAATGTTAACTTTATGGAAAAGAAAGTTGAGCAACAGGTTGGGGTAACAATATTCTTTAACGAAGGGTTAAGCCAGCAGGGAATAGATGATATTGGAAAAACAATTAAGTCAGATTCCCGTGTAAAGAGCTACGAATATACATCAGCAGAGGAAGCTTGGGAAGGTTTCAAAAAGAATTATTTTAAAGATAATCCTGATTTGGCAGAGGGATTTTCAAAGGAAAACCCATTGGCTAATTCAGCATCCTACACAGTGTATTTAAAGAGTATTAATGATCAGAAGGCATTTGCATCAGCAATGGAAAAGGTTCAAGGTGTAAGACAGGTTAAGTATTCAAACCCAACAAGAGAGTTTCTTACAAACTTTGGCAAAATGTTAGGATATGCGTCTATTGCATTGATTATTATTTTGCTTGGTGTTGGTATTTTCCTTATAAGCAACACGGTTATGATTGGTATTTCAGTAAGAAGACACGAAATTAAAATTATGAAGCTTATTGGAGCAACTAATAGTTTTGTAAGAGCACCATTTATTATAGAAGGTGTAACAATCGGTTTATTAGGTTCAATAATTCCGCTTGTTATAATAAGACTTGTTTATGACAGATTAATTGATCTTATTATGACTAAATTTGGTGTACTTGGCAACAGTATTCTTTTTGCGTCAGTTCATCAGATTTTTTTGGTGCTTGTTCCATTAGGACTTGGAATTGGAGCAGGTATTGGTTTAATAGGATCAATTGTGTCAATGAGAAAGCACTTAAAGGTATAAAGTTAATTGAGTTAACAGGGAAAGAGATAAGGAGAAAGTAATGAGAAAATCTAAAGTATTAAGTTTTGTTCTCGTGGCAGCATTGGCAGTTACTGCTATTCCAATTAATGCGTTTGGAACAGTTAACGATGAGAAGAATAAACTTTCAGATTTGCAGAATCAGAAGCAACAGGCTCAGGATGAAAATAATAAACTACAGAAATCTAAGTCTGATGCACAGGAGTATATTCAGTCAGTTGATAAGAAGTTAACTAATTTGGCTACAGAGATGTACAAGACTAATCAGAAATTATCAAAAACAGAAGACAAGATATCTAAGACTCAGAAGGAATTGAACAATGCTCAGGTTAGCATAAATGAGCAGTATGAAGATATGAAGCTTAGAATCAAATATATGTATGAGAATGGTGATACTCAGATGATAGATTTGATTTTTAATTCAAAGAGCATAACTGATTTCTTAAATAAGGCAGAGTACATAACAGAGTTATCACAGTATGACAGAGATATGCTTAATAAGATGAAGAAGACTAAAGAGAAAATAGCTTCTGCAAAGAGTACTCTTGTAACTGAGAAAAAGAATCTTCAGACAATACAGGCACAGCAGAAGAGTGACCAGACTAAGCTTACTAATCTTTCTGAATCAAAGCAGCAGGAACTTAAAAATTATGAAGATTTGATAGCACATAATGAGGCTACTTCTGATGAATTGGAGGCAGAAATCAGTGCACAGGAAAAGAGAGTTGCATCTGTTGAAGAACAGAGCAAAAACCAGGCAGCTGCTGAGCAGGCAAGTAAGGCCGCAGCGGAAAAAGCAAGACGTGAGGCGGCAGCAAAGAAACAGCAGGCAGCTAGTTCAAATAGTAGTACAAGCAATACATCATCAAATACAGGAAGCAATACAACAGATACTTCAAACAGTGGAAACTCAGGAAGTAGTGGAACAGTTTCAGGCGGTGGATTTACATGGCCACTTCCGGGACATACAACTATATCTTCAGGATATGGATATAGAGGTTCTGAATTTCATAAGGGTATTGATATTCCGGCATCAGCAGGAACTACTATTGTTGCAGCAGGTTCAGGTACAGTAGAGTGGGCTAATTATAGTACAACAGCAGGCAACTGGATTGGTATTAATCACGGCAATGGTGTATATAGTGTATATATGCATATGTCTGCACTTTTAGTTTCGGCAGGAACAAAGGTAAGCGCAGGACAGAGCATTGGACTTGTAGGAAATACAGGAGCATCACAGGGTAACCATTTACATTTTGCAGTACGTAAGAACGGGGCATATGTTAATCCTTGGGATTATTTAAAATAAACTTGAATTAAGGAGTCATGATGAAAAAGAATAAGAACCGTTTTTTACTTGGATTCTTTTTTGGAATGCTTGCCATGGCAGTTGTGGTAGGTGGTGTTGGAACAGGTTTGTATTTTGCAAACCAGAACACATCCGGAAAAACAATCAGTGAAAAAACATCACAAAAGCTTGATTATATAAATAAACTTATAGATGCTAAGTTCTTAAATAAGGTTAATGAATCTGACTTGGAAGATGGAATTTACAAAGGATTGTTGGAAGGCTTAAATGATCCGTATTCTGTTTATTACACGGCAGAAGAATACCAGAAAATGATGGAACAGACGTCAGGAACTTACAGCGGAATAGGTGCTTTGGTATCTCAGAATGCTGAAACAGGAATAATTACGGTAGTTAAGGCTTTTGCCGATGCACCGGCTGCAAAGGCAGGAGTAAAGAACGGAGATATTATTTATAAAGTAAAGGGCAAAGAAGTAACTGGTGTTGACATTAACAATGTTGTTACTGAAATGAAGGGCGAAAAAGGAACAACAGTTGACATAACTGTTTACAGAGAGTCCGAAAAGAAATACATTGACTTTACAATAACAAGAGATCAGGTTAATGAGCCTACTGTTGAATATAAGATGCTTGATAAGAAGAAAAAGATTGGTTATATACAGATAAGTCAGTTTGAAGAAGTTACTTATGACCAGTTTACGAAAGCATTGGATGACTTGAAGAAGCAGGGAATGAAGGCTGTTATCTTTGATGTTAGAAGCAATCCGGGTGGATTATATGAGACAGTCTGCAAGATGCTTGATGAAATACTTCCTGAAGGAAATTTGGTTTTAACTAAGGATAAATATGGAAATGAGGAAAAGCAGACTTCAGACAGCAAGTGTCTTGAAATGCCAATGGTTGTTTTGCAGAATAAGGACAGCGCCAGTGCATCAGAAATTTTTGCAGGTGCAATTCAGGACTTTAATGCAGGAAAAATCGTAGGCACACAGTCATTTGGTAAAGGAATTGTACAGACAATTCTTCCATTAAGCGACGGCTCAGCGGTAAAACTTACAGTTCAGGATTATTATACTCCAAGTGGCAAAAACATTCACGGAAAGGGAATAACTCCTGATGTTGAAGCAGAATTGGAAGAAAATGCAACAAGCGATACACAGCTTGAAAAGGCAAAAGAAACAATTATGGAATTAATGAAATAATGAACAGAAAGACCATACATATATCTTGCAAACGAAGATATATGTATGGTCTTTTTCTATGCTTTGAATAACTGTATATAATAAGTAAAAGGGTAAATGAAAAATGTTCCTTTTTATTTTGACAAATGCTTATGAAAAAATTAAATTTGTAAAGTGTCAAAATAGACAAAGCTTTTACGAAAGTTTTGGTTATTTATTTGTCTAAAAATCATATTAATAGGCTGGGTTTCACATTGTTATCGTGACGTTAAAATGCTATAATATAACATGCAATTATAGAGACGGATGTATTAAAAAAGGGACAAAAACGGAAGTGTACTTCCTATTTCTGTTAATGTTTCAAGAGTAAATTTCTATAGAACTAATCTGGTATCAAATCTTTTGGAACTGGTTGAAAAATATAATTTGGAACCAAAGTATTTGCAACTTGAAATTACGGAAACAGTATATACTGAGGAAAAGCAGGTAATATATTCAATAATAAGTGAATTGCAGGAAGCAGGCTTTAAGATTTTGATGGATGATTTCGGAAGCGGATATTCATCACTTAATATGTTAAAGGATGCGCCTATAGACGTACTTAAATTGGATATGGCGTTTATGCGAAATTTGGATAATGAAAATGAAAGAAACAACATAATTGTTGAGTCTATTGTAGAATTGTCCAAGAAATTAAATATTTCGGTAGTATTAGAAGGTGTTGAGTCAGAAAAACAGGTTAACTTCTTAAAATCAATTGGAGCAGAAGTGATTCAGGGATATTATTTCTCAAAGCCAATACCTACGGACGAATATGAAAAGTTAATAGAGGAATAATAAAAGAATAACAAAAGTACAGAACAAACATTCGATTTTGTTCTGTACTTTTGTTCTTTTGAATGATATACTTGACAAGTAACAATACTAAGAAAAATAGTTGATAAATGATTTGGGTTTGAAAATACTCAAATATTGATTAGAGCTAATTGGGAGAAATCATATGGATCATTTTGAATTAGTTTCAGAGTATAAGCCTACCGGGGACCAGCCGCAGGCTATTGAAGAGTTAGTTGAAGGTTTTAAGAAAGGAAAACAATTCCAGACTTTGCTTGGTGTAACAGGTTCAGGTAAGACTTTTACAATGGCGAATGTTATTGAACAATTAAATAAACCTACACTTATTATTGCTCATAATAAGACTTTGGCAGCTCAGCTTTACGGTGAGTTTAAGGAGTTTTTTCCTAATAATGCTGTGGAATATTTTGTTTCCTACTACGATTATTATCAGCCGGAGGCTTATGTTCCAAGCACAGACACATATATTGAGAAGGATTCATCAATTAATGATGAAATAGATAAGTTACGTCATTCGGCAACAATGGCTTTAATGGAGCGTAAAGATGTAATTATTATTTCTTCAGTTTCATGTATATATGGTTTGGGAGACCCAATAGATTACAAGAACATGGTTGTGTCTTTAAGACCGAATACCATTAGAGATAGAGATGAGATTATTCATAAGCTTATTGAAATACAGTATGACAGAAATGATATGGACTTTAAACGTGGAACTTTCAGGGTTCGTGGAGAGAATCTGGAAATATTTCCTGCTTCGTATACGGATAGTGCAATTAGAGTTGAATTTTTTGATGATGAAATCGAGAGAATTTCAGAGATTGATGCTTTAACGGGTCAGATTAAGAACGTGCTTGAACACGTAGCAATATTCCCTAATTCTCATTATGTTGTGCCACCTGAAAAGATGGAGCGTGCCATTAAGGATATAGAGAAAGAGTTAGAGGAACAGGTAGCATATTTTAAATCAGAAGACAAATTAATAGAGGCACAGCGTATTGCAGAACGAACTAATTTTGATATGGAAATGCTAAGAGAAACAGGTTTTTGTTCAGGAATAGAGAACTATTCAAGACATATGGCAGGTTTGGAGCCGGGAGCCACACCTCATACATTAATGGAATATTTCGGAGATGATTTCTTGATAATAGTAGATGAGTCTCATATTACGATTCCACAGATTAGAGGAATGTATGCCGGTGACCAGTCAAGAAAGTCTACTTTAGTTGATTATGGGTTCAGACTGCCTTCGGCGAAGGATAACAGACCCCTTAATTTTGAAGAATTTGAAAGCATGATTGACCAGATGATGTTTGTGTCAGCTACGCCTAATGTTTATGAACAGGAACATGAATTAGGACGTGCAGAGCAGATTATAAGACCTACAGGACTTCTTGATCCAGAGATAACAGTAAGACCAATAGAGGGTCAGATAGATGATCTTATAAGTGAGATTAATAAGGAAGTTGAGAAAAAGAACAAGATACTTGTGACTACACTTACCAAGCGTATGGCAGAGGATCTCACAGATTATCTTAAGGAAGTCGGCATAAGAGTCAAGTATCTTCATGCGGATATTGATACACTAGAGCGACAGAAGATTATAAGGGATATGCGACTTGACGGATTCGATGTGCTTGTTGGTATTAATCTGCTTAGAGAGGGACTTGATATTCCAGAGATAAGTCTTGTGGCTATTCTTGATGCTGATAAAGAGGGCTTCTTAAGAACAGAGACTTCACTTATTCAGACGATAGGACGAGCAGCCAGAAATGCAGAGGGACACGTTATTATGTATGCAGATACTATAACAGAGTCTATGGAAAAGGCTATATCTGAGACGGAAAGACGTAGAAAGATACAGCAGGAGTACAATGAGGTACACGGAATAACCCCTCAGACTATAAAGAAGGCAGTAAGAGATCTTATAAGTATATCTAAGGCAGCAGAAGCAGATAATTCAAATGGAAGGCTTGATGTAGATTATGAATCTATGAGCATTAAAGATCTTGAAAAGGTTAAGAAGCAGATTGAGAAAAATATGCGTAAGGCTGCAGCAGAGCTTGACTTTGAACAGGCGGCTATGCTTCGTGATAAGATGATCGAGATTAATAAGTATATTTATGAGGATAAGAAGTCAGGCAGATAGAATTAATAGCTATTATACCAGGTGAAGCTATAAGTTCAAAAGCAATATTACGCAGTCAGGAATGACAGGCAGATATTATCATTACAGTATTATATGATGTATGTGTCATAATTATAAAAAGCAGTTGCTGTTTACAGAAAAAGCATTATGTAATTGAGATGATTAAGGATTAAGAAAGAAGAAATAACGGAGAAAATAGAGTATGGAAAAAGGCGATTACAGGAATTATATAAGAATAAGAGGTGCAAGTGAACATAATCTTAAAAATATTGATGTAGATATACCAAGGGACAGTCTTGTAGTACTTACAGGTCTGTCTGGCTCTGGTAAGTCAAGTCTTGCCTTTGATACTATATATGCAGAAGGCCAGAGAAGATATATGGAGTCATTATCTTCATATGCAAGGCAATTCTTAGGACAGATGGAAAAACCGGCGGTAGAGAGTATAGAAGGACTTTCACCAGCTATTTCCATAGACCAGAAGTCAACTAACAGAAATCCACGTTCAACAGTTGGAACTGTTACAGAGATATATGATTATTTCAGATTATTATATGCAAGAATAGGTACACCACATTGTCCAAAGTGTGGCAAAGTAATCAACAAGCAGACTGTAGACCAGATGGTTGATACTATTATGGAGCTTCCAGAAAGAACAAAGATACAGATATTAGCTCCAGTTGTAAGAGGAAGAAAAGGTGAACATAAGAAGCTTTTTGAACAGGCTAAAAAGAGTGGTTATGTAAGAGTTATTGCTGATGGCAATATGTATGAGCTTACAGATGAGATAAATCTTGATAAGAACAAGAAGCATAATATAGAAATTGTTGTTGACCGTCTTGTAGTCAAAGATGGAATTAATAAAAGACTTACAGACTCAATAGAAACAGCACTTAAGCTTGCAGAGGGACTTATGACAGTTGATGTTATAGATGGTGAGCCGATTAACTTTTCACAGAGCTTTTCGTGTCCGGATTGTGGCATAAGCATAGATGAGATAGAGCCAAGAAGCTTTTCGTTCAACAATCCATTTGGTGCGTGTCCTGATTGTTACGGACTTGGTTATACAATGAATTTTGATGCAGAGCTTCTTATACCAGATGATTCATTAAGCATCGATGAGGGAGCTATAGTTGGTATGGGATGGCAGTCGGTAAAGGATGAGGGTAGCTTTTCAAGGGCTATTATGAGTGCACTTGCAAAGGAATATAACTTCAGTTTATCAACACCATTTAAGGATTATCCAGATGATATTAAGGATATGATTATAAATGGTACTAATGGCAGGAGTGTTAAAGTGCATTACAAAGGCCAGAGAGGCGTTGGAGAATACGATATAGCATTTGAAGGCCTTATCCATAATATGGAGAAAAGATACAGGGAAACTTACTCAGACAGTGCAAAGCAGCAGTATGAGGAATTCATGCGCATAAGACCTTGTAAGTCCTGCCACGGACAGAGATTAAAGCCATCATCTCTTGCTGTTACGATAGCAGATAAGAATATATATCAGATTACGGATATGTCTATTGTTAAGTTAAAGAAGTTCTTAGATGAGCTTGAGCTTACAGACAGACAGAAGTTTATCGGTGCAGATATACTTAAGGAGATTAAGGCAAGAATACAGTTTCTTATGGATGTAGGACTTGATTATCTTTCATTATCAAGAGCTACAGGTACGCTTTCAGGAGGAGAGGCACAGAGAATAAGACTTGCGACACAGATAGGTTCAGGACTTGTTGGTGTGGCTTATATACTTGATGAGCCAAGTATCGGACTTCATCAGAGAGATAACGACAAGCTGCTTGGGACACTTATACATTTGCGTGATCTTGGTAACTCAGTTATTGTGGTTGAACACGATGAAGATACTATGCGTGCCGCAGATTATATTGTTGATATAGGACCGGGTGCCGGACGTAATGGAGGAGAAGTTGTTGCGACAGGAACAGCAGCTGATATTATGGCATGCAAGGATTCACTTACAGGTGCATATCTTAGCGGAAGAATCAGGATTCCAGTGCCGGCTAAGAGAAGAAAGCCGACAGGCTGGATAACTGTTAAGGGTGCAAGGGAGAATAATCTTAAAAATATTGATGTTGATATACCACTCGGAGTATTTACATGTGTAACAGGTGTATCGGGTTCAGGAAAGAGTTCCCTAGTGAATGAAATTCTGTATAAGCACCTTGCTAAGTCTTTAAACCGTGCAAGATGTATCGCTGGTGACCATGATGATATTACAGGAATCGAGCAGCTTGATAAGGTTATAGATATTGACCAGTCGCCAATAGGAAGAACTCCACGTTCTAATCCTGCGACATATACAGGCGTATTTGATATGATAAGGGATCTTTTTGCTTCAACAACAGATGCTAAGGAAAGAGGTTATAACAAAGGACGTTTCAGCTTTAATGTAAAGGGAGGACGTTGTGAGGCTTGTTCTGGAGATGGTATTATCAAGATAGAAATGCATTTCCTGCCGGATGTATACGTGCCTTGTGAAGTGTGTGATGGAAAGCGTTATAACAGGGAAACACTTGAAGTAAAGTATAAGGGAAAGAGCATATATGACGTGCTTGATATGACAGTTGAGGATGCAGTTGATTTCTTTGAAAATGTGCCATCAGTCAGAAGAAAAATAGAAACTCTTAATGACGTTGGACTTTCATACATTAAGTTAGGACAGCCATCTACAGAGCTTTCAGGTGGAGAGGCACAGAGAATAAA
>ERZ840057.2825-NODE-2825-length-11268-cov-3.402836_pt1 | contig 11268 bp, 9 predicted proteins | sample MGYA00519907_ERZ840057 | MGnify/ENA primary metagenome ERZ840057 (study PRJEB31850, sample SAMEA3708862) | human gut metagenome | biome: human gut; feature: human-associated habitat; material: faeces | place: China | collected 2014 ...
GAGTAATTCTATCTTACATCAGTTTGGAGGTTTACACAAACTTTGGGATACTCCCAAATTGCAGGAGGCAGAACGGAAAAATGACTGGAAGTGGTTTGTACGTATAAAAAGGGCAACCGAAAGTGTTGAGATACACTTTCAGTTGCCCTTTTTTTAATGCGTTTTAAAAAGATGTCCTCTGGGATTTTACTTTCCCAGGAGTTTTTCGCCGATTTGGTAGACGTCGCCGGCGCCCATGGTGATCAGGAGGTCGCCTGGCTGGCAGTTTTCCAGAAGAAAATTCTCGATTTCGTCGAAGGTCGGGAAGTATTCGCAGGGGGTTCCCAGGACCTGGATCTGTTTTTGGAGGTCGGCGGAGGAGATGCCGAGGGTGTCGGTTTCTCTTGCGGCGTAGATTTTTGCCAGTACCACGTGGTCTGCCAGGGTCAGGGCTTCGGCGAAGTCCTGGAGCAGGGCTTTGGTACGGGTGTAGGTGTGTGGCTGGAAGATACACCAGGTTTTTTTGTGCGGATAGTTTTTCGCAGAGGTCAGGGTTGCTTTGATCTCTGTTGGGTGATGGGCGTAGTCATCGATCACGGTGATATCGCCGATTTTTCCTTTGAACTGGAAACGGCGGTCGGTTCCGGTGAAGTTGACCAGACCTTTCTGGATCGTTGCATCGTCCATGCCCAGTTTTTCGCCCAGAGCGATTACGGAAAGTGCGTTGGACACATTGTGAATACCCGGTACTTTCAGGGAGAAAGTTCCTACGGTTTCTCCGTGATGCAGACAGGTAAAGGTCGGATGTCCGAACGTATCGTATGTAATATCCGTCGCTGTATAATCTGCTTCGTGTTCGAGTCCGTAAGTGATAACTTCGCACGGCAGATCTTTGATGATGTCCTCATAATGAGGGGTGTCGCTGTTGATGATCAGAGTACCGTCAGCCGGGAGTTTTTCTGCGAACAGACGGAAAGAATGACGGATATCGTCAATGTCTTTAAAGAAATCCAGATGATCGGCGTCCATGTTCAGGATGATGCTGATCTTCGGGAAGAAGCTTAAAAAGCTGTTGGTGTATTCGCAGGCTTCGGTGATGAATGTGCCGGAATGTCCCAGGCGCAGGTTACCACCGATCGCCGGCAGGATACCGCCGACAGAGATGGTCGGATCAAAACCGCCCTCTAACAGAATATGGGAAGCCATGGAAGTAGTTGTGGTTTTTCCGTGGGTTCCGGATACGGCGATCGGGATCTCATAATTTTTCATGATCTGTCCGAGCAGATCGGCACGGGTCATCATCGGGATATTTTTTTCTTTTGCACAGGCATATTCCGGGTTGTCCGGATGGATCGCAGCGGTGTAAACCACCAGATCAATGCCGTCAATGATGTTGGATGCGCGCTGTCCATAGAAGATCTGCGCACCTTTTTCAGTCAGGTGATCTGTCAGTGTGCTTTCCTTGGAATCCGAACCGGATACGGTGAATCCCTCTTTCAAAAGAATCTCGGCAAGACCGCTCATGCTGATACCGCCGATACCAATAAAATGTATGTGAACAGGTTTTGTAAAATCAATCGTATACATATAGGAGTTCTCCTTTTCTTACAAAGATTTGTATTACATTTATTATAGACGTAAAAGGCTAAAATGGAAAGATTTTTTTAAGAATGCGGCAAAAAACCATTAGATATAGAAGAAAATGACGAAACAGGGCAAAATTATTGTGTAAATGTCATAAAAACACGAAAAGATTTGAGAAAAATATGTAAAAAATGTTCACTAAATATAAGAAGTGTGTTATAATCTGTTTACTATATATGACAAGAGGTGATTGCATGATTAAGAAAGAAATGATTGCAATGCTGTTGGCCGGAGGTCAGGGAAGCCGACTGGGTGTACTTACCGAGAAGGTTGCCAAACCGGCGGTAGCATTTGGAGGAAAATATCGTATTATCGATTTTCCGTTGAGCAACTGTATTAACTCGGGCATTGATACCGTGGGCGTACTGACCCAGTATCAGCCACTGCGTCTGAACACCCATATCGGGATCGGTATTCCGTGGGATCTGGACCGGAATGTGGGCGGTGTTACCGTGCTTCCCCCCTATGAAAAAAATGGTAACAGCGACTGGTATACCGGAACAGCAAACGCAATTTTTCAGAATATGGCATACATGGAGACCTACAATCCGGAATACGTTCTGATTCTCTCCGGTGACCATATCTACAAGATGGATTACGAAGTGATGCTTGATTACCATAAGGCAAATAAGGCAGATGTAACTATCGCCTGTATGCCGGTGCCGATCGAGGAGGCAAGCCGTTTCGGTGTTATGATCACCGACGGAGCAGGACGGATCACCGAGTTTGAAGAAAAACCGGAACACCCGAGAAGTAATCTGGCATCGATGGGAATTTATATTTTCTCGTGGAAAACACTCAAAGAGTCTCTGATGGCACTGAAGGATCAGCCAAACTGTGACTTCGGTAAACATATCCTGCCTTATTGCAGAGATAACGGAAAGAGACTGTTTGCCTATGAATTTAACGGATACTGGAAAGATGTAGGAACACTGGGATCTTATTGGGAAGCAAACATGGAACTGATCGATATCATTCCGGAATTTAACCTGTATGAGGAGTTCTGGAAAATCTATACCAAAGGTGATATCATCCGTCCGCAGTACATATCCGGGGAATCCGTAATTGAAAGAAGTATCATCGGCGAAGGCGCGGAGATTTATGGTGAAGTCCATAATTCCGTCATCGGCGCGGACGTAACAATTGAAAAAGGAGCCGTGGTGCGGGATTCGATCATCATGAAACATTCCCGGATCGGAGCCGGAAGCCAGATTGACAAGTCCATCATCGCAGAGAGTGTTGAGGTGGGAGAAAATGTTGTTACAGGTGTCGGCGAGGAAGCTCCGAACGTACTGAAACCGGCTGTCTATGGATTCGGCCTTGTTACAATCGCAGAAAATTCTGTTATTCCGTCAGGTGTGAAGATTGGAAAGAACACAGCCATCAGCGGTGAGACAACTGCTGAGGATTATCCGGACGGAGAGCTTGTAAGCGGCGGCGCAATTGTAAAGAAGGACGGTGAGTAATATGAGAGCATTAGGAATTATTCTGGCAGGCGGTAATAACAACAGGATGAGAGAACTGTCCAACAGACGTGCCATCGCAGCGATGCCGGTAGCGGGAAGTTATCGAAGCATCGACTTTGCACTGAGTAATATGGCGAACTCTCATATTGCGAAAGTTGCGGTTCTGACTCAGTACAACGCAAGATCATTGAATGAACATTTAAGTTCCTCCAAATGGTGGGATTTCGGTAGAAAACAGGGAGGATTGTTTGTATTTACACCGACGATCACTCCGGATAACAGCTTCTGGTATCAGGGAACCGCAGATGCGATTTATCAGAACCTGGATTTCCTGAAGAGAAGCCATGAACCGTATGTGGTAATCGCATCCGGTGACTGTGTGTACAAGCTGGACTATAACAAAGTTCTGGAATACCATATCGCAAAACGTGCCGATGTGACCATCGTGTGCAAAGATGTGGATGCGAACGAAGATGTGACCAGATTCGGTGTGCTTCGAATGAACGAAGATTACCGGATCGAAGAATTTGAAGAAAAACCGATGGTATCCGATTATCATACCATTTCCACAGGAATCTATGTCATCCGCCGCCGCCAGCTGATCGAGATGATCGAGCGCTGCGCACAGGAAGGAAGACATGATTTTGTAAAAGATATCCTGATCCGCTATAAGAATCTGAAGAGAATCTATGGCTACAAGATCCAGGATTACTGGAACAATATCTCTACCGTTGAGGCTTATTACAAGACCAACATGGATTTCCTGAAACCGGAAGTAAGAGATTATTTCTTCCATCAGTATCCGGATATCTATTCCAAGATCGACGATCTGCCACCGGCAAAATACAATCCGGGATGTCAGGTAAAGAACAGCCTGGTATCGAGTGGCTGTATCATCAACGGACAGGTGGAGAATTCTGTTCTGTTTAAGAAAGTATATGTAGGAAACAACTGTGTCATCAAGAATTCGATTATTCTGAATGACGTATATCTGGGTGATAATACCCATATCGAGAACTGCATCGTAGAAAGCCGGGATACCATCCGGGCAAATTCTTACTACTGCGGAGAAGACGAAATAATAGTTGTCGTGGAAAAGAACGAGCGCTATGCGCTGTAATAAAAGAGCAGCTGTCTGGTGGTTCGCGGGAAAATAAAAATCAGCGGCTATATCTGTTCAGAAAGAGAACGACATATGAAAGGGGCATGTGCTATGGAGATTACAGACGTAAGAGTGCGCAAAGTGACAAAAGAAGGAAAGATGAAAGCAGTTGTTTCCATAACAATTGATGATGAATTTGTTGTACATGATATTAAGGTGATCGAGGGAGAGAAAGGACTGTTTATCGCTATGCCGAGCCGTAAGGCTTCCGATGGAGAGTATCGCGATATTGCACATCCGATCAATTCCAACACAAGAGAAAAGATCCAGAACCTGATTTTGGAGAAATATGAGGAAGTAATGGCAGAAGATGTCGTTGCAGATAATGCGTAACCGGGTTGTCATATATATGGGGTGACGCAAAAACGAGATAAAATACGCTTTGCGAATTTTACTCGTTATCGCGGCAGTCGCCAAGGCTTCATGCAAGCATGAACTTTGGCTCGTTGCTCGCGTAAATAAAAGCGGTGGCTGGGGGGCCACCGCTTTTTCTTTACAAAATGCCAGAGTCTTGCTATAGTGGAACGTAGAAAAATGTCCGTGGGCGAATGGCGGAAGAGAAAGAAAAAGAGGAGACAGGTGTGTGATGAGAGTGGAACTGCCGGAAAGCTTTGAAAAGAGAATGAAAGAGATGCTGGGGGATGAATACGAAGCGTATATCGAAAGTTATGACAATCCCAGACAGTACGGACTCCGGATCAATCCGATGAAGATCACGGAAGAGGAACTGGCGGAAGGCTCAGGTTTTTCTCTGGATCCGATTCCGTGGACAAAGACCGGGTATTTTTATAAAGAAGAAAATCAGCCGGCGAGACATCCGTATTACAGCGCCGGTCTTTATTATCTGCAGGAACCAAGTGCGATGACTCCGGCGGCGAAATTTCCGGTAAAACCGGGGGAACGGGTTCTGGATCTGTGTGCGGCACCGGGAGGAAAAGCAACCGCTCTCGGCGCAGCACTTCAGGGAAAAGGTGTGCTGGTGGCAAATGATATCAGCAATTCCCGGGCAAAAGCACTGTTAAAGAATCTGGAAGTATTTGGCATATCCAATGCCTTTGTGACCAACGAAGTACCGCAGAACCTGGCGGATCGGTTCGAAGGATTCTTTGATAAGGTACTGATCGATGCGCCGTGTTCCGGAGAAGGGATGTTCCGCAAAGATCCCGCAGTGATCAAAACCTGGGATGAGGAACGACCGGAATATTTTGCGAAACTGCAGAAAGATATCCTGAAAAATGGGGTGCGGATGCTGCGTTCGGGTGGCAAACTGCTGTATTCCACCTGTACCTTTGCACCGGTGGAAAATGAGGGAAGTATTTCCTGGATCCTGAATGAGTGCCCGGAGATGGAACTGCTTCCAATCGAGGGATACGAGGGATTTTCCGAGGGCAATCCCGCGTGGGGGGACGGAAGAGAGGAACTGCGCCGCTGTGTGCGGATCTGGCCGCATAAGATGAAAGGGGAAGGACATTTTCTGGCCCTGATGAAAAAGTCAGAGGATGCGCCTGAGACAAGGATCAAACTGGAAGCGCCGACACGGATGGATAAGAAAAATAAAACAGTTATGGAAGAATTTTTCAAAGACTGCCAGTGGAAACCGGACTGGGAGCGGGTACAGATCAAAGGTGAAAAAGTCTATCTGGTGCCGGAGCTGCCGGCGAAGTTGAACGGGATTCATTTCTTAAGAAACGGACTGTACATGGGAGATCTGAAGAAAAACCGTTTTGAGCCGTCCCAGCAGCTGGCGATGACGCTGAAGGCTTCTGATTATGCGGGAAGTGTCTCCCTGTCACCGGAGGATGAGCGGATCGGGAGGTATCTGCGCGGAGAAACATTGCTTCTGGAACCGGGGGAGGCGACCAGAGAGAAAGGCTGGATCCTGGTCTGTGTGGATCAGTATGCCCTTGGATGGGGAAAACTGGTCAATGGAGTTTTGAAGAATAAATACTGGAGTGGCTGGCGGTTAAAAGGTTGACATAAGTACGGGAAAATTCCGGAATTTTTCGTGGCTTTGCGGTAAAAATTGTCAAATTTCTATCAAATATTACATAATTATTACGAGATATTAAAAAACTACTTCACAATGCTACAAAATCATGTTATAATGACTCTTGCCTGAGAAAGTGAGAGGAATTAATATGAGAAGAAAAAGAATCACAAGCCTGGTACTTTCCGTATGTCTTATTGTGGGAAGTGCGGTACAGGGTGGAGCTGCTACGACGCAGGAGAAGATATCCAATGCGAAAGCACAGCAGCAGGCGAATCAGTCTTCCCTGCAACAGACCCAGGAAAAGATTCAGGAACTGGAATCAAAAAAAGGTGAATCAGAAACTTATCTTGCAGATCTGAATACACAGTTGAACGATCTTCGCAGCAGTCTGGAAAAACTGCAGAATGATTACGATGCGAAGCAGGAAGAACTGACACAGCTGCAAAGTGACCTTGAAGATGCGAAAGCGGACGAAGCACAGCAGTATGAAGCGATGAAACTCCGTATCCGCTATATGTATGAAAACTCAGCCAGCAATTATATGAACCTGCTGTTCGAGTCCGGAAGTATTTCGGATTTCTTAAACCAGGCTGAGAACATTTCCCAGATGTCAAAGTATGACAGAGACATGCTGGATACATACAAAGAAACAAAAGAAGCCATCCAGACCAAAGAGGAACAGGTGGCACAGGAAAAAGAAGATATTATGGCTCTTCAGCAGGAGAGTGCGGACAAGCAGGCAGCAGTAGAAGAACTGGTGGAGGCAACTTACCAGCAGATCCGTGAATATCAGGAAGATATTCAGAGTCAGCAGACAGCAGAGAATGATCTGTTGACAAAGATCAGCAGCCAGGAAGATGCGATCAATAACCTTCTTCGTCAGGCAAAAGAGGAAGAAGCGGCAGCCAGATTAGCGGCACAGCAGGCAGCAGCTGAGAAAGCAGCCCAGGAAGCGGCAGCAAAAGAAGCAGCAGAGAAAAAAGCGGCAGAAGAAGCGGCAGCCAAAAAGGCAGCACAACAGAAAGCAGCGCAGCAGGCAGCGTCAGCAACAGAGAAAAAACAGAATACTACATCAACAAGCACAACGACTTCAAAGAGTGACAGCAGTACGACAGATACAACGATTGATACTTCCAAAGGTAAATATCTGGGAAGATTCAAACTGACAGCATATTGCAGCTGTTCCATCTGTTGCGGTAAATGGTCCGGCGGCGGAACAGCCAGCGGAACCACACCGACACCGGGACGTACCATTGCGATGGCAGGAGTTCCTTTTGGAACCAAACTTTCTATCAACGGTCAGATTTATACCGTAGAAGACAGAGGTACAGCATACGGACATGTGGATATTTTCATGGGAAGCCACAGCGAAGCATTAAGTTTTGGTATGAGATATGCAGATGTATATCAGGTAAGCTGAGAGTGAAATAAAGAAAAAAGATCCGAAGGAAAAAGACTTTGGGTCTTTTTTGTTGCGTTTATATGGATACCGGGACAAATCCTGTGACTGCATGATAGTATGGCGGAATATTTCAGGAGGCAGATGCATAGAATGGGGATAGTCCTGCTTCGCACCAGTACATCATAAATGACCGGGAAGCGTATCAAAAATGCTTTCAGCACACAGGGCAGGACGGAGGAGGGGAGTTATGGATACTACGATTCTGGTAAACCGATCTCATCGGCTACGCAGGAATCAGATTCCGCAGCTGTTGGTGGAACCGGACATTCTCTTTACGGTTCCGGCAGGAGATGCCAGACGGTTACTCCTAGCACCGGCGGCGAACGCGGTGGAAAAGCTGTTTTCCAGAGGAAAAGAGGAAAATATCTATTTGTGCGGCGTTTCGGGATATCGGAGTTACGAAAGACAGGAAGAACTGTACCGGGCAAAACATGAAAAGGATCCTCGGGAAGAACAGGAAGTGCTGTGGGTAGCACCTCCGGGAGCCAGTGAACATCAGACGGGACTTGCGCTGGATGTATCCTGTCAGGAGATGGGTTATGAACTGGAAGAGGGATTTGGAGCGACAAAAGAAGGTCGGTGGCTGGCGCGGTGTGCGCCTCTGTTTGGCTTTATCCTGCGGTATCCGAAAGGGAAGGAAGCGATTACCGGGTATGGATGGGAACCCTGGCATATCCGATATGTTAGCAGGTCGCTGGCATTGTACCTTACTCTGACGGGGCTGACACTGGAAGAATACTATGAGCAGAAATAAAGGGTGTCAGACAATAAAAAAATGGCGGTATGTACAGCTGATGGGCTGACATACTGCCATTTTTTGGGAGTAACAGTCTGTTGCATTTAAGGTTCCATGGTGAGTGCCAGATAGCGGGCTACCATATCGGCTACTTTCTGTTCGGCTTCCCCCAGGGAACTGGTGCGTTTCATGCTGAGAAAGCAGACGGCTCCGATGGAATCCCCGGAACTGATCACGGGAACAATGATCTGTTCCGTGTGCGTATCGTCTTCTGTGACAGGATAGTAGGCAGAGCCTTCCGGGAAAAAATCCCGGTCAAACAGTCGTTTTTCCATATCCTTACTGAGCTGCTTCCCCTGATACTTTTTACTCTCCGGCCCGGAAGCTGCGATGACCTGATCCTGGTCACAGATGCAGAAAAGTTTTCCGCAGGTTTTTGCGGCAGCTTCCGCAAGCTGCTGTGCACTGGTGGTGATTTCTCCGATCGGGGAGTATTTTTTCAAGATGATTTCTCCGTTTCGATCCGTAAAGATTTCCAGCGGTTCGGATTCCCTTATTTTCAAAGTCCGCCGGATCTCCTTGGGAATAACTACCCGTCCAAGGTCATCGATACGACGAACGATTCCTGTAGCTTTCATATCTGTTCTTTCCTCCTGTTCGTGTATTGGTCTGAAGCGTTTCTGGTACTGTGATTTCTGTGGGTAGTATGTGGAAAAGGTGGATGAATTATACAAAAAAAGTACAGCCTGTAACGTGAAACATAGTTACAGGCTGCACAAGGTTGTTTTATAAGGTAAATGTTTCCAGATCATCCGGAACGAACAGGTTGCCGGAAAAATAGGGTTTGCCCTCTGCGGTATACAGTTCCTTTCGATGCTCAATCGTCTTATCTTCCGTATGATAAAGAATCAGGTTTTCAACACCGAGTGTCTGTGCCAGTTTGCAGGCGTCTTTGACGGTAGAATGGTGTTTCTCATACGGCTTAAAATGGTCGGCGTCGCGATACAGGCAGAAGGCTTCGTGGAGCATCCATTTGCTGCCTTTGGCGTATGGTTCTTCGCATGGGTTGTATGGCTCATCGCCGCAGCAGGTGAGTTTTTTGCCGTTGCCGAGATCCATGGAGAAGCCGAACTGTTTGGCTTTGGTGGAGCCGATATCGAAAAAGGTCACGTCGTGCCCGATGATTTCTCTGGTTTCACCGTTTTCTACTGTGATAAGGTGCAGGCGGTCACCCATGTAGGCGGCTTCTTTTGGCTGCAGGACCATACAGGCGATATCGTGTGCCATCTGGAGGACTTCGGCGTGACCGTAGAGGTTGGCTTCGCCCTCGTAGGTTCCGCGTTTCATGTTCTGGCAGATCATGCGGATCATCCAGATGATACCGGTCAGATGGTCGAGGTGTTTGTGTGTGATGAAGATGTCGCGGATCTCTTTCCAAGGGATGTTGGCATCTTCTAACTGGCGCAGAATGCCGTTACCGCCGCCTCCATCGACTAGGAAGTATTTTCCGCTATCGTCAAAGATAAAGCAGGTATTGTAACAGCGGGTGACAACAGCGTTTCCGGTTCCGAGAATCGTAAGTTTCATAGCAGGTTCCTTTCTTTCTAAAATATATCGTGGCTTGTATGTCTCGGGAGTCTGGCATGCTATTTGTTGAGTAATTACCGATATTCAACGTTCCGATAAATAAACATTGTTTAGATTTGTCTTGCGATATTCAGCGACCCAGGAATTACTTCGTGGGGAATTCCTGGGTCGTGTTTTAAACATATAATGGTATAAACAGAATCGATACCTGTAAGACAAATTTTTACTGCAGATCCAGAGCCTTCATGCTCATCTCTTCGAGCAGCTGAGATTTTACTTTATACAGCTTGTCGGACAGATCCACATACACTTTCTGCGGATTTACCAGACGGCGTGTCTCCGGCCACAGGGTTTCCTGTTCCTTTTTGCAGATTGCCTGCATTTCCATAACGGAAGGAGAGGTGTAGACACACAGACCTTTCTGGAAGATCGGAACGAGAAGTTCACGCAGGGTGTAAGTGTCGCCTTTGATCTTGGTTTTTTTCCAGGTTTCGATCGGATCGAAGATGATCATGTCTTTGGATTCGTCGAAGGTTTCGTCCACCATACAGATCAGATCGGCACGGATCTTGCCAGTTACTTTATCGTAGATACGGTAAATGGTTTTATTTCCCGGGTTTGTGATTTTCTCTGTATTTTCAGAAAGTTTGATCTTCGGTACGAAATCTTCATCGTCTTTGTCTTTGATGGCTGCCAGTTTGTAGACGCCGCCAAATGCAGGGCAGTCTTTGGAGGTGATCAGGTTGGTGCCGACACCCCAGGAATTGATCGTGGCGCCCTGTGCTTTCAGGCTGTCGATCAGGTATTCATCCAGATCGCTGGAAGCGGAGATGATCGCATCGCCGAATCCGGCAGCTTCGAGCATCTCAGAAGCTTTCTTTGAAAGATACGCCAGGTCACCGCTGTCGATACGGATACCGTAGCCGTGGAAGTTCGGATCTTTTTCTTTCATTTCTTTAAAGACGCGGATCGCGTTCGGTACACCGGAGTCGAGTACATCATACGTATCTACCAGCAGCAGGCAGGCATTTGGATACAGATTTGCATAGGTTTTGAAGGCGGTATATTCATCCGGGAAGCTCATGATCCAGCTGTGTGCGTGTGTACCTTTGACCGGAACATCGAACATCTTGCCGGTCAGCACGTTGGAAGTTCCCACGCATCCGCCGATCACAGCGGCTCTTGCACCGTAGATACCGGCATCCGGTCCCTGTGCACGGCGGAGTCCAAACTCCATGATGC
>ERZ840057.2827-NODE-2827-length-11264-cov-4.626282_pt1 | contig 11264 bp, 7 predicted proteins | sample MGYA00519907_ERZ840057 | MGnify/ENA primary metagenome ERZ840057 (study PRJEB31850, sample SAMEA3708862) | human gut metagenome | biome: human gut; feature: human-associated habitat; material: faeces | place: China | collected 2014 ...
AGTGAACCGAATTTATTTAATTTTTAACCCCGTCCATTTTTAGTGGACAGTAGTGTTTATGATTCAAGAAACTTTGCACTGCATTATCTACATACTCTCCCAATGTATTTGAGACGGTATTGTTTAAATTTCGAAATGTACTATATACATTGGGTTTTAATGCAATTGACACCTTATTTATTTGTTTCATTTCCATCAAATAACAAATTTATTGCAATACGTTTTACAACTTCTACATTAACCGCATTTCCAAAAGCTTTAAATGCGCTGGCAATCGTATCAGGATATTCCGCCAATTCTTCCATACATTGAAGTTTGGCTCCTTCTTTTCTTGTCATGTACCGACCTTTTTCTCCATTGGGAGTTATCAACCACGGAATTATAGGAATTTGAGTTGTTGTTAACACCAATGCAGGCGAATAGGTCGGCAATTTCACACGCATTCCAGATGGACGGAACTGAATAATTTTATTATATATTGTAGGGTGTTCTTCATAACCACAATTCCATTCAAATTTTTGATGGCTATTTTCGAATCCTTCTTGCTTAATTTCATCAATCCATGCATCAATCCATGATTTATTATCTTGATAGAATTGTCGGTTCTGTCTGATGAATTGTTTTTTCCAATCCGGGAATTGTCGTCCTGTTTTAGGTTTTCCTTGAGAATATATGGGAAGAAGTTGCAAAAAATCATCTTTTGAGTTTCCAACTATATCTTCTCCAAATTTACCTTTTTTCCCAGACAATTGTTGCCGTTTCTGAAAGTAAGGTGCTACCCCCTCGTAATCATAAGTGGCACCAAATTCCATTGCCCAAATAGGGAATGTTGGTAGTGTACTCTTATTTTGAGAAAGTAAATCCAAGAATTTTTGCCATGCTGCCATGTGCTTTCTCGTGACTGGACGTAAAGACATATAGTCTGTATCTTCAGGAATTAGTATTTGAGAAATATCACAGTCAGGCCTTTCCTCATGTTTTGGAAATGCAAAAGTTTGCAACCCACCTCTACTTTTTAAACGACCAACAATATACATTCTTGTTCGATGCTGGGGAATACCAAAATAATGGGGAGATATAATATCTTCTTTTACCTCATAAAGCATTGATAGCTTTTCATGAATTACACGATACGTATTTCCTTTATCATGAGATTTCAAGTTAGGAACATTCTCAAGAAATACAAATTCAGGCTTGTGAAATTCGAGAACTTCCATTATTTTATTAAACAAGTTGCCCCTTTCTTTCTCATCCTGAAACCCTTGTTGTTTTCCTGCTTGTGAAAATGGTTGACATGGAAAACCACCACATAAAATATCATGTGATGGAATGTCCTTTTCGATATTAATAAGATTAATATCCCCAGCACACTTCATACCAAAATTACTCTCATACAAAGTGCGTAAATCTTGCTGGAGTTCACTAGCAAATACACATTTGCAGCCCAATTGCTCTAAGGCCAAATGGAATCCTCCTAATCCTGCAAATAAATCTATAAACTTATATGTTGGCATAATTGGATCGTTTTTAAATTTGGTGTCATAATTAATTTTTCAGACATCCAATAGGTACAACATAGACTCCATCTGTTCGCTTATAGGCAAAATCACCAACGCCTGTCAGCACCATACAAAAAGCAGGAGCTTTCATTCGAGATGTATCTATGATATTTGAGAGTGCCATTAATGTTTTTGCACCATCCTCAATCAATTTCTCTCCACCCAATTTTATTTCAATGAGACCATACGAACCATTACGCAAATGTACTACAGCATCACATTCCAAACCATTCTTATCTCTATAATGATAGACAGAACCATCTAAGGCATCAGCATAAACCCTAAGATCTCGAATACACATTGTTTCAAAAAATAACCCAAAAGTATTTAGGTCGTTAATTAAATCATTGGGACCTAAACCAAGGGCTGCCACGCCAACCGAAGGGTCAACATAATACCTTGTATCAGATGTACGAACCGCTGTTTTACTTCTCAAGTTAGGATTCCATGCCGGCATATCCTCAATTACAAATATTTTCCGCAAAGCGGTAAGGTACGCATCTATCGTTTCATCGCTGACATCCTCTGGTTCATTTGTTGATATGTCGGCAAGGATTGTGGCGATACTTGCTTGAGAGCCTTGATGCCTGGCATATGAACGCATAATTCTTTTTGCCCGTTCTGCATCTCGTTTTACATTGTCTACTCGTGATATATCGCTATTTGTTATCGCTTTATAATATTCTGTTGCCTGTAATAGTGCCGCCTTTTCTGTTTTCTTTTGCAAAGCTTTAGGCCACCCCCCACGGCAAACAACAAACGCAAGCACTGGCAATGTAAGTTTATTCAAGGCTCCTATTTTATCCGGGGCAAGGAACAGTTCCGACAGACTTATCTCACCTGTAGAATCCCCTGATTCCCACAAACTCATAGGACGCATGGTGAGCCATCCATATCTTCCAGTACCTGTGTGGTGAATTTCCTTAGCTTCGACAGGTACAGCAGAACCTGTAAGCATAAACTGCCCGTCTTCATCTCGGTGATCTACTTCAAACCGAATAGCATCCCAAAATTGAGGAACTTCCTGCCATTCGTCAATCAAACGAGGAGTTTCCCCTTCGAGCAAAAAACTAATATTGGTTTGAGCCATTTGCCTATATTGCTGTTGCTTAGTAGGGTCATCCATATAGATAACACTTTTGGCCTGTTGTTCAGCCGTGGTCGTTTTACCACAAGCTTTAGGTCCCTCTATCAATACAGCACCCATCGCCTCTAATTTATCACGCAGAAGTTGATCCGCTATTCGATTCTTATATTCCATACACCGTATTTTTCTGCAAAGATAGCTTATTTCTTTGTATTCCAAATCAATTTCAAAAATATATTTGGAAATTTGACGCAAAATCATTTGGAAATTTGGCTTTGTTTCGATTGGAAATTTGGCGTATAATTATTTTATACTATTGCGGTGATATTATTTACGGCATTTTCTTTGGAATATTCTCTATCTCTGACCTCATAATTAGGTATTAAGCATTTGCCACAGCCGTTTTCGTTTGGGCTTGCCCGTGTGCCACGAAATATCTTTCGGGGGAGCCTAATACCCCAACCGCCTTACGGCGTTGGGAGTGTTGCCATACAATCTGCAAGCAGAGGCGGTTGAATTGTCCGATGTCGAGTAGATTATGAAGCGGCAAACGGATAGGCAGAGTGTTTTGTGCGTATAGGGAAATTTCGCCTATGCCTCTCAATCCGTTCCGCTAAATTTGTCATATCCTCATTAATCTTAGTACGGGTTATATCTGCATAGATTTGAGCAGTGGAAATACTTCGATGTCCCAATGTCTGGCTAATCGTTTCTATCGGAACACCCATTGAAAGACAAAGGGTTGCATAGCTATGCCTTGATAGGTGAAACAAAAGGTTTTTCTTGTTGGAACAAATGGTTTTGCAGGATGAAACTGATGGTTTTACGCCTTGATACTTTTAGTATTTACCTTTGAAACCAAAAGTTTCATGCTGAGAACCAAACATGTAGTATTGTTCTGTGGCAAGTGAAGCAGGTGCCGGAGGCTGCTTTGCCATAGCTTTTGAGGGCGTGATAGATAGTTGTAAATACTTTTATCTATCACGGGTATCTATCACGCTTTAATTGGTTTGTAATCAGACGAATATGCCCCTTGCGTGATAGCGTGACAGATGTTTTTATTTTTTTGTGTAGAAACAAAAATACCAGTAAATGCTATTTCTTTTCCGTACTTTCAAAGTGGCGTTGCTGCTGTTCCACCTGCTTCATTTCATTGATACGTTCCTGCTCTTCCCTGGCAAGGCGCTCTATTTCATTGAAGTCAATCTCTCCGACTTCAGTTTTTCCAAAGATTTCCGTCTTTTGCGGAACCGGAAGCTCTCTATACAAGGCTACACGTTCCGCAGGCAAAGTAGCTATTTCAATCACTGCCTGGGGATGGAACTGTATACCTGGATGCAAAAGACGTGCTTTTATTTTGATAGTACCTGCTTTCGTTGTTGTACGGATCAGTGCAGGTGCAGTCCCCCAACGACTGACACGGGGATTGGCTTCTACCTCTCTTCCACCGACCAACTCTCCTTCTCCTTCCACCTCAAAAATAACGGTTTCTTGAGAAAGGCGCTTTACATAGCCATCCTTATCGGTAATGGAAGCAATCACCGTGACCATATCCGAACCATTGGCACGCAGGGGCAGTCCAGAATCAACAGTCAGTACAAGCTGTTCATTACGTTTGGAAGGCATATTCTTGGTCCTAGCAACAATCTTGCCATCCAGGAATCCCTCAGCCACAATACTACATTGTTCCGGTTTCCCGGCCCGATGAAGTGCCCGGACATCCACAAAGCTATAAGCACCCTTAAAAACAACGGGAGGATGACGAATCCCCTTCTCCTCCAGCAACGGCACTTGCACAAGGGTGTCTTTTTCGTTCACAATGACACGTACACTATCACAGTTGGTATAAACCACTATATCCTCGGGGGAAAAAGGAGTCATGGCATTAGCTATATACACCATCGGCCCACTATCAGCCTGCTCCAAGTGCAGGTGCGGATCACGCTGGCTCATCATCATGTAATAGGAATACTTTGGCTGACGGAACATATCCATCAGTCCTCCCCAGAAAGGGTCAGGATGATAACCACGCTGGTGGTCAAACGAATGCCACAAGGCACCTCCTATATGCCCCCGAGGAGATTTGTAGAACTGATCAACCGTAAGAGAGCCGCCATAATCCTTGCGGGCATAGTGCTGGGCCTGGCGAATCTGTGGCTCTTCACCCCATTCACGTGCCACACGGCTGTAAGAATTGTGGGAATTCCAGTCATCCACACAGTCACCATACTCCCGGGTAAAGCAGGATTTGCCTGAATTCCGGTAAAACGCCTCGTTCTTGGGGGCTGTATAAACTACATCATATCCCATTGCTCCTTTGCTCTTGTCATCAATGGCAGCATAGCAACCCGGAGCCGGATACTCTTCATGAGTAGCCCGATAGGCATTCTGTGCAAAAGACTCCGGAAAAGCCGTCTCATTAAGTACCGGTTCCCACAGAAGGACAGACGGATGATTACGGTCTCGACGGACCATATTACGGATGTCGGAAAGGATACGTTCTTCAAACACCGGTTCCGGATTCCAGTACTGCCAGCCGGGAGTGGCTACAATAATGAACATGCCCAGTTCATCGCAGGCATCCATAAATGCAGGGTCTTGGGGATAGTGTGCCGAGCGTATAATCCGGAAACCAGCATCACGCATTTTCTTCACGTCCAGCCAATGCAGGTTGTTGGGTACGGCATTCCCGATATAAGCATAGTCCTGATGGCGGTTTACCCCCATCAGCTTGTCTCCGAACGGCTTACCGTTGATATAGAGACCGTCGGCACCGCGAAACTCAATGCTTCGGATACCGATACGGGAAACAACAGCGTCGCACAGCTTGCCGTTAAGATAGACAGAGGTGCGGAGCCGATACAGATTCGGAGTATCGGGATGCCACAAAGACGGATTTCTGACAGTGAGCTGCTGCATGACGTGTCCATCACTTCCGGCAGACAAGCTGAGACTTTTCCTTGTACTGGCCACCTGCTTGCCAACAGCATCCAGCAGGGTTGACTCCACTACCACCCGGCAACCACTCTCTCTATCATTGACGATATGAGTCTTGACATTCACCCGAGCCTTTTGGTCCGACACATCCTCATAGCTGACAAACACGCCTCCCCCAGCCACCTGGCCAGCCTCATTGGCATCGCTTACATGCACGTCACCGGTACAGATAAGATAACAATCACGGTAGATGCCACCAAATACACAAAAATCCATCGTATACTGTTTGCGCCCCGGCGGGAAAGAAGGGTCATCACTGTTATCAGCACATACGGCAACGGTTACCTCATCACCTGGACGCACACCAACAGCAGTCAAATCTATACTCACCGGGAGAAAACCACCGAAGTGCTCCTTTACCTTGTAACCATTGATATAAAAGCTGCTTTTACCCATAACCGCCTCAAAATAGAGGGACAACCGCTTACCTTGATACCGAGTATCGACAGTGAAACGCTTGGAATACCAGGCCGGCCCCTGATAATTGCGAGAACCGCTCGCCTCGGAAGGAACCAGCTGTACGGTATGCGGTAGGTTTACCAGCTCCCACTTGCTGTCATCCAGTTGCAAAGGATCAGCTTTTAAAGGAATATCCCCCCGATGAAAACGCCATCCGGGATTAAAGTCCAATACCTCGCGGCCGGAATTGGGCACCGGATAAAAACTGGCAGCAGAAAAGTGTTCTTGTGCTTGCAGTACACCGATGCAAGCCCAGAAAATAATTAATAAAAGAATCTTTTTCATAATCTATATCATTGATTTGTCATTCTATCCACACGTATTACCGCCGGTTTTCCACAAAGCATCCCCTGCGGCATAGGTACTTTGATTTCCCTTCCATTGAGAACAATCCGAATCCCTTTCAGAGCCGCATTCATGCAAGCATCGGTGACAGAAACCACAATCTCCCCTGCTTCTTCCCTTATCAGCACCGCACATGGGGCAGAAGCGGAAAGAGACAAACCTTCTGCCTGCAAACCTTTATTGCCGGGATACAAGACAGCTTCCACCACCTTTCCATCCATAGAGCAGACCGCCTGCACCAGGGTATCGTTCTGCAATACCCGGAACGGCAGTTCATCCGATGGTATCTGCCGGCCTGCATAAACCACATAGCCATAGGTATCATCAACCGGACGCTGTCCATGATTTGCCCACAGACGGAGGATTCTGACTTCTGAGGGCAAGCCTTGTTTCTTTTCATTCACCTTGTTCCGCTTCACCCAATCTGTGGGACGAGTCTCGCAAGTAACAAATGCTTCACGGGTATACTCAGGAAGTATCCGATAGGCAAACTTACCTTTCTGCACCAGCCAGAGGGGAGTACCATCTGCCGACAAAAGCGAGTGAGTGCCGGAAGCGACAAGCTCCATTTTTTCCCTTTTCATCGAGAAAACTTCATCCGTCCAAGCCGTCTGGTCGATAGTGGTGCGAATCTCCCCATCCAGTTCAAGACGCTTATTGGTTACGCCCGCACCCAAAGCTACCATGTAATCTCCCAGAATGAAATAAGACTTATATGCCTTGAAGCCATAAAGAACCTCGTTCAAACCCTCACTGTTCCCCTTGTCGTTCACACCCTCTTTCGCAGAAGCGTTCATCTTTTCGAAGATATATCCTGCAACGGCATTACTCCCGCCATCCGTAGCACCGGCAGCAAAATTACTCCTGCTGCAATAACCACGCCAATTCTCTACGGGAACCAGTTTGTCCATGCCTTCGCGTGCAGTCACACCTGGGGAAGCGGTGACATCCCAACCGCCCATAATCCGGAAATACTCATCGCCGCTGCGCTGGAACAACGTCATTCCATCCGTCGGATAGAAATTGTAGGCATCAGCAAAGCTGGCTGCACTCTCCAGTCCGTCACAGCGGACAGAGGCCATATTAATCGTGATATGATAGTCGGGAGTCTTCTTTATCAAGTCGTCGTTGTTGAAGAACCAACGGGTACCGGAATAGACGCCCGGAGCATACGTCTCCATCGTGATGCGATTCTTCTTCACCTCTTGCTGCAATTGCAACAGTTCCCGCTGCTCTTCGGGGGTGAAAGAGTCCATCCAGTTGCCGATAAGGTTATCCAGCATTCCGGCATAAGGGATGGAAAGCTCTGTGGGATTATATACATACGAGCCACGGTCCAGGCAAGGAAGGCGATATCCCTTATAATAATACCAGGCACCACCACGCAGGAAATTAAGAAGTGCCTGCACATTATCCCGGCCCAGATTCTTGGCCCAGGGAGAGCCTTTCAGCATATTCAGCATTTTAAGTGCATTGGAAGTCCCGTCAATGGGATAGCCCCAAATCAGGCATTGCTTTCCATGTCCCCAACCTGCCCCGTCGGCAGTGAATCCCTCAGTCCAGAAAGCATCGGAATACGTAGTTTGGGAGGTCATACTGATACCGCGCTGGCAAACTTCCGCCAGCAAGTCTATCATAGGAATGGAACGGTACATGGCGGCCACGGGCAATAGGGAACGATAGGCCAATGCATTGCCGCCCACCCACCACACATGGTTGCGGAAACGGGAAATGGAAACTACATTCTCATCGGTTTCGTCGTGGCGGAGAGGTTGGGTCCAAGCTTGTAAGGCAATGGTTTTCAACATATCGCACGCCTCTTGCAGCAATGTGCCGCCTTTCCCACCTTCAGCATCGTCCATCTGTTTCAGATAGCAGAAATAAGTATTGACCGCTGCCGTAGGTATGGCAAAGCAAGATGCATGGAAACGGGGACCGTCATTGGGGCGTCCTGCCTCGATACCGCCGTAATGCAAGATTGCCTTCAGCACTTTACCGGACAAGGCCTGCTCTTCTGTCAGTTCACCTTTACGATAGGCATCCGCTACTTTCCAGATACGGTTGAAGGCATCCGCCACGAACAAGCCTATTTCGGCCTGCGGGTTGGAGTAAGGCTTCTGAAAGGCATTCTCTTTGCGGAATTGCTCTTCCTGCTCCCTTAAACCAGAAAAGATACCGTCGGCAGTGAGTTGTGCCAGACACTCCTGCGCACTCAACCGGGTGTCCAGGGAATGATAACGGTAAGGATGCTGCGCAAAGGAAGCGCGGAAAGCCTTGATGGACTTCTCCTTCTCTGCATCCCCCCGCTGCCGGGCTTCGTTGTAGTAACGGTGATAATTATTGAAAGCAAACTGCGTTTCCTTCTCCTGCGGAAAAGCGGTTGCGGCCAAGCAAAGGCCGAGAATGGTCAGAATAAGGTTTCTCTGCATATTAGAATCGTATTGGTTATTGTATAATGTCCGATTATATTTTCAGCAAATATAATGAAAGGCAGAGGGAAGAAATGACGGCAATCATACAAAACAGATGCAGTTTTCGTACGGAACTGGCTGAGTGCGGCAACAGGCATAAAAAGATTGGCTATCTTTGTTTCATCATAATAACCTTATTAACAACACTCCCCATGAAAAGACATCATCTGCTTTTTCTCTTTGCCGCTTTCATAGCTATAACGTCTTCTGCCCAGAAGCTGGACAATCTGGTAGAACTGAAACAGAAGTCGGAAAACCCACTGTTTCATCACTTGGACAAAGCTCCACGTACACCAGCTTTCGAGTGCGAAGGCTATTGGGCCTGGGGAAGTTCGGTAGTGAAAGGAGATGACGGCAAGTACCATATGTTCGTTTCCCGCTTTCCCAAAAGCTTGCCGTTCCATCCGGGATGGATGGTAGCCTCGGAGATTGTACATGCCGTATCCGAGATACCGCAGGGACCTTATCGGTTCAGCGAAGTGGCCCTCCCTGCCCGTGGTGCGCAATACTGGGACGGACGCTCCACACACAATCCACGCATTTTGAGGCAGAACGGGAAATACTACCTTATCTATATGGGTTCCACCCACCCCTTTGCCGACCCTACTTACGAACAACTCACCCTGAAAAGCCCCTGGTGTACCGTTGCCCGCGCCAACAAACGCGTGGGACTGGCCGTTGCCGACTCGCCCTACGGTCCGTGGAAACGCTTGGACGAGCCCATCTTGAAGACCAAGCCCAATACTTTCTACAGTTTTCTGACCTCAAATCCCTCGCCTATCATTCAAGAAGACGGTTCGGTGATGATGATATTCAAGGGGCGACATTACACGAACGGTTACCTGCACTCGGCCATGAGCCTCGGAATGGCTTATGCTCCTACCATAGAAGGCCCTTATCGAGTGCTGAACAATGACTGTCCCATCTTTGAAGTAGACGGTCAGGGCGAAGCGGAAGACCCTTTCCTCTGGAAAGATGCAAACGGTTATCATGCCATCTTCAAAGACCATGTAGCCAAGTTTACTGGCGAACGGGGCGGAGGCGTCATGGCACATTCCAAAGACGGCATCCAATGGACGGTGGACAAAGACCCGAAAGCCTACTCGCTCACTGTGGAGTGGGAAGACGGCAGCGTGGAGAAGCAAGGACAACTGGAACGCCCCTTCATCCTCTTCGAGGACGGAAAGCCTGCCTACATCTTCTTTGCCACGATGGACGGGCCCGGAGGATTCGAAAATGCATCCCGTTCTTGGAATATGGTGATTCCCATCAAAGATCGGAAGTAAAAATGTGTATCTTTGCAGCCATGAACGAGAACATATTACCCATCCACTTCGCCCCGCTGCAAGGCTACACCGATGCCGTCTACCGGCGGGCGCATGCACGCATATTCGGCGGCATAGAGACCTATTACTCTCCTTTCGTACGCATGGAGCACGGAGAAATCCGGCGGAAAGATGCCCGTGACATTGAGCCGGACAACAACCCGGACCTGCACCTCATCCCCCAGCTCATTGCTCCGGATGCGGACAAGCTGGAGCACATAATGTCCCTTTTCATCGAAAAAGGATACCAGGAAGCGGACATCAATCTGGGTTGTCCTTTTCCGATGCTGGCCCGGCGCCACAATGGCTGCGGCATGCTGCCCTATCCCGAAGAAGTGAAGGCGCTGCTCTCCGAAGCCATCGACCGACATCCCGACATCCGTTTCTCCGTGAAGCTGCGTCTGGGCTGGGAGCAGGCAGAGGAGTGTCTTGCCCTGCTACCGCTGTTCAACGAACTCCCCCTCGCACACATCATCCTGCACCCGCGTCTGGGCAAGCAGCAATACAAAGGAGAGGTAGACCTGGAGGGATTTGAAGCTTTCTACAAAGAGTGCACCCACCCTCTGTTCTACAACGGAGACCTGCATACCGCGAATGATATCCGTTCTATCACCACACGGTTCCCCCGATTGGCAGGTATCGTCATCGGCCGCGGGCTACTCGCCAATCCTGCCCTGGCGCTGGAATACAAGCAAGGAACCCCGATTTCTTCCGATGAAATGGCGAAAAAAGTGGGACAACTACACACCGAGGTCTTCAACGCCTATCAAGAGCTACTGCAAGGCGGTGAGGCACAGCTATTAATGAAAATGAAAAGTTTCTGGGAGTACCTATTGCCGGACGGAGACCGCAAAGCGAGAAAGACCATTCATAAGACCAGCAAACTGGCAAACTATCAGTCAGCAGTAAGCAATCTGCTCGGAACATATTAAACAACCGTTTCCAGTATCTTTCTCTATAGGAGAGAAAGGCTAAGACTCCTATACCGAATACCCACAACACCCGGATGTATTCACCCAAA
>ERZ840057.2840-NODE-2840-length-11225-cov-3.149418_pt1 | contig 11225 bp, 10 predicted proteins | sample MGYA00519907_ERZ840057 | MGnify/ENA primary metagenome ERZ840057 (study PRJEB31850, sample SAMEA3708862) | human gut metagenome | biome: human gut; feature: human-associated habitat; material: faeces | place: China | collected 2014 ...
AAAATACAAACTATTGTCCTTATGCCTTGGGAATACAATAAGATTCCCTATATAATAGTTGTTTGCTGGTGAATCTTTTACATAGTCTGCTATATCTTGAATAAGTTGGGTCGTTTCGCCCAATCCCCAGGCATAGTTCCTTTGATAAATTGGTATGCGATATTCACCACTACTTAGCAATTCTTTTATGGTAAGTTCTCGTATATCGTTCATAATAATTAAAAATAGAGTTGTTTGATTTGGGAATCAGCATTTGATGCTAGTGAACCTATTTGTGGCATCATGAGATTTATGATGTCATACGGTGATTGGGCATCACGAATAGTTTTAAACATGATGCCGCTAATGGCACTATTGTCTATAGTTGGAAGTTGGACGCTATAATGAATCAAGCGAATTTGATATGCATATCTAAAGATCTTTTTCACCACTTTGTTTATTTCGGCGAAACCAAATCTATCAACGTAATAAATCAAGAGACAATTAAATAACTGCCGGACGTAGATATCACCAGTACGAGTCCTATTAGAATAGTTGTTTAACATTCGGATGATTTTATATGCTGATTTATCATCTTCCGATGAGTCATATTTTTTGTATTCGTTTTCGTCTATTATTTTATTGTACAAAGCATCGTAGTAACGAATCATATCAAAAAAACGGCTTCCGTTTATACATATTTGATCTATCTGGAAAGGAAACTCCATTTTCGATTGGTCAATGTGCCTAGATGGTTCATTTGCATAAAAGGATGAGAAGAAATGACATATAATTTGCTGCATATAAAAAGGATACCGTTTATCCTCTAAAGATATACCTTTAAAAGCGTCAATATTGTCCTTTGTGAACTCTTTACCGCTGTTATTTTTAGCCCATCTTTTGACTCTATATAAACTCAAAAACAATTCGACCAATCTCTGAGTGTCAAGTTCCTGCCATTTTGTAATGTTATCGCTATCATTCTCAGAGAGTTTTTTAATTTCCCTAAGATGAAAAGCCTTCAATAAGTCATGAGGTTCCAAGTCTTTCCCTCTTGCATTTTGAGAGTCAAAAAATTGGAAAGCTTCGGATATTTCAGGTAGGCGAACTACAACAAACTGGCATTTGCTTAAAAGGAACTCTAAGAAATTCTCATCCAAATCATCCAATCTGTCTTCAATTGCTGTCAGATTCTCTCTCACATGCCCAATTGAATGCTCGTTCGTAAATTCAGTACGTTTCCAGAATGTTTTGATTCTATCTTGTACTTCTTGATAAGGATTCTTTGTATTGAAAAGTTCGTATAAAAGTAAAGACAGAGTGATTATACGTTGTTGGCCATCTACTATATTGTTCTCATGAAGAACAAGAGTCCCAAGTCTATATTCTTCGCTATCCTTGAAATACAAAAGATCATTTATTAACTGGTTGACATTCTTTACGCCCCACTTGTAAGGACGTTGGTATTCCGGAATTACAAAGTTGTTGAAAGGTAAGTCCTTTATTTTTGAAATTCCATACGTTAGTTTTTCAACTTTCATAGTGTCGGCGGCAGGAAGATTTTCCGAATTTTCCATTTGCTGCATTATGATGTCCGTATTTTCATTTTTTGTTAACAAGGGAAGCAAAACGGGGTCGAATATTTGAGATATTTTCTTAAAACACTCAATAATGTCATCTACAGACTGAATAGAAATATTAAGTCTGCACCGTCCCTGATTACGATTTCCCCATCTATGCCAACTTAACTTTTCGTGAAGATAAGATTCTTCAACCAACTCTCTCCAAATAATATTATACTCAAAATCGCTGTATTTGCCTTCTAGATGTAATTCTACGAATCCTTGATAGTATTCATAGTGAATATCACTATCGTGAAGAACAGTCTCTAATTGAATGAAACGGTTATTGTGCCAATGATTTATTGAGGTATAGTAATTTCTCTTAGGAAATGATTTCCTAAGTTTGGGTTCAACTTCTTTTTTTAAGCTATCAGTAATTTTCAAATAGTCCATAATCTTTGATTTTCACACAAGGAGAAATAAGCTGTTAGTCTTTCGGTTTGCGTTTGCCCAATGGCCCGCTGAATTTCCCACGATTGAGCGACACACCGTATTTGTTGAGAATGCGGAACACGGAACTGCGGCTGTTGAATCCGCTTACCTTCCAGATGTCATCAATGGAATGACCGTTGTTGTACATCGCCACGATGGTCTTTTCCCGTTCCGCCTTGCTGATGTTCTTCTCTTTGGTCGGCTGGTTAATATTCTGTTTCAGGTGGATGATGTGGGCTGAAGCCTTGCGCAGTGCGGCGCACTCTTCCGGCAGAGAGCCGAACATCTCCAGCACATCCGAAGCCTTGGTTTCCGGAAACAAATCCCCTCGGCTGTCAATCTTGTCGTGTATGGAGATAATCCGAACCACTTTCACACGGCAGAACTCGATGAATGCCGCTAGTTCACGGGAGCCACGCAGGGCATTGCTGAATTTTGAGACAACCAGCTCGTCCCCACGCTCCAGACTAGCCATAAGCTGTTTCCATTGCGGGCGCAGTTTCTCGTGTCCGTTCTCTTCCTCCACCACTTGTACACAACCGTATTGTTTCATCCATTCCTTATCGGCTTCGAAGCCGTCATAACCGGCTGACTTGAATATGTAACCTACTTTTGCCATATCAGTGTTCGATGCTAAATGATACCAACTGCAAATGTACAAAGTTTAATCTGAATAAAATCATACTTACAGAAATAATTTATGATAATTATACTTTGTGTTTGCATTTGTTTTCCTCTTCTTTGTTCTGCCGATTATACTTGAAAGTATGAAAAAGAAAGTATATTAAAGTTTGATTTGCAAGTATAATTATATAAAGTTTTATACTTACATTTGCCGCCATAATTCAATAATAACCGTATGTATAAAGGCTTATCCCAAATGGAACAAGAGAGAAAAATGAAGAGTGCAGGCTGCCTGTCATACTCAAAAAGGCAAATCGTGCCTGCCAAATGTATTGCCGTGTGTTTTGCCATTTTTGCGTTGGTGTCGTGCGAGAAAAACAACGGTCACAGTATGTTTCAGACAAGTGAGAGTGCTATCAATTCTTATAGAGCGTATTTGTCCGAAATGCGCAGCGTGGAATCCCTTTCGACTGAGCATTTGATAGAGGCTGTCAACGATTGGCAGACGCTTCGGGATTCGGTTTTTGCCTGTGTCGCAAAAGACACGGCAAACCGTATTCACTCCAATCATGAAAACACCATACATTCGTTGCATGACTCCTTGCAGGCGGAGTTTATCCGTTTGGCCCATTCAACCCCAAAAACATTCAAGGATGTATTGCTCATCAGGGAGCGGACTTCCCCGTACAGGCAAGATGCGGAACTGGCAAAAACTGTAGAGGCGGCAAAACCATTCTTTGATTCTTTGGATTCTATACAGCCTTATCAAAGGACAGCCAAAAATATAGTATGCGCTTATGAAACTTTTCTCGCCAAAACAATGGAATCCGGAATATGCGGCAATGAAGAACTGCTCGCATTTATCAGGGAAGAAGACAGGTTTTTCCGTTCCTTCCTTGCCCATCTGCCGGAACTTGCCGGTGCCGACCTTTCTGCCATCACGCATCGCACGGAGAAATGTTGTCTTTCTTTGTCCCAATCGGCAGAGAGTGGCAGGCTGCCGTATCAAGATGCTCTGATATATTTTACCAGACGCACCAACCGGAGAATTGTCCTCAATGTGTCGGCTTGCATGGATGACATCAACCATGGCAGGGTCAGGAGGGCTACGCAGGCACGTGCCTATGTCTGGATGTTATTGCAACCCTATATCGCATTGGATGGTTTCGGAATGGCCGTGCTGTCCGACAAGGAGAAGGCGATATTATACGATGTGGCAGGACAAATGCCGTCCATAATGACCGGACTCAACAGGATTAGCGGCACGGACAACATCCAATGGGAATCATTGCCGGACCTGCTTGTAAAGGTCATGCTCACTTCCATCTAAGAAACAGGAACAAATAAAAATATAACGATATGCTACAACTCTTTTACGAAGATTTCCTCTCATTCGTGCCGCTCCAGCTTCCGCAACTGCTGGATGTGACCACTATGGAGCAACCCCGGTTCTATGACGATTATGTCCTGCTGTCTTTCCCCCTTGCGGAACAATACGATCTGGAAGAAGTAATGGACATTTTGGAGGATGACATGGAGATGATAATCCTTTACCACCATATCCCGACAGGAGCCACCGCCTTTGGCAGCAGCACCTGTGCCTATTCCAATCCGGCTTTCGGGCAGACGTTCAAGATGAATGCCAGGACAACGGACACCGGCAAGGTTGACCGCATCGATGTGACCATCTATGACTCCTTGGAGTTCATGTGTTCCGACATCTGCCTTGACCTGAAACTCCACGAACAAAGCGGCCACTTCAAATACCGCAGGAACAAGGAAGAACTGCTCGCGGAGTTTATATGAAACGGACGATATACCTGCAAATGCTTTACCTGATAAATATGCACCGAAGTTGGGTCGCCGTGGACGACAGCCGCAGTTATGCGCCAAGTATCATCTTCAAGCGAGGCAGGGTGATTCTATGCGCATTCCGTGTCATCCGTCTCAGGGCTATCTATGACCACAATGGCTATGGGCGTGGCACAAAATGGAGCATATCCGAATACGAACTGGACAAGGCATTGGCATTGTATCGAAAGAGGAATCCCGAAGTCAAGACCCGCCTGAAGAAAGGCGCGTCCTATCTTGAAGCCAAAGATGCCGAAGCCATCGTGGAGATTGCCACATACGGCTTGGTCAAATTGGAACTGTCTGATTTGCCGTTATTCAAACAATATTGATTATACAATACCCGACATTATGATTTGGATCATCATCGAATTTCTTTTCCCGGCATTGCTCATAGCACTGCCATTGACATTGTACAGGAGCAACCGCCCCCTTATGACAAACTTCTATTTAAGAATGACCGCAAGCGAGAGCGCACGGAAACTGTACGTGCGTTGTATGCTCATGCTTGTCCTCCTGTATCACTATATCTATGCAGGTGGGCATTTCGGCGAATGCGGCATTCTGGCATCTACCACGTTCTGTGCCGTTCTGTTCTCGTTCAGACGTGCCGACAAATGGCTGACCAGACTTCACGAGGAACGGAAGATATTCTTTCTGACAGCAGTACTCGTATTGGCAACCTGTGCGGTCCCACATCTGCACACCGTGGCAGTCACGCTTGCCTTTCTTCTTCTGGCAGCCATGTTCTATCCGTCCAGGAACGTACTGTCGAAATGGGAGGATGAAGAAAACCGGATAAGGTGGATGAATAATCCGAAGATTGTGTCCGAATACTACTATTGACATCATCACGCAACGCTGCCATGAACAAGTGGATAGTGGCAGTTTGATCACATCCACAGATAGTCAAATTAAAAATCAACAGAAATGACGAAAGACAAGAATAGACAGGCCAATCAAGTATTGGCAGACATGGAGTTCTTCGACTACCTCAAAGAGAAAGTCGGAGACCGGAAGACCAAGACAGGAGCTTACCACGACCTGTTGGAAAAGTGTGCGACAGGGTTTGTCGCTCCTTTCCTGAAGAATCATGAATATGTGTTGCATGCAGACCAATGCCATGTGACTATTACCGACCTTGCAGTGGAATGGCACTGGCACAGGGCTACGGTCAGGACATTCCTCGACAAATTGGAGGATATGGGGCATATACACCGGACACGGTTCGCCAAGAGCGTGGTCATTACAATGGTGTTCAACAAAAGCGACATTGGAAATACCACAGCCCCTTATAATGGTCAGGCAAGGACACGCCCTTCCGATGAAATGGATGTGGCTTTGTCCAAATGGATAACCGGCAACTTGTCGGATTCACAGATGGGTGATATTTGTGAACAATACCACGGAGTTCAACTGAAACAGGCTGCCGATGGCTCCCGTGCTGATGGTTTTGGCAACGAAACATCTCCTGCGGACAAATCAACAGACGGACTTACCCAAGAACTTGTCGAGCGCATAGCCGTGGCCGCATTGAAGCGTGCCATACGAAATTCGCGCTTTGACAACCCGGCAACTTTTATGGACTTCTTCAACCGCAAATTGGTCGGAGATTGGTCTTCGCTATTGGGAGCATCAAGAAAGACCGCCCAAATGGTTCTATTTGGCGAAGACGGAATCGCTGACGATGGTTCCGGTGAGAAAGAGACGCTGCTTGCGCTACGCAAACCGTTCACAGCTTTGTGGGCAAAATACCAGGAGCGTTATTCAGACCAGTTATAGGCTTAAAAACCGAAGTTGCAAGTCCAAACTATTGTATAACCACGGACAAACCGTGACGCCCTACGTTTGCAGGCTTGCCGTTACAAGCGTGCAGCAGTGCTTGCACGTTATCCAAACAGAGGGAAGCTGGGGTAACTTAATACCCCATATGACCAAGTCCTGTGGGAGAAGTGCCCGGACAAGCAGCAAGCTGGGGCGGACGGGTTGTCCATAAAAACGAGAAATATGGCTGAAAAATCATGGCAGGTGATGCACATGAACGTGATGAAAGGGTTCACTGCCGCACAGAGCAACGAACACCAGCGCAACTGGACTGAACGCGGTTGGGAAAACGCCATCGCAAAAGGAACGTATGACCGCCGGAGGGAATGCTTGAATTTCGAGGTCGTCAAAGGATGCAGGATCCAACCGGTGGACAAGAGACAATCCATTCCTGAACGCATGGCAGAGAACCTTCTGCAACGTGGCATAAAAGACCCGAACGAGGGTTTGCCAGAACCGAAATACCGTACAGTCGTGGATTTCATTCTGGGCGGGTCGAAGAACCAGATGCGCCAACTGGCGTTCGGGAACCAGGAGGTAGTGTATGGGGCAGGTGATAATCCGGAAAATGCAACGCTTAAAAGGATGCCTGAAATAGAGCTTTGGGCAAAGGATATGTACCGGTTCATGAGTGAACGCTTCGGTGAGGAGAACATCATCGGCTGTTATGTACATCTTGACGAGACTTCCCCGCATATGCACCTGACCTTATTGCCGATCCAAGACAAGAAGTTTGCATTCAAGAAAATGTTTGCAGGAAAGGACAAACTGGAGTTTTCCGTGCGAACAAAGATGTTACATGACGAACTTTCGGACGTGAACAGGAAATGGAACCTGGAAAGAGGCAGGAATGTCTCCGAGACCGGAGCCAGACATCGTACCACAGAAGAATACCGCCGGCATCTTTCGGCAGAGTGTACCAATATCGAGGAACAGATTGTCCGGCATCAAAAGGCGTTGTCCGACCTCAAAGTGGAAATAAGCCTGGCGGAACGCAGGGTGAAAGGCTTGACCTCCATGGTGGATAATCTCCGGAAAGCGAAAGCGGAAAAGGAATCCCAACTGTCGGCATTGGAACGCACCCTGCAATCCCATCAGGGAGACGCGGCTGCCATTGTTGCCGAAAAGGAACGGTTGGAGAAAGAACTGGCTTCTATCCGGACCAAACTGGCGGACAAGCAGGACAAGCTACGGACGGCTGACCGGCAACTTGAAATCCTCAAAAGGGATATGGATGCCATTGGTGAACGCACGGAAGAGCTGAAAGGCGAAGCCTATAAGTACAGCCGTGAAATCCATTCCAATGTGGATGTGCTTCTCAAAGACGTGATGTTGGAAACATTGGTGAGAGAGCATTCCGCAAGATTGGCTGAAATGGGAGTTTCCGAGCAATCACAATTTGAAGGCTCATTGCTGCAAAGCCTGACGGAGCAGGGAACAGACGTGATGTATTGCGCCACGCTTCTGTTTCTCGGCATGGTCAATGATGCCACCACTTTTGCCGAAACGCATGGAGGTGGTGGAAGCTCAAGCGATCTCAAATGGGGCCGTGACGAAGACGAAGACAACCGTGCTTGGGCGAGGCGTTGCATGATGATGGCAAGCAGGATGATGCGACCGGCTTCCTGGAAAAAACAGAAAAGGTGATCGGCAGGAAGAGATTTCCTGCATTGGATATAGAATCTAAAAACAATTGAAGAAGAATGAGAAAGAAAATAATATTTGTTCTGGCAGCGGCAATAATGTGCCGCTCATTGCAAGCGAATGCGGATGTACGGCCTGTCCCACAGGATAGTGTACATTGTGAATCCCATACGGACAAGGAACTGATGTTTCAACCCATAGACCCGACTTATCACAAGGGGGTGCTGGTGGCTTCACCTTGGAACGGCAACTGGTTTGTCAGCCTGCAAGGTGGGGCGGGTGCTTTTATCGGCAAACCGATTGGATGTGCCGACCTGTTCGACAGGGTTCAGCCATCTTTTTCCGTATCGATCGGCAAATGGTTCACTCCCCGGATTGGGACAAGAATCGGCTATAACGGTTGGCGGTTCAAGGACTGCAACCTTGCCTCCGGCGACTATCATCATTTCCATGCGAATTTGATGTATAATGTTCTCGGAGGGCAATATGCCAAGAAAGAAAATCCTCGTTGGGGCATTGTCCCATACATCGGTCTTGGGCTTATGTATAATCCCCAAAACGGACAGAAGCCTATTGCTGTTTCTTATGGCGTGCAGGGGCAATACCGCATCTGCAAACGGCTGTCGGTTCTGTTGGATATTGGCAATGTTTCCACTTTTCAGGGTTTTGACGGATATGGAAACGCCAACCGCTTCGGCGACAATATGTTTTCCGTTTCTGCCGGACTATCCTTCACGATTGGCAGGGTTGGATGGAAACGGGCAGTGGACGCGACCCCTTATATTCGGCAGAACGAGTGGCTGGCAGAGTATGCTTCTGAACTGACCGAAAGCAATCGCAGGTATGCTGGGCAACATGACAGGGATACACGGACGTTGAATGAGCTGAAGAAAATTCTGGAGATTGAAGGCTTGCTTGAAAAGTACGGCCTGCTGTTTGACAACCGTGAGAATTTAAGCGGTGTTTATCCCAAGAACAATTACAGCGGATTGAACTCACTCCGGGCAAGGTTGAGAAACAGGCATTGGGACGGCAAGTCGTCTTTGACCAATGACAGCCTCGCGAATTGCTCCGGAACTGCCGAACCTGGTGCCGGCGATAATGCAAATCCGGAAGATGCCCAGTCGGGCAAATCTGCCGATGTCCCGGATACGACAGGCACGAACGCTGACAGCATTTCCGGTTATAACCACTCAGATTACCTCGCCCTTATAAATTCCGGTAACGGGTGCATCGGTTCTCCGGTCTGTTTCTTTTTTGAAGTCGGCACTGCGAAGTTGACAGACAAATCACAGCTGGTCAATCTTGACGAGTTGGCGCGTGTCGCAAAGAAATACGGACTGTCCGTTACCGTTGTAGGCGCGGCTGATGCCGCCACCGGAACTGCCGTTATAAACGATGCGTTGAGCATATCGAGAGCCGATTATATCGCCGCAGAACTGGTTAAACGCGGACTGGCGGTTGAGCATATCACTAAGGTAGGAAAAGGTGGAATCTCAGATTATAATCCCACTGAAGCTAACAGGCTTACGAAAGTTATGCTTTTTATTAAACGATAAAATAGTTCAGGATGAAAATATATCATTACAATAACTGGCATATTAGGGCAAATGACGAGCGTTATACGCCAAGATATGCCGTATTACCCATTATAAAATACTTGCCGCAGAAGGCAATCATATGGTGTCCGTTTGATACTGAAAACAGCGAGTTCGTATTGGCCTTGAAAGAATATGGATTTAATGTTATACACTCCCATATTGCAAACGGAAAGGATTTTTATACTTATGAACCGGAATGTTGGGATATTATCGTCTCTAATCCGCCTTTCAGCAACAAAAGGCAAGTTTTTGAACGCTGCCTTTCATTCGATAAACCTTTTGCGTTGATTATGTCAAATCTCGCATTGAATGATTCTTTTCCTTGCAGATTGTTTAAGGACAAGGAGTTGCAACTGCTTATGTTTGACAAACGCATACAGTATAACCTGCTTGAGCGAATACCTTTTGCATCAAGTTATTTCTGTCACAAGTTATTGCCAAAACAGATTGTCTTTGAGAATCTTGATATTGTCAAGGGACAAATGAGCAGGATGTACAAGGATATGGAGGATTTCGTGAAATAGCGTTAACCAAGACACTTGAACAAGGAAGTATTTGTTTTTGAGATTAAACTTATGCTCAACATAGCATAGTGCAACAATACATGGACAAGAAAAACACTCGGAAATTTTGCAAAAGTTACCGAGTGTTTGTACTGTTTATATTTTAGTTTGACGTTTTTCAGTTAAGTCTTTTTGTTCATAGTTGAAAACAACTTTTTCATTTTTGACGAGAGCCTGTCCGTGACGGATCGGCTCTCCTGTATTATAAATCGTATTATCCTAACTTTTGTATTTCACTCCAATAGAAGAACGCTTCCGCATTCGTCTTCTTTAATTTGTTCAACTTGGTCGATAATGGAGGTTGTATCGTTACATTTACTAATAAATTTGCTTCGGACGGATTATAATGCTTCACTTCATTTATGCCTTTGCCAATAAGTTTGGCAAGATAGGCTGCCTTTGAAGCGTTTGTGATAGCACTTTCTAAGGTGTAGACTTCACTATGAATAAAGCCACGCACCTTTTTTATTCCATCTTGGATCAGTTCAAATTCTTCCTGGCTTTCTTGTCCGCGCATTACTATACATCTGGCCGTATCATAAATATCATCCAAAACTTTTTGAATTGCATCGGGACTTTCACCTCTGTATTGAAGTTCAACCATTGCAAACTTATTGAATGTCTTTGCCGTAATAGACAAGTCACTGACTATATCAAAAAGTGATGCAATGTCAAATAGCTGTTTGCAAATTTCCATTGAACAATTCTTTTCGCCTTTGAAAAATGGAATTCCTGTCGTATGAGGGGCAAATGCAGTTAGTTTGTCACCCAGCAAATCCTCTTTACTTGGCAATTTGACCATTATGGGATCTCCATCTGTTTTTAGCAAACGGCTTTGAATAGGAAGTTCCACTACATTTGAATAATGAATCTCCTCGAATAATACATCCAACAGAATCTTGTCCTGATGTCCTCCTGCCGGATATGCTACTTGATAAAAGAATTTGGCATGTTGTTTTGGAACATCAGTACGGGAGATACGTTCTATCAATTTTACCTCTCCAAAACCGTATTCTTCGGAATACTTTTCAAGGTAATCTTCAATCCTTGTTCCTGGAGGGCATATTATGTCTATGTCAATTGAC
>ERZ840057.2841-NODE-2841-length-11224-cov-4.808667_pt1 | contig 11224 bp, 13 predicted proteins | sample MGYA00519907_ERZ840057 | MGnify/ENA primary metagenome ERZ840057 (study PRJEB31850, sample SAMEA3708862) | human gut metagenome | biome: human gut; feature: human-associated habitat; material: faeces | place: China | collected 2014 ...
CCTACCAGAAGCGCACCGCTCACGGCATGATCCTGGGCCTGAACCCCCACAGCTTTGTCAACCTGCCCGCTGAGGAGCAGGAAAAGCTGCTGAAGGAGTACGGCAGCCAGAAGGCCGCTGAAAAGGCTCTGGAAGAAAAGTACGGCGAAATGTCACGCCACCCCATCGTGAAGATGTCCAAGTCTCTGGGCAACGTCATCAACCCGGACGAGGTGGTGGACCAGTACGGTGCTGACACCATGCGTCTGTACGAGATGTTCATGGGCGACTTTGAACAGGCTGCACCGTGGCAGACCTCTGCCATTGCAGGCTGCAACCGCTTCCTGGACCGCGTGTGGACGCTGAGCGACAAGCTGGTGGAGGGCGAGGGCTATCGCCCGCAGGTCGAGACCCTGATGCACCAGACCATCAAGAAGGTGGGCGCTGACATCGAGACCCTGAAGATGAACACCGCCATTGCCCAGCTCATGACGCTGGTGAACGCCCTGTACGACAACGGCGGCGCGACCAAGGCCGAGCTGGAGACCGTGGTTCAGCTGCTGAACCCGTTTGCTCCCCACATGACCGAAGAGCTGTGGGAGAAGCTGGGCCACAGCCACGACGAGCAGCTGGCTTACTACCCCTGGCCCAAGTACGAAGAGGCCAAGTGCGTGGAAAGCACAGTGGAGATCGCTGTGCAGGTGAACGGCAAGGTGAAGGCCCGCCTGAAGGTGGCTGCCGACATCGATGCTGCCGCCGCCATTGCCGCCGCCAAGGCTGACCCCGCTGTTGCCGCCGCTCTGGAGGGCAAGCAGGTCGTCAAGGAGATCTACGTCAAAGGCCGTCTGGTCAACCTGGCCGTGAAGGGCTGATCCCTCAAGCGCTTTGCCGGAGAGTTTTTTCAAAAAATCTTTCAAAGGCCATTCCCGCTTACGTTGGGGTTCCGCTGTGTTCACCACAGTGTCCCCTCCGTTGCAACCTCCATGCGGCATTCGCGCATGTCACGCTTGCCACGGTTCAACACCTCCCTAAGCTCTATGTAACGGCACAGGCGCTCACTCATGCGCCACGTACCGCACGTCCATATATACTCGTAGGGATAGTGCGCCTTGTATGCGTAAAACACACCCGGCCTGAGCGAATGCACCTTGCAGAAATCCTCAAGCGAAACATACCGCCTGCCCTCGAACTCCGTGGTACGGACAATGAACTTGCGTCCCTCCAACGCGTCAACAAGGAGCGTGTCCACCTGTATCGACAGGTATTCGTCGCAAAACTGCGCGTAACGCACCGCAATGCGCCTGTCATAACACCATGTACCATTCAAACCGGGCGTTCCGCCATTCCTAACTTCCACTAAATCAGCCAGACCGCATTTTTGCAGTCTGGCCAAGGCACGCAAATACCTTTGCGCCTCGTCCGTTCTCAACCAGTTGGAAGGTTGCTTCTGCTTTCCGTACCGTCTGCCCAGGGCAGTCAGGTTAACCGCAATGCGGCCGTTCCTCACTTCCACCGGGAACACCGTCTTGCCCACCGTAATCACTTGCAATTCGGCAGACGTCACATTATTTTGTCTCAACTTGTTTTCCATTTCAAAATCTGCTTTAATACATATAACCTTACATTATTTTACACACGCCCGGCACTTGCGCCCACTGTCCCCCGGGGGCACCCGGCGCGTCCGGCTTCCGGCTCTGGAACACCAAGGAATATAGACCGGATTCATTAATGACATTCACATCCCTTCGTTGAACAACACCGTTGGAAGACCTGGGGTAGATAGTAGCGACCCCCCTTTCGTCATCATCCAAGGTTTTAGATATAGCGTCTTTGTGATTGATTATGCCAAGAATACGACATACGTCCTTCGCCACAAACCACGTCTCGCCGTTTATCACTTGCACCCTTACCGGGGCATTCTCGCCATAGTTGAACACCTGTACATGTTCAACCGCCTTATTATTATACTCTTTATTGTTAGCTTTCATGTCCTTATCTCCTTATAAAGTTACTCATTTTCTTTCATTTAACCAAACAAAACCAGCACAAACACAACCGTTTGCACGTTAAAAACAGCGGCGGGAACACACCGGGCGGTATTGGTTCTTGAAGTATACCCGGCGGCACCCGCCGCCGTTTGCGCTACCTTGCGCGCTTGCGCCATTCGGTGCGGAGCGTCTCCGCCGGAGCAGGCCGTGCCTGCCGGAGGAGGCGTATCGAAAACGTCTCCACGCTCTCCATTAGGTCACCTATGCGGTCCGTCACGCTGCCCTGCAACGCCACGCGGCCGAAGGCCTCGCCCTCCATGCCGTCCACGGCTCCCGTCACCGCGTCCGCCACGGCGAACGCCCGCGCGTTGTCCGCCTCGCCGTTCCAGTCTGTCACCACGTGCAGAGCCACCTGCCCGTCGCTCATATACACGCCCGGCTCCTTCGTCCGCTGCCAACGCAGCTCACCTATCTCCACCAGCACCGCCGGACGCGTCAGGCGGCTCACCTGGTCCAACCATTCCTCGCTCCTGCTGAACATGTCAACGCTCCATACCATGCGCCCGTCGTTCGCGTCCGCTAGACGCTCCACAACTGTCCTTATCGCGTTGTAAACTATATTCCTAATCATACTGTTCAAATTCCTTTTTAATGTTATACAAATCATATCTCAGTCTGCCGCCGCCCTCGTAGAGACGCGATTCATCGCGTCTCAATTCGCACCGGGTCGCACCCGGCCGGCGCTTGCGCCATTCGGTGCCACGCGTCGTGGCCGCGATTCATCGCGTCTCCCGATAGCGCGAATAAAACGCGCTTGCGTCTCCCGTGCCCGAACCTGCCGTTCCCGGGGCTGCAGCCCCGTGGAACCACTTCGGAGCAGGCCGTGCCTGCCTTAGCTCTCCGTCATGCCCAACGGCACACATTTCCACATACCGTTCTTGTCCTTCACCTCGGCACGGATGAACTTCTTCGACACCTCTGGCTGGTAACTCTCCTCAATGATACGCACACCTTCCATGAAACGTGCGTCACCGGTATCTTCGGCCACCTTGCGCAGCTGCACTATCCGACTCGCCTTGAGCGTACCTTTCGCGTCACGGCTCAGCAGCCGGAACACCATATTCACTAACGCCTCCGTCCGCTCGTCGTTGGCCAGCGAGGCAATGTAATCCTTCACAATCGCAATGCCGTCCTCTACAGTGTCCCGGTATCCGTCCGTCACATACACGCCGAGCGTGATACGCTTGTCACCCTCCGAGTTCGTGAACGTGTGACTGCGCTGGTCGTCTTTCACCTTCGTCTTGAACAGGTCGGATTTCATCTCGAGTATCGTCTTGAAGTTGTCCAGCACCTGCTGCTTGCTGTCGCGTATCTTGTCGCTTATGCTCAGCAGCACCGGAATGGAACGCTCAATCTCCTCGTCCACCAGCTGCTTGTACATCTCTCGGTCGGCCTTGGCCTTCGCCTCCGCCGCCTTTTTCGCCTTCGCCTCGCGGAAAGCCGCAAACTCAGCCTTCTCCTCAGCTGTCATCATTACACTTTCTTTTTCTTTTGTCTCCATTTTTTTTACTGTTTTTATCGTTGAACATAATTTTATTCCTTGTAGAGACGCGATTCATCGCGTCTCACTTCGGTGCGGAGCGTCTCCGCCGGAGCGGGGCGTCGTGGCCTATGGCTCCAACCAGTCGCGCAACTCACGTTCCGACACTAATTCGAAGCGCAGCACCTCGAGGAACTCCTCGTATTGCCGCATATCCATGTCCCGCGTCTGCTCAAAGATGAAATCCAACGTCTCCTTCACCCTTTCCCTTATACCCATAACTATATCCTTTTAAAAATTTCCTTTCCTCGTAGAGACGCGATTCATCGCGTCTCATTATCCATGGTAGTTTGCGCCCGTAGGGCCATTCGGTGCAGGCCGAGCCGGCCGCTTCTTCTTTATCATACGCAGCTTCACCGCCAGCGCCTTCAGTTCCGCAGCGCTTATCTCCCCGAACGCCCTGCCCGCAATGCGCGCATTCTGCGTGAATGCGTTCACCCTTGTCCAGTCGCCCGTGTCCACGCCAATCTCCTGCAACAGTTTCAGACATATCCGCCGCCACTTGCGCAGCAACTCCCTGCGTTCCCCAGCCACAATGCCGTCCATCATCCGCAACATCCTGCGGTACTCGTCCTCCGTCATCAGGTGCAAGTGCGTCGTACGCCCGCCCGTGAACTGCCACACAATCTCATCCTTGTCCGCCCCTGGCATATCCCGCAACAACGCCCAGAAACGCTTGTAGTCGTTCTTCGATTCCATGTCTCTTACTTTAATCGTTTCAACCTCTCCAAACTGGTGGCCACAGATATACCGCACGAACTGGCTACGTCCATTTCCAACTTGCAGCCCTTGCTCAACTCCCAACCTTCCAGCATGTATATCGCGTCGCACTCCAGCAGCAAGGCTATGTCACGCCGCATGTGTTCTCTCCAGTGTGCCTCCGCCGGCAATCCGTTTTTCATCGGGTTAACCGACTGAAAGCCGTGTAGCTCCAACAGCTGCTCCGCGCGGCCGAACGCCGCACGACGCTCTTCCAAATCATAGTGCTCTATCGGTCCGCTGATGTAAACTCTCTTAATCATAATCCTTTATGTTTTTGTATTCATCGTATCTTTTGAATCGTTCCGGCAGAACCACCTCGTAGTTACACTTCCGGCAGCACCGCCCCGCTTCTTTCACCGGGTACGGATTGTAACCGTACCCCTCTATCTTACCGCCGCAAATGCAGCAAGTTCTTGTCTCATTATTATCCATGGTTAAATATTATTTTCGTCATTATTATCCTCTCCCGTACTACATGGTAACTCTTTACCGTCCGCCGCACGGGCCGCGCCCTCTTCCCATATCACGTAAGGCTCGCCCGGCTTTTCCATGAAACGGCTCTTGCACCACGCCTTGAAGCAGCTCACCATAACCTTCACGTCAGCGTCGTATTCCACCTTCCTGGCCGTCCTGCCCTCCGGGCGCATACCCTCAGCGTGGCTTATGAAGATGAACAGCTTCCTACTATGGCGCTCCTTGAAAGCCTTGTAGGCCGGGTAACTCAGACCGCTGTACTGGAAACTGTCTATTATCACCACTCCGGGGCTGCCACGCCGCGAAAGGCGCTCTTCCAACTGCTCCACCGGCTCGCGGTCTAAGATGATGAGGCGTTTCTTCACCTCGTCCATCCTGTGCCGTTTCAGCGACATTTGCAGGGACAACCCGGTGCTTTCCTCCAAACTGTCGTATATCACTTTCCCGAATGTGCACAGGTACTTGGCCAGCTGCATTACGAACGAACTCTTGCCGTTGCCGCTCGCGCCCCATATTATCCACACGCCGCTGCGCGCCGGCCGGCCTATGCTCGCTAACCACGCGCCAGTGAACTCAAAACGCGGTATCTTCATATTCATCACCTCTTTCGGACTGTACCCTCGCTTCATGTCTTTTTATTATGCCATTTTAAGTTTCTCTATTTCGGTATAAACCCGCCGCAGCCCGCCGCCCGTGGCGTTCACTATCCTCGCTATGTCCGCGCCTTCCGGGGCGTTCACCTTGGCCACTATGGCAGCCTGTGCGCGCAGGAACTTGTCGCGCTCCTTCGCGTCGTCGGGCGTCACCTTGCTGTACGTGTCGCCGTAGCGGCTCAACATCTCCGTGTAACCCACCTTCCGGCCCTCAATCGCACGGTTTATCTTGGCTTTCAGCCCGTCCGCGCCCATCATGTACCAGGCGCAGCACCGCTCCGTCGCGTTCCACAGCGCTTTCAACTCCAAGAATGCCTCGTAATGCAGGTCGCCCGCCTCGTCAAGCACCACCAACGGCTTGTCTATCGTCCGCAGGTAAGCCACCAGATCCTCGTACACGTCCGAGTAACGCCCGTTCGCGCTCACGCCGAACTCCTTCGCAATGTAACGTATCAGTTTCAGCTTCGTCTTCACCTGCGAACAGTCCACGTACACCGCGTTCCTGTGCTCCTTCACGTACACCTTGGCCGAAAAGGTCTTGCCTATGTTAGGCATGTCGCACAAGATGGCCGAGAGGCCACTCGTCTGGCACGCTTCCAGCTGCTTGCTCACGAACACGTAGGTCGGCGTCCTTGCCGCAATCCAGGGCATTTCCGACCTTAGCTCCACACCTAACCTCCGGGCCATGCCCACCCAGCTCGCGTCGCTCACCTGCTTCTCGTAATTGCCTTTCTTTATTGCGTTATACACGCTCGGGGCTATCCCCAGCGCCGTCGCATGCCGGTTGTCGCTCGGGTAGTTCGCGCGGTCGGAAGCTATCGCCTCCGATATGCGCTTCTTTATATCGTTTGTTATTTCCATTTTGATACTGTTTTAATGATATTCTAATGTTGTTAAATCTTTGCCACAGCCTCGCCCTCATATTGAGTCACGTCCATGTAAGCGGAATAATCGTCCTCCCCGGCATGCGGCTGTATCTCCAACGCTTCGGCTTCTATACCCGCTGCGGCTTTTGCAGTTCCCTTGTCAAGAATGCCCACGCGGCGTATCTTGCCGTCCTTCATCATCTTGTCGAACTTCGCAACGTACTTTGCCTGCTCCGTATATGCCGCCTTGTCCGCTTCGGTCTGCTCCGCCGTAGCCTCGTTATAGCGTACCACGCGCTTGCACGTGTCAACCAACCGGCCGCCCTGGTATATGTACACTTCATCCACTTTCCCGTCGGCGTCTGCAAGCCAGTAGGCGTCTACCTTGTAGTTCCTCGCTGCAAGCCTGCCTATCACTTCCGGGCTCGAGAGCCTGTACTGCTCGTAATTCACCGTCAGGTAAGCGTTCTGTCGTATCGTCGTCTCCGTATGCTCGCCTATGTACCGGTAAAGCACCGCCTTGTCCCACGGGCGCAGGTTCGGGTTCTGCGTCCTGCAAAGAACGTCCCAGCGTGTCATGCCCGGGTATCTCTTCTGGTTCGGGTGCAACTGGTTGTTATATTCGCCTATCGCACGTATGTCATCCGCCACAAGTTCGTCGAACGTGTAGGCCTTGACCTTCCAGGTATTGTTCTTTTCATCATACACTTTCTCTTCTTTCGGCCTGTTCACCTCCAATCGTGCCCACCAGCGGCCTATGCCCACCTGTGTCAACTTTTCCACACCGTATTTCTTCTGCCGGTTGAAATGCTCGGCACGTTTCTCGCGTGAGTTGCCGGGGTTGCACCACCTTATCAGGGGGAACACCACACCCGCCTGCATGAGGCCGTCGGCAAAATCACTCACCAAGTGGTGTTCCACTTCCAATTCGGCAGGTATGTACATGCCGCCCCGCTCGAGCGTCTGGAACATGTTCCTCATGCAGTCAAGGAACAGTTCGGCGGTCTTCAGCCGGTTGTAAGCGTAGCCTACCACCGCACCGCTCACCACATCATATGCATAGTAGGCCTTCACCCTCACGCCGTCCTTCATCGGGCGCGGCAGGTCGCGGTCATCAAGCGACACCTTGCTCAACGAATATTCACCCGCGTGACGCAAGTGGTAAGGCCTGTATGAGTTGTTGAAATCCCACTGGCTCATGTGCAGCTTCGCGCGCAGCGCCTTGTTGGCAGGTTTGTTCAGGTAAGCCGCCACCGTCGTCGGGCTCAATACTATCGGGTTGCCGTCCTTGTCAGTGAAGTCTGCCGGGTTGAGCACCTCGCCCGTATCCGGGTCGAACAATTCCAGGCCTCCCTGCAGGAACTGGTTGTATTGCTCCCATACCGTGGTGTTGAAAGGCTGCTCCGGCTGTGCGTCTATGGCCAGCAGCAACCGTTCAATGCCGTAGGTCACCTTCCGGCGGTTCTGGTTCAGGAACTTGCCGCTTATCAGGCTCTCGTAACCATGCGCCTTGAAGTCATGCACACGTTTCTTGAAGCGGTTGGCGCTCAAGGGCAGCGTGTGCCCGAACTCCGACTGATAGTAACTTATCGCGCCGCACATCTCGCCCCAGTTCACCGGGCCGCCCTTCATCGCCTTGCGCATAAGCACCCTGTCGGCCATTACCGCCAGCACAGCCTCTATCACCGAAGCGTTCACCGTGTACTCCTGTATGCGCTCAGGAGGCAGCGACTCGCCGTTCTCAAAACGGAACTTCGTGTAGAACTCACGCGCTTTCGCGTCAACATGGAAATGCGTGCCGAACCAGTTCTTCAATATCTCCGCCTCCAAGTCACCGTATTTTTCCCGGATACGCTCCCGGAAACGTGTAGGAAGGGTGGCTATTTCCACCAAGGCGTAATTGCCGAGACCTTTTCCTTGACGTACTACGTTGATGTTGCCATTTGCCGAGAGTTTCTTGTAGTTCGGCACCGACATGACAGGGTTATCACCGCCGGTCAGGTCATGATAGGATATGCATAATATCTTTCCGTAGTACTCCATCGTCCGCCTCCCTTACAAAGCTGCAGCCATTAAACGCACCTCGTCCTGCAACTGCATGAAGTCATCTATCCCGAGACCCTTGCGGCGTTCCTTCATCTCGCCGTCAACGTAAACACTTGTCTCGTCACTTGTGCGGTCGAACACTATCTTTACCCTCTCGCCGAAGGGCTGCACCATCGTCTTGCTCGCTTCATCGAAAAACGTGTCGCACTCCGGAACGTCGCCGCCTGCCAGCTTGCCGCCGCGCTCCAAGGCCAGCGTCCTCATCCTCCTGGCCTGCTCGCTGTTACGCTGAAACGTCAGCGCAAACCACACCGCCTGCATCGTGCAGCCGAACGAATCCGCCAAAAAGCGCTTCGTTTTATTGTCTGTCAAAATCTGTTTTCTCATATCTGTTGTTTTTTTGTATGTTTACATCGTATTAAGAATCATTATCATGAAGTATGTCATTCGTGTACATGTTGTGAATTACACGGACGATAGTCATTTAGCGACAGCCAAAAACGACCTGTCCGCGTTTTGCAGAATCTTTCGTATTCCTCAGCCGAAATTGTCGGGATTGCCCGGCGGGGATTGCTTGAATATAGACCCAAATAGTATGACGGAACGTAAATCGTTCTACTGCCTGCAGGCTTTGATTGCCTTGTCTCTGAACCCACACTTCGTGTGCGGGATGAGAGAGGTTGAAGATGATTATTTTTCTGTTTCATGATGTGGTTTGTGTAGATTAATCTTTTTCGCCGGGTATCTCGCAGAGCCGGGTAATCCTATTAAGTTCCTCACACAGCACTTCCAAAACCTCCTCACACGCACACGACAGCCTTTCTACCGCTCCGCACACGTCGCTGTAGTCCGCTTCTTCCGCCGTCATGAAACAGCCTGCTATCTTCAAGGCCTCGTCGGATACGCACTGTGTATGTCTCACACAGCCTGTAAGCCTGTGCAACTTGCGCCTCAACCGCGCTTCCTGCCTTTCCCTTACCGGTTTCTTTGCCATAATCATATTCGTTTTAATTATCAAACTTCGCAGGGCGCGGGGAATCGAACCCCGCCGTTGGTCTCCGGCACCAGCCGGCCGCCCCTTGCCGGTCTTTCCCGGCTGCCAGCGGTCCTCCTACGAACTATAATTGCCCTCTTGTAGAGACGCGATTCATCGCGTCTCCCGTGGCGATAGCCGGCGCTTGCGCCCTTTCGCAGCGGGTCGCACCCGCCGGCCGTCTGCCATTAGCACAATGGCAACCTTGTGCTTCACGCTATGTGTTTTCCAGCGTTTAATCTCTTTCTCCATTTTATTTACTTCGTTAAAATCATAAATCCCGCGGCTTTTTCGTATATTTGAAAACCGTTTATGTGTTAAACGTGCTGCAAATATACAGTTATCTGTATTACAAACCAAATTACTCGCATTAAAAATTCAATTATTTGTATCATGTGCGCAAAAAGCGAACTCTCCGCCCGTTTCATTACCGCGTTCGAAACGCTTATAAAGAACAAGCTAGTAGCTGATAAACGTGACTTTGCATTTAAAATAGGCATAAGTCCCTCGCTGGTTACGGAAATATCGAAGGGGCGCAGCAATGTAGGCGCTCTTGCAATACAGAATATTGTCCTAAACTTCAACATCAACGCCGACTGGCTGCTGACAGGCAAGGGGAGCATGTTCAATTCAGACAAGGAAACACAAACAGACGACTCAAGTAGCCGGCAAAGGGAGGCAATACCGCTCGCCGATGCAAAAGGGCAAAGCAATGTCAAACCTATTCCGCTCGTCACCGAAACCGCCGCAGCAGGATTCGGCAACGAATGCTTCTCAATAGAAGAAAAAGACGTAAGGGAATATTATGTCATACCCAAGTTCCGCTACTCCCACGTCGATTTCATGATTGAGGTCTCAGGACTTTCCATGTACCCGCACTTCAACCCCGGCGACGTGATAGCCTGTACAATACTTTATGACCGCAAATTCCTGCAATGGAATAAATGCCATGTAATAGCCACCCGCGAACAGGGCATTATCGTCAAACGACTCATGCCCTCACAACACGAAAACTGCCTCACAGCCGTCTCCGACAACAAGGAATACCCGCCTTTCGACATACCCCTCGACGAAATAACAGGCATAGCACTCGTCGTCGGATCCGTCCGCCTCGAATAACACACAACGCCGCCACACACAAGGGCACGCACCATCATGCCTCAAACTATCGGAATGGGCTTCTACCGTAACACTCACAGCCATACTACCCACCCACACACAAGTCACCCGCGCACCCACAAACACCACACCATCCACGCGCGCACGCACTTTTTATGGAAAAACCGCATGAAAACTCCGTTAAAACACTGTCTTTCACATATATCTTTCCTTATATAATAATGTGTAAGCCGCAAAAACATGTCAATTTTCCCCCGCGAAAACGCTCAAAAACGCCGTTTGTTTGCATTTTTCGTCGGGTTTCCTATCTCGTGCGCACACTAAAAAAAGCGGTTTTGTAACCCCTAATGTAACCCCTAATCGAAACGGACACAAAAAAGGGGATACAAGTCCTTTCAACAACACCCGGAAAAATAACGTCCGAAATCCGTTCCAACGACGTTACTTTATCGCCCTAACCAGCAGACTTTCCGCCGTCTGAAATAAGCGTAAACGGCTCGGTTACAGCCTTTTTGGGCGCGTATCGTGCCACCCGGCTTATAGCAGGCTCTTCGGAAGTCGCAACCCGTCCCGCCATCAATGCCCACACGAAAAGTTGTAAATGTACCTTTAGCTATTTAGTATGATTTTCAACTACATACAATGGTTATCAAACGCTGCGGCAACCGAAAACGAATATCCCCAAGTACGCAGACAACGACAAA
>ERZ840057.2846-NODE-2846-length-11212-cov-6.230259_pt1 | contig 11212 bp, 26 predicted proteins | sample MGYA00519907_ERZ840057 | MGnify/ENA primary metagenome ERZ840057 (study PRJEB31850, sample SAMEA3708862) | human gut metagenome | biome: human gut; feature: human-associated habitat; material: faeces | place: China | collected 2014 ...
ATATAATATTTATAGAAAATAAAAAAGGAGAAATGATTTATGGCAACTGTTATTATTTTATTACCTTTATTACTTTTAATGGAGTTAATTGAAAGCACTGGCGTTATTGGCGGAAGTAATAGAAAATATGGTGGACGGAAATAGCTAGCAAAATACCTTCGGTATTTAGCTAGCGAAAAAAAAGTTAGCAAAATACCAATTTTATTACCGTTATTTCATTGAAAAATGGTTTTAGCGGTTACCGTTATTTCATTGAAAAATGGTTTTAGCGAGAGAATGTGTCTGGTAAAGCCATTTTCTGGAAGTGCTGGAATAGGTTCCCAAAATATGTGCCCCAAGCTAACTAAAGTTTCGCACGGCTAACTTGAGAAAGTACAAGCTAACTTTTGTTGTGTCCGGTGTAAACGAAAGTTAGACCCTGCTAACCTATTAGTTTTGTTAATACACTATCTATCAATCTGCTTATACAAAAAGTTAAAAAAAAATGTTGACAGCAAATAGCTTTTAGTGTACAATGGTTACATTGAGAGGAAGAAGTCTCAATAAAACAATTTTAAAAAGGGGCGTTTAATTATGAAAAAGGTAAAGATTGAAAAATGGCAAGACTTAACCAAAGCAGAGGTGTGCTATCAAATGAGTACAAGGAATATCCAAAAGCTGGAGAATGCTTTAGAGAATCCGACACATGATGTAGTACGTATCTTTGACTGTATTCAGGGCAAAGGTATTCCAATGATAAGGAATACCTTTGTAGTCAACGGGAAAGGCTACTCTTTCCTTGCCTATGACTTAGAAGAATGGCACGCTGAAAGATATGATTTTGAGACCTTAACGGCGGGCAACGTCATGATAGGTCGAATTTTTGGAGAACTCTTTGATAGTGACTTTCTCGTGTTGGTAGGCAAATTCTTAAATGAATTTGATACCTTATCTTTATGTGTACAAAATAAATGGTTTGACAATGTCGACATCAACGACATTGAATATAAGGAAGGAAGAGACTACTTTTTTAAGTTAATCGGAGACATTTTATAAAAGGAGTGTGTGATTTTATGTATATGTATATTAATATTTTGAAAAAGCCTTTACGGTTTAAAGGCTTTTCCATTCAGCCGAACGGAGCAATTTTAATCAATGATGGAAAATATGGATACACCAACGGCTGGGTATCCATTAAGAATAACGGAGTATATGCTGATGATACAGCATATTTAGCCATTTACTTCGAGACTAAGTCGGGGCTCGAGCTCAAATGGTTAGACTATTGGGATTTACTGGATATATTCGGCGAGCAAATCGCCGAACAATGCTACTCTCAATATATGAGGGTGGAATGATGAAAAAGCTAACAAAAAAAGGCGTGAGAGTAGCAAGCTTAGCTACTCTCACGGGATTAACTTGCGCTATTATATGCGTAAGCAGTGAAAATTTAAATATTAACATTCCTGCTTTAGTAGCTTGCGTGCTATGCTTGCCATTCGTGGGATTGTTTACTTATTATGACAATTAAAGGAGTGCATTTTTATGTTATTATTAGAATACAAAAATATCGCTAAGCTGTTAATCAGCTTAGGAGAAAAAGACAATTACGCACTGGGGTTATGGCTCGGCTCGAAAGAGTCATTAGGCAAGTGCTATTACGTGGATGACTTAGCAGTGCTTATTATCCATGATGACAACGGTCACTTGTTTACAATAGAGGCAGAGGATGACGCAGAGGATTATTTATCCTTTGACGGACAGGATAGAGAGTTACAAAAATGGGCAAGCTATCCTGCCAATAAAGCGTTATCTTGCGCGGAAGATTTTATAAGCGCGCAAGATAGATACTTGCAAGAATGGAGCGACTACTTGCAAGAAATAGAACGCAATCAGTATGAAGATATGATTGCGGAGCTAAATAGTGAATATGTTAGTGCTGTCCTTTAATGGACAGCACTATAAAAATAAATAAGAGGTGCGTAATATGTATAAAATTACGGAAGAAGTAAAAGCTTACTATTCAATATATGAATTTGTAAGCGAAATTGGCAAAGGTGAGGTTAAAAGATATGACGCCTTTACATGGTTTTACCGTGAAAAAGAAGAAGATAACGCGGATAAAACTATTTCTATTATTATTTTCTGCTTTGAGGGCGCGATTCATGTTCCTGTATTGGATAGCATGAGTTATTTAGAGCTTGAGCGTTTTTATATGAATGAGCAAGCTTATATTTTAAACAAAGCTGATATATACTTGCGTACAGCTATTGATTTTTATAAAAACGCAGACATAAGCAAGCAAGAGATAATAGATGAATTAGTAACTTGCTATAACGCAGAAGAATAGGAGAAAGAAGAAAATGAATAAAAGAATGGCAAGAATAACGGAATTGTATAACAATCCAGAATTGATAATTCCGCAAAATACAGTAGCGCATTATAGTGCAAATACTTGGATAGTGCGTACCCCGCAAGGTGAAATATACTTTCTCGACTTTTCCGGAGCAGTTTTAGCTCCGGAAGAAGATGACACCGCGGAAGAAGCTTTTCGCTTATATGACCGTGAGTGCAGAGTCATTCAAGACCGAGCGATGGTTTTACTCGCTCTCGCACTGGAGGGCTTTAGACTCATAGGTCTAAAAGAAGCAGATGTGCTTAGCGAAGAAATGCTGGAGTTTATGCAATAAAATAAAAAAATTCTATATCACATTTGTTTATCAACCTCATAAACAAATGTGATATAGAAAGATTTTTTATACAGCCTATAATTGCGGTTGATACATAATAGTTACTTATCATTATCATAGCGCGCTTTGGAATGATAATATAAGCACGTTTTGTTGGCGCGCCGCTTCCGCCTCAAATAATTCAAAGCGGCGCGAATTTCCAGTATTTTCCAGCTCAGGTAATATTTGTGTCATAAAAAACTTTTATAGACTTTTCCATAAATTTCCTATAAATACTTGTAATCATATACATATTATTTTTTATAGATTTTTTTGAAAAAAACTATTGACAGCACAAGCATTTTAGTATATAATTATACTTGTAGTTAAGAGAAATACAAAAAAACTTAAATCGGTGTAAACCTTGATTGAATCACTCCCGAAAAAAAGTTTAAAAAAAACTCTTGACAACAACAAGCAAATGTGCTATAATAAGCACATAGTAAGAAAACAAAAAAAATAAAAAAGGGGTAATGAAAAATGACTAAAGCAGGGTACAGTATTAATGGAAGTTTGGAGAAGTATAACCAATTATTGTCAGAGGATGGCTATTACGAATTGCTTAATCAGCAAGCAGACGATAATTTCGATGATGAAGATTTATTCTGTAGATGGGTAAAAGAGGAAACATTTATAAAGAATATATTTAATGACCCACAAGGCTCATATGATAAATATTGTCAATGGGTTTATGATAAAGTCACTGAAATATTCTTAGCAGAGAATGACGTGCAATATTATAGTGACGATAATCCTTTTAGCACGGCAGAAGAAGATGAAAAACTGGAGCAAGCGGAGATTTTAGATGATTTTTATGACTTTAATATAACCAACGTCAGTTATTATGAAATAAATTAATGTGATAATAAATATGTTGCGGTAAATATAAAACTTTACCGTAACATATTAAAAAGAAAAAAGAGGTGTATTAGTATGATTTGTAATATTTATGAAAATGTACAAAATTTACAAGAGATATCTCAATTACAAGATTACTATATTAAAGTGTCCGATATTTTGCCATTAGCAGAAGATGTTGCTTTTTATTCTTTAATTGGAAATTATGGCATATATTTATTGCATACAGAGGAAACAGAAAAATATTACGCTACAGAAGTTTTAGCTGTATTAGCACCTATAAATTCTGATGAAATAGGGTGTCTTTATATCTTTACTAAAACAAATGAAGAAAATAGTATAAACGACCCGACTTTGCGTGATTGGTATAAAAATAATTTGACAGTAGGCGATAAAGAATTACGTACAAATTTAAAAGTTTTATTACTCATGTGTGAAAAAGTAATAGAGGGAGATTGATAAAGATGATTTATGAATTTAATGGAGAAATAGTAACAGGAAAAGCTTTGGAAGAAAAAATTTATAATGAAGTAGAAAAAGCGTCTTTTGATTCTTATGCTCTTGCAAGTTATATTCTTGCGCATGATGAAAATGTTAATACTTTTGACGAATTTGACTTTAACAATATTAATAGGTTTGATAATTGGGCAGATGAGATTATTAAAAGAGCAATATTTAGTGATTTTATGCCTGCTGATTTTAATGAACTTGGATATAATTCGGAAGAAGAATTAAAGGAAAACGCAAGTGATAATACAAGCTGGAAAATGGACTGGAGCAGGGAGCTATTTAGATTAATGTAATGAAAATTTAAAATCAAGTGGGGCTAATAAAGTAAATGCCGTATAATATTAGTTTATCCCTTTTTCTAATAGGTGTTTACTTTATTAGCTCCACTTGATAAAGGAGATGTATAATAATGTATATTGAATTAAAAAAGCAAGAAGATTTATTTAAAGTTGAAGTAGTTTATCAAAATAAGAAAATTGATAAACTCCAAGAAAAATTTCATCGTAAAGAAGATTATAAAGATTTGACGATGATTAGCGGAGAATTTCTCGAAAGAATAGAGGGTCTTTTCTATGGCAGTGAGTATAGATTAATTATTTATTCTGAACATTTTGAAAAAGGATATGTTTTAATGCTTGCAACGCCTGTTAATATGCCATGGAACACATATGCCAAAACCTTATATGATGATATTTTACACGAATTAAATAAAATTGACTTTGAAATATTATTTCCATGGTTTGAAAAAAATATAGAGGAATTTGATAAAATTTTAACTTTAGCAAGTCGTAAAAATGATGATAAAAAAGAGGAACATACGGCATATTTAAAAAATGCTTTAGATGAGCTTAAACTACGAGATAATTATTTTGCTAAACAAATGAACGCAATGTGGCAAGAAAGAATTGATAAACAAAAAAGAAAAGTTGAAGAAGTAAAAGATAAATTGCGAATGGAGCAAGAAACACTTGAAGATTTGCAGGAAAATATTAGAGATATTAAGGAGTGATAAAAAAAATGGATTTAAGTAAATTAAAAGATATTCAAATGTTTATTAATACAGCAACAGAAGAAGAATTTAATACAATTAAAAGCTGGGTTACAAATCGAATTGAAAATGATAATAGACTAAAAATTCAAGAAGCAGAAGACCAGATTAACGATATTCTACAAAAATTGCGCGATGACGGATTTTATTTAGTAAATAAAAATGTTGATGAAATAAGTTATTTTAATATGTTTTATGATGAAGATATGAATAATATTGAAATGTCACTTGAATAAAATGAGGTGTATAAAAATGGAAATGGATAAACGGGCAGAAATGAAAAAGAAAGTAGATGAAATGCCAGCAGATGAATTTTTATTGCTTACAAGCTTAGTAAAAGAAAAATCAAACAAAATTAAAAAAGAAAATATTGAACGCACTTTAAATGAAATTAATCTTACATTACAAAAGTTAAATGTAGATTGTAAATTTTTAGATGGAGACGGATACGAATTATCTTTCCCGTATTTAGATTTCTTTTATGATGAAGATGATGATACTGTCACATTTGAATTTAATTAATTAATCCGGAAATGAGTGAGCCGCTCATTTTCGGACAAAATGAGCGGAATTTTTAATTTTTAGACGATTCCAGATTTTTCCAAGGAAAAAATTGACATTTCCAATAAATTCCATTTTTCCCATTAATCAAGTTTATACTTATCTGTTGTTTTTATTTATAGAAAATTGTAAAAAAGTTATTGACAAAAAGCACATCTTGGTATATAATTATAAATGTAGTAAGGAAGTAAAACAAAAGACAAAATGAAAAGGGGAAAAGCAAAATGAGCGAAGTATTATTAATTTTTATTGGTTTGTCAATTTTTAATGTCATGTTATCAACAGTAAAATCCATTTTAACGGTAAAAGGCGGTAAGTTAATAGCAGCTATTACCAGCGGTGCATATTATGGATTTTACAATATTATGATTATTTTTACTGTCATGGATTTTCCGATGTGGCAAAAAGTAGCAATTACCTTTGGGTGTAATGTAATAGGCGTATATGCTGTAAAATTAATTGAAGAAAAAATGCAACATGATAAATTATGGAAAGTCGAGTTTACCGTTCCTACACTTGCGCATACAGCGGTAGACAATAAATTAAAACAATTAGATATTTCCGCAAGCTATATCATTATTAATGAAAAATATACATTATTTAATTGTTATTGCGCAACGCAGGAAGAGAGCAGAAAGGTGCAAGCAGTAGTAAAAGAATATTGCGCTAAATGGTTTGTTTCAGAAAGCAAAAATTTATTCCAATAAAGGAGAGTGCTAATAATGTTTAAAAAGAAAAAGAACTATGCAGACACTTCAGCAGATTTACAATTAAAAGAATTATATTATCCTTTTACAGATTTGTGTGATGAATTTTATTCGACGATAAGAGAAGTCATAATAAAAGAAGAGGTAATTAAAATTTATCCAGATGGAGCAGATAAAGACAAAGCCATTAAAGACTATCACTTTAAGCAACAGCATTTGTTGGCTCTTATTGGAAAATATGATGATTTAAGAGACCAAATTGGTAATTTTATCAAAAATAATAAAGAAGAAAGACATACAACGACACATTGGGAAATTCCACGGACAAATCATGCAACAATCGAAACAATTTATAAAGAAACAAAAGGAATGTGATAATCATGTTTAGAAAAAAGAAAGATAAAGATAAAGATTTAGATACGCCAGCGGATTTACGACTTAAAGAATTGTATGCACTTTTATCTGTTTTAGAAGATGAATTTAGTGCAACAATAAAAAAAATTATAAGAAAGAAAGAAATAATTGCATTTTATCCTAAAGGCGCAGATAAAGATAAAGCTATTAGAGCCTATCATTTTGAACAGCAATATCTATTAATTCTTGTCGGAAAATATGATTATTTAAGAGATGAGATTAATAATTTTCTTGATAACAATAAAGAAACAAGAAGAACTACAGCAGGCTATGGAAGAATAACTCAATCAAGTCATGATAAAATTGAAATAATTTATGACATAATTAAAAGGAATGAGTTAAAATGAAAACAAAAGAAGAAAATATTTATTATGATTATGATACTAAAAAGTGTGCAACAAAAGCAACAATAGAAAAAGCCATTGATGAAATGACTAAAGAAGCCAGAAATCAATATGACGCACTTGCGGTTTTTGTTTTAAGTCAACGAATATCATTAAGTCAAATTACAAGTCAAAATGTTTTGATACATTTTAAAAACTTTACAGAAAAAATTATTGCTCATGTTATTTATAAAGAATTAGATTTAATAACAGAAGAAGAAAAGGAATTGATGAATTGGGATAAAGCTTCTTGGTGCAAGCCGTCGGATTTAATTATTGATGATTTTGATTGGAGTTATTATCTAACTAATATTGCAGAGCTTTACTATATTTTACAAAAATAAAAGGAGTGTATTAAAATGAAAATTGATGAAAAAATGATTGAGCAAATGACAGAAGAGGAACAGCAGGAATTATGTAATTTAATTCAAAAACAACAGAGAAGAAAGAAAAAACAAGTCGCGGAAAACTTAGTCAAAGAAATGCGCGAAATCATAAACAAAATGATTGATGAAGATTTGGTTTTTGAGTATACAAGTAATAGTGAAAACTATGAGGATTTTTATAGTGTACTTGGTGTAGAAGCGCAAGATGATGGCGAAACTATTTTACTTACATTCTATGAATAAAAAGGGAGGACTAAAAAATGATTAATGAAAAAGATTTACAAAACATGACCAAAGCAGAAATAAACAAATTACAAAAAATGATTGATGAAGAAAATAAAAGAAGAGAAAAATCACAATATCAACAAATTGCAAAAGAGTTTGATAAACTTATACACAAAGCAAATGATTTATGCATGAGCTATACTGTTAATGGTGAAGAAATATGTTTTGCATCAGTATCGCTTGATGAAAATGATGATTTAGTTTTTGAATTTTGGGAATAAAGAAGTGGTTAATTGGTTTTGGAAAACTTATAAAGATGAGATAAGTCATTTGGGTTCAAATTAATTTGAACCCTTTTTTCTATTTAATTTTCAGCGGCTCATTCGCGGACCAAATGAGCCGTATTTTTAATTTTTCCAGTTGCTGGTAATAATTTCGTGCGAATTTTTGAAATTTTCAGACAATTCTAAATTTCCCGAATTGCTGCACTTCAGCTCGAGATTTTCCAGAATTTACCAAATCAAGAAAAAAATTCCATTTTCCAGTTACTTCCAGTTTTTCCAGTAATTCCCAAATCGCTGTCATCAAATCTTTTTATGTATTTAAAATCCTTATCATTGTAATAAAAAATAAAGTGTTGACAATTCCTTGCCCTTTTGCTATAATAGTAAATGTAATCAAGAGAGAGGAAAAATAAAAAGAAAAAAAAATTCCTCAAAAAAAATTAAAAAAACTCTTGACAAATTGCTAAGCAGGTGCTATAATACTTAATGTAGACAAGAGATAGATAAACCTTGAATGTGTCACTACTATCCAGTCGAAAAAAAGTTTTAAAAAACACTTGACAAGCAAAAGCAAAAGTGCTATAATAGTAAATGTAAAGGAGATGAATAGATGATAGATAAAAGAAAACATTATATCATAGGTTTAGATACCGAAACCGCAAATACTCAATCAGACGAGAATGGATTGATTATGGATTATGTTTTACCATATGATATTGGATATTGCGTAATGGACACTAAAGGAAAAGTATATCTTGAAAGGTCATTTGTCGTAAGTGAAATCTTTTATGGCGAAAAAACTTTAATGGATACCGCCTATTATGTCAAAAAACTACCGCAGTATCACAAAGATATTAAAGCAGGTAAACGCATAGTGTCAAATGTTTACAATATCCGTAAACAAATGATTGAAGATATGCAAATGTTTAATATCACGGAAGTATTTGCACATAACGCATTTTTTGACTTGCGGGCATTAAATAACTTGCAACGTTGGTGTACTAAGTCGAAATATCGCTATTGGTTTCCGTATGGCACAGAAATTTGGGACACTATGCGCATGGCGCGTGATGTTATCCATAAAATGCCAACGTACCGCAAATTTTGTGAGGATAATAACTACCTAACCACAAATGGTAGATTATCCACAACAGCAGAAAATCTGTATCGTTTCATTAGTAAAAACAAATCTTTTGATGAAAGCCATACAGGTTTAGAAGATGTGCGCATTGAACGTGAAATATTCCTTTATTGTCTAAAACAGCATAAGCCTATGCGCAAAGGTGTATTTCAAAAGGAATTTACTGGCAGGAAATTTTTGGAAGAAAAGGTGTATTACTATGAGCCTTTTGTAGATTAAAAAAAAATAAAAAAATGCTTGACAAGCACAAATAAATGTGCTATAATAACAAGTGTACTAAGGAAGTACAAAATAAATAATTTAATTTAAAAGGAGAGGTTTAATTATGGAAAACAAAACTGAAAAGAAAATGACTTATGCAGGTGCTATCGACTTTGTGCTGGAGAAGTACGGTGAGGAATTGCCTACTGAAATTGTAGAGAAATTTGACAAGCTGAAAGAACAGCTCAATAAGAAAAAATCTGGTGTATCTGCTAAAAAGCTGGAAGAAAACAAGGAGTTATTGAGTGCTTTCTATACCATTGTAGCAAACTCTGACAAGCCGTTAAAAGCTGCTGAGGTTGCACATATCTGGAACCCCAAAGCTACTCCGCAAAAAGCGTCCCCATATCTGAAACAGTTGGTAGATGCTGGAAAACTGAATTGCGAAAAGGTAAAAGGCTCTAGCGTTTACTCTTTACCAGCAAAAGAAGAAGTAGTAGAGGGTTAATCCCTCTACTTCTTAAAAAGGAAGTGATTGTTCTTTGACAAGTAAAGAAAAGAAAAAAGAAGAAGCAATAGCACGCATTATGAAAGGTTTAGACTGCTCACGCAAAGAAGCAGAGGCTATTTGGGCAGAAGATGATAAAATAGACCATATGAAAGATAGCGAGGTAACAGCCGATTTGACAAAAGAGCAAAAGGAAGTCGCTAAAAAAATGCGTGGGACAGGAACGCGCAAAGCTCCGACCGTCTATGACTTTAAGACAAGAGAGCGCAAAAGCAATCCTACTAAAGCAGGAATTATTGCGGAACTTGCAAACTTTCTAAGTGAAAAATCCGAGTATGCCGTCGAGGATTTAGAAATCACGAATAAAGAGCGCATGATAGCGTTTAGAATTGGAGAAGAGCGATTTGAAGTCACCCTCACGCAAAAGCGCAAACCAAAAAACTAAAGCTGAAAAAGAGTATCTATATGTAGGTCATTATGTAGACGAAAACGGCAATTACATTTTAAAGGTAGGAACTACAAATGACCTTAATAGACGACAACAAGAGCATACAAGAAATTATCGTAAAGCAGATAGTTTAAAATTACCTAAAAAGGAAGTGTTTAAATATGACTGGCATTTAAAATTAAGCAAATATAACACATTGCGCTATGAGGATAAAACCAAAAGCAAATGGAAAGAAGAAAATATAGGTGAATACGTGCGGAATGACCGTTTTAATTGCGGAAAACGCAAACCTGCTTATGTAGAAATTACAATTCGAAAAAAGTATATAATTCCCTTGGGCGAATAGCTCAAGGGAAAATATAGAAGAGGTGGTATAAAATGGAAAAAACTATTTGGGTAGTATCTATTGATAATGATATTAAAGGTTATGTAAACTCTTTTCAAGAGGGACTAGACTATATTAAAAATTCAAATTGGTTTAATGAATTTAACACTTGGGAAGATTGGTTGCTTGATTGGGACAAAGAAACTAGAGAATTATATCCTACATTTGATAGCTTATATAATATGCGTGAAGAAGATATTCCTAATTTTTGGTATCTGTTTGACGGCGCGATTGATATTTTTGAAATTGATAAATTAATTGTAAAAGAGGAGTAAAATATGGAAAAAGAAATTTGGATAGTAACCTATAAAAATAAGATTGTGGGATATACTTTTTCTGAACGTGCTTGTCTCAATTATATTGTTAAGAGCGATAAATTAACTCTTAAATATTTAGATTGTTATAAAATAGAAAATTTAGAAAAATAGCCCTTTTGGGTTATTTT
>ERZ840057.2847-NODE-2847-length-11206-cov-5.013362_pt1 | contig 11206 bp, 6 predicted proteins | sample MGYA00519907_ERZ840057 | MGnify/ENA primary metagenome ERZ840057 (study PRJEB31850, sample SAMEA3708862) | human gut metagenome | biome: human gut; feature: human-associated habitat; material: faeces | place: China | collected 2014 ...
ATAATTAATATTATTTTTATAAGGAAATCAAAATAATCTGACTATTCAAATAAAATCAATGAAAAATCAAATAATCAGACAATTCACAAGGATTTCCCTATTTACAGCCTGGGTAAAAGGGTGTATATTCTAGAAAAAGTTTTACACGACGTGAGAAAGAAATGATTGAATGCGCCGAATAAAGAAGATTTTAAAGTAAACTTTAGATTACAGGAAGAAAGGATAGCGACTATGAGGAAAGAAATGGAAAGTCAGAATCGTGGTCTTTACCGCGAAAGTTTTGAACATGATAACTGTGGTATTGGTGCAATTGTCAATATCAAAGGCAAAAAGACACATAGTACAGTGGCAGGAGCCTTGAGTATTGTAGAACAACTTGAGCACAGAGCCGGAAAAGATGCAGAAGGAAAGACAGGAGATGGCGTGGGTATTCTGACACAGATTCCTCATGGATTTTTCAAGAAAGTCTGTCAGCCACTTGGAATTAAGCTGAAAGATGAAAGAGATTACGGCGTAGGTATGTTCTTTCTTCCGCAGGATGAATTAAAACGCAATCAGGCGAAAAAGATTTTCGAAGTTATTGTAAAAAAAGAAGGACTGAAACTTTTGGGCTGGAGAGAAGTTCCGATTCATCCGGACATTCTTGGAAAGACAGCGGTAGATTGCATGCCATGTATTATGCAGGCATTTATTGAACGCCCTGCAAAATACGAGAGAGGAATTGATTTTGATCGTCGACTGTATGTAGTCAGAAGAATTTTCGAACAGAGCAGTGATGACACTTATGTTGTTTCACTTTCCAGTAGAACAATCGTTTACAAAGGAATGTTCCTTGTAGGACAGCTGAGACTTTTCTTTGAAGATCTGCAGGACGAAGAATTTATTTCTGCAATTGCAATGGTACATTCAAGATTCAGTACAAATACTGCACCAAGCTGGCAGAGAGCGCATCCGAACCGCTTTATGGTCCACAACGGAGAGATCAATACGATCCGTGGTAATGCAGATAAGATGCGTGCCCGTGAAGAGACAATGGAGGCAGGATGTCTGAAAGGTGAACTTCACAAGGTGCTTCCTGCAATCAATACTTCCGGATCTGATTCCGCGATGCTTGATAATGCATTAGAATTCATGGTGATGAGTGGAATGGATCTTCCGCTTGCAGTTATGATCTGTATTCCGGAACCATGGATCAACAATAAAGAGATGTCCCAGAACAAGAAAGATTTCTATCAGTATTATGCAACAATGATGGAGCCATGGGATGGTCCGGCGTCTATCCTGTTCTCAGATGGAGATGTTATGGGAGCTGTGCTTGACCGTAACGGACTTCGCCCTTCCAGATATTACATTACAGATGATGATAATCTGATTCTTTCTTCAGAGGTTGGAGTTCTGGATATCGATCCATCCAAGATAGTGATGAAAGAAAGACTTCACCCGGGTAAGATGCTTTTGGTTGATACTGTTGCAGGACGTGTGATCGATGATGAGGAATTAAAAGAAAAATATGCAAATCAGTTCCCATATGGAGAATGGCTGGACAGTAATCTGATTCAGTTGAAGGATTTGAAAATCCCGAATAAGGATGTACCAAAATATACAGCTGAAGAGTGTACACAGCTTCAGAAAGCGTTTGGTTATTCTTACGAAGATGTGAAAACTTCTATTCTGACAATGGCAAAGAGCGGTGCCGAAGGAACCGCAGCAATGGGAATGGATGCACCGATTTCCGTGCTTTCTCAGAAACGTCAGCCGCTGTTCGGATATTTTAAACAGCTGTTTGCACAGGTTACAAATCCGCCGATCGATGCAATCCGTGAGGAAGTCGTAACTTCTACAACTATTTATGTCGGAACAGACGGTAACCTTCTGGAGCAGAAGGAAGAGAACTGTAAGATGCTCAGAGTCAATAACCCGATCCTGACAAATACAGATCTTCTGAAAATTAAAAATATGAAAGTGGATGGATTCAAAGTTGCAGAGATTCCAATCACTTATTACAAAAACACAAGTCTTGAGAAGGCGATAGAGTATCTCTTCATTGAAGTTGACCGTGTGATCCGCGAGGGCGCTAATATTTTGATTCTGACAGACCGTGAGGTAGATGAATATCACGTTGCAATCCCGTCACTTCTGGCAGTATCCGGACTGCAGCAGCATCTGGTACGCACAAAGAAGAGAACATCCGTAGCGATGATACTGGAAAGTGGAGAGCCTAGAGAGGTTCATCATTTTGCAACACTGCTTGGATATGGAGCATGTGCAATCAATCCATATCTTGCACATGAGTCAATCCGTCATCTGATCGAGGCAAATCTGCTTCACAAAGATTATTATGCAGCAGTAGATGACTATAATTCAGCGGTAATTCATGGAATTATTAAGATTGCATCCAAGATGGGAATTTCAACGATCCAGTCCTATCAGGGAGCAAAGATTTTTGAAGCAATCGGTCTCAAGACAGATTTTATTAACCGCTATTTTACAGATACAGTCAGCCGTGTTGGTGGTATCGGTATTGAAGAAATTGCAGAAGATTACACAGCATTTCATACAGAAGCATTTGATCCGCTTGGACTGCAGGTTGATATGACACTGGACAGTGTTGGAAAACATAAATATAAAAGTGGCGGAGAAGAACATCTCTATAATCCACAGACAATCCATATGCTTCAGCAGTCTACAAGACGTGGCGATTATGAGATGTTCAAGCAGTATACAGAGATGGTTGATGAGGAAGGCAAGAAGATCAATCTGAGAGGTCAGCTTGATTTCAATTTCCCGAAGAAGAGTGTACCGCTTGATGAAGTAGAAAGCGTAGATTCAATTGTAACAAGATTCAAGACAGGTGCGATGTCCTATGGATCTATTTCAAAAGAAGCACATGAGACAATGGCGATCGCTATGAATATGCTTCATGGTAAATCAAACTCCGGTGAAGGAGGAGAGGATATTGAACGTCTTGACACAAACAGATGCTCTGCAATCAAGCAGGTTGCTTCCGGTCGATTCGGAGTTACATCCAGGTATCTGGTCAGTGCACAGGAAATCCAGATCAAGATGGCACAGGGAGCAAAACCAGGAGAAGGAGGACATCTTCCGGGTGGAAAGGTATATCCATGGATTGCGAAGACTCGTCATTCAACACCTGGTGTGAGCCTGATCTCACCACCGCCACATCATGATATCTATTCAATCGAGGATCTTGCACAGCTGATCTATGACTGTAAAAATGCAAATAAAAATGCAAGAATTTCTGTGAAACTGGTATCAGAAGCAGGTGTAGGAACAGTCGCTGCCGGTGTTGCAAAGGCAGGAGCCGGAGTTATCCTGATCTCAGGATATGACGGAGGAACAGGAGCTGCACCGAGAAGCTCGATTCAGAATGCAGGACTTCCGTGGGAGCTTGGACTTGCAGAAACTCATCAGACATTGATTCAGAATGGTCTGCGTGAGCGTGTCCGTATTGAGACAGACGGTAAGCTCATGAGTGGTCGTGATGTTGCGATTGCAGCAATCCTTGGAGCAGAAGAGTTTGGATTTGCAACAGCTCCGCTTGTAACAATGGGATGTGTTATGATGCGCGTCTGCAACCTGGATACTTGTCCGGTTGGTGTTGCAACTCAGAATCCGGAGCTTAGAAAACGTTTCAGTGGAAAACCGGAATATGTTGTTAACTTTATGCGTTTTATTGCAGAAGAATTAAGAGAATATATGGCAAAACTTGGTGTCCGCACAGTGGATGAACTGGTAGGACGTACAGATCTTCTGAAAGTAAAAGACGTTCCGACATCAGAGCGTGCCGCAACACTGGATCTGTCACAGATTCTGTACAATCCATATGCGAAAGAGAAGAAAGGTGTTATCTTTAATCCAAAGAAAGTCTATGATTTTGAACTTAACAAGACGTTGGATGAAAAAGTACTATTGAAACAGCTTCTCCCAGCTCTTGAAAGAGGAGAAAAGAGAGGACTTGAAGTAGATGTTACAAATACAGACCGTACTTTCGGAACAATTTTCGGATCTGAGATCACAAGAAGATATCCGGAAGGACTGGAAGAAGACAGCTATGTGATCCAGTGTAAAGGTGCCGGCGGTCAGAGTTTTGGAGCATTTATCCCAAGAGGACTGACACTGGAATTGACAGGAGACAGTAATGACTATTTTGGAAAAGGACTTTCCGGTGGAAAACTGGTTGTTTGTCAGCCGAAAGGTGTGAAATTTAAATCAGATGAGAACATTATCATCGGAAATGTTGCTCTTTACGGAGCTACAAGTGGTAAAGCATTTGTAGGAGGTGTTGCCGGAGAACGTTTTGCGGTAAGAAACTCTGGTGCACGTGCAGTTGTAGAAGGTGTCGGAGATCACGGATGTGAATATATGACAGGTGGATGTGTTGTTGTACTTGGACAGGTTGGAAAGAACTTTGCAGCCGGAATGAGCGGCGGTATTGCCTATGTGATCGATCTCGATAACAGCCTGTATCGTAAAGTAAATAAAGCAATGGTCAACATTGAACGTGTCACAGATAAGTATGATGTACAGGAATTAAAAGGAATGATCCAGGAGCATGTTGCTTATACAAACTCTGAGGTAGGTAAGAAGATTCTTGATAATTTCAAAGAATATCTGCCAAAATTCAAGAAGATCATTCCGGAAGACTATGAGAGAATGATGTCCACGATCATCCAGATGGAAGAAAAAGGACTTAGTAGAGAAAAAGCAAAAATCGAAGCATTTAATATGATCAAGAACGGAAGATAGGAGGCATAGAGATGGGAAAACCGACAGGATTTATGGATTATGAAAGACAGGATAAACCGGCAGAGAGCCCATTGGAACGCATCAAACATTTCAATGAGTTCCATACGCCTCTTAGCAAAGAAGAACAGGAGCTTCAGGGCGCACGCTGTATGGCGTGCGGAGTTCCGTTCTGTCAGTCTGGAAAGCCGCTTGCAGGAATGGCCAGTGGATGTCCACTGCACAACCTTGTGCCAGAGTGGAATGACTTGATCTACAATGGAAATTGGAAGGAAGCTTATTTACGTCTGAAAAAGACAAACAATTTTCCGGAATTTACTTCCCGTGTATGTCCGGCACTGTGTGAAAATGCATGTACCTGTGGACTGAATCAGGAAGCAGTTGCATCAAAAAGTAATGAATATGCAATTATTGAAAATGCATATGAGATGGGATATGCAAAGGCAAATCCACCGAAAGTGCGTACAGGAAAGAAAGTCGCGGTGATCGGTTCCGGTCCGTCCGGACTTGCGGCAGCAGATCTTCTGAACAGAAGAGGTCATCAGGTAACTGTTTTTGAACGTGAGGACAAACCGGGTGGATTGCTCCGCTACGGAATTCCGAATATGAAGCTGGAGAAACAGATTATCGACCGTAAGATTGCGATTATGGAAGAAGAGGGAATTATCTTCCAGACTGGATGTAATGTCGGAAAAGACGTGAAGGCGGCAGATATCCTGAAAGAATATGACCGCGTGATCCTTGCATGTGGAGCATCAAATCCAAGAGATATCAAAGCACCGGGAAGAGATGCACAGGGAATTTATTTTGCAGTAGATTTCCTGAAATCAACAACGAAAGCACTATGGGCAAATGACATGAAGCTTAAAACAGGAAGCTACATTTCTGCAAAAGGAAAAAATGTAATTGTAATCGGAGGCGGAGATACAGGAAATGACTGTGTCGGAACATCTATCCGTCATGGAGCAAAGAGCGTTCTCCAGCTGGAGATGATGCCGAAAGCACCGGACGAGAGGACACCGCTGAACCCATGGCCGGAGTGGCCAAGAGTCTGCAAGACGGATTATGGTCAGCAGGAAGCAATCGCTGTGTTTGGTTCTGATCCTCGCGTTTACACAACGACAGTGAAAGAATTCGTAAAAGACAAGAAAGGGAATCTCTGTAAGGCAGTTCTTATTAAGCTTGAGAGTAAGACAGATGAGAAGAACGGACGGAAAATGATGGTTCCGGTAGAAGGAAGCGAGTATACCGTAGATGCAGATCTTGTTCTGATCGCAGCTGGATTCCTTGGAAGTCAGGATTATGTAACAAAAGCATTTGGTGTAGAAGTGAATGAACGCACAAATGTAAAGACAGAGGCAGGAAAATATTCTACAAATGTGAAGGATGTATTCACAGCCGGGGATATGCACAGAGGACAGTCTCTTGTTGTATGGGCTATCCGTGAAGGTCGTGAAGTGGCAAGAGAAGTAGATGAAAGCCTGATGGGATATACAAACTTATATATTCAGTAGAAAATAAAAGATCATACAGTGAAACAGGAATCTGGAAAGTTTATCTAAGAATAAAGAGAACTTTCCAGATTTTTTGTTACAAAAATGTTACGAAAAAATGAAAAAAGTAAGGAAAACTATTGAAAATATTACATAAATACGCTATAATGTTGAGCGTAGAATGTAAATATAATACCCTCTTGTTACGAGAAATATGTTGAAAAAACACAATAGATGTTGTATTATAACATATGAGTATGTGGAATTATAATGTAACTATTTACAACGAGTATGATACGAAAATTATAATGCATCACATGGGGGACTAGATAAAAATAAGGATAGGTGGAAAGATGAAGTTAAAAAAAGTAAGCAGCATGATTCTTGCAGTAACACTTGCATGTACAATGACTGTTACACCGGTACTTGCCGACGAAGTCAGTGATCTGAAGCAGAAGAAGCAGGAGACACAGAATCAGGTAAGCGATCTTCAGACACAGCTGAATTCACTTATGACCAAGATCTCTGATCTTGAGAATGATCTGATCGAAACAGGTGAGGAAATCTCTCAGACGGAGGAAGATCTGAAGACAGCGCAGGAGGAACAGGAACAGCAGTATGCAGCTATGAAGCTTCGTATTAAGTATATGTATGAAGAAGGAACAGGAACTGCTACAGTAGAGAAGGTACTGACATCCGGAGATATTTCCAGTGTACTGACGCAGGCAGAATATTCCCAGCAGGTACATTCTTATGACAGAGATAAGCTCGAAGAGTATGTTGCGACAGTTCAGAAAGTAGAAGATCTTAAGACAACGCTTGAGACAAAGATGGCTGATCTGCAGGAGACACAGACAGAGTATGATGCGCAGAAGGATGAACTGAATACAACAATCACAGAGAAGAGTAGTGAAATCGCAAATCTCGATGTTAAGATTGATGAAGCTGTAAAGAAAGCAGCGGAAGAAGCGGCGAAGAAAGCAGCGGAAGAAGCAGCGAAGAAAGCAGCAGAAGAAGCAGCAGCGAAGAAAGCAGCTGAGGAAGCAGCTAAGAAGAATAACTCAAGCAGTAGTTCATCTAATAGAAATAACTCAAGCAATAGTTCTTCCAGTAGTTCAAACTCCAGTAGTTCGAACTCCAGCAGCTCAAGTTCAGGAAGCTCAAGCAGTAGTTCTTCCAACAGTTCAAGCTCAAGTTCTTCCTCATCAAGCCCAAGTTATAGTGCTGATAAGGGAAGCATTATTGTAAATGCAGCTTATTCACAGATCGGAGTTCCATATGTATGGGGCGGAACTACACCGGGAGTTGGACTTGACTGTTCAGGACTTGTACAGTATTGTTACAGACAGGCTGGAATTTCAATTCCAAGAACAAGTGGAGATATTCTTGCAAAAGGAACAATTGTAAGCAATCCTCAGCCGGGAGATATCTGTTGGACATCGGGGCATGTAGCGATTTATATTGGCGGAGGACAGATGATTGAAGCACAGCAGACAGGAGTACCGGTTAAGGTAAGTTCTGTACGTGTTACATATTATGTAAGATATTAGAACCAAAAAAGGAATCAGTGATGCTGATTCCTTTTTTTAAACTTTTCTTATTTGCCCGGTACAATTTCCAGCCAGTATCCGTCAGGATCTTCAATAAAATAAATTCCCATAGATGGATTTTCGAAGCAGATACATCCCATCTCTTTATGTTTTTTGTAAGCAGCATCGAAATCATCGACGGCAAATGCAAGATGGATCTCATTATCTCCCAGTTCATATGGTCGATCCATATCACGCAGCCAGGTGAGCTCTAAAAGATGCGGAGTCACACCGTCTGTGAGATATACAAGCTTAAAACTTTCGTCATCGGCAAGTTTTTCACGTTCTACTTTTAAATTCAGAGCTTTCTGGTAAAAATCCAGTGATTTTTCAAGATCATATACATTCAGGTTATTGTGTGCAAATGTAAAATTCATTTTAGTACCTCCATAGAATTATAAGATTTTTATTCACAGTCAAGTGGAATGCTGACTGGAATCTACTTTCTAAGGATATCACAGGAGGGGAGAAAAAATCAATAATGCATAGATAAAACCTGATGGGATAGAGTGATAACACGGAATATAGTGGAAAATGAATGAAAAACATTTTTGAAATGCAAAACATGTGAAAATAAAGCTGAAAAAAACAAAAAAATAAAAAAGAATGCAAGAACCCATTGACGAAACGTCAAAAATTATATACAATAACAAAAGTGAAAAAATAAAGAAAGTGGAGGATTCCTGCAATGACTGCATATAAAGATTTGAGCAAAGAAGAGTTATTGGAATTAAAGAGTGGCCTGGAGGCGCAGTTTGAAGAAGTGAAGGCAAAAGGTCTGAAACTGGATATGTCCAGAGGAAAACCGTCAGCAGACCAGCTGAATCTGTCAATGGGGATGATGGATACACTGACAAGTGGTGTTGATCTGACTTGTGAAGATGGTGTTGACTGCCGTAACTATGGCGGACTTGATGGAATTGATGAAGCAAAACAGCTTCTTGCAGATATGATGGAAGTTCCGAAAGATAACGTGATCATTTTCGGAAACTCAAGTCTGAATGTGATGTATGATACGGTAGCACGTGCAATGACACATGGTATCATGGGAAGTACTCTATGGTGTAAGCTTGATAAGGTAAAATTCTTATGTCCGGTTCCGGGATATGACAGACATTTCGCGATTACAGAGCATTTCGGAATTGAGATGATCAATGTACCGATGACATCAACAGGACCGGATATGGATATGGTTGAGAAACTTGTAAGCAGTGATCCGGCAATCAAAGGAATCTGGTGTGTACCGAAGTACTCTAACCCGCAGGGAATCACATATTCTGATGAGACAGTGTTCCGTTTTGCGAACCTGAAGCCGGCAGCAGAAGATTTCCGTATCTTCTGGGATAATGCTTACTGCGTACATCATTTATATGAAGATAAACAGGATTATCTGATTGAGATTCTGATGGAGTGTAAGAAGGCAGGTAACCCGGATATGGTTTACAAGTTTTCTTCTACATCCAAGATCAGTTTCCCGGGATCAGGAATTGCAGCAATGGCAGCATCTGATGCGAACCTGGAGGATATCAGAAGCACAATGCGTGTGCAGACAATCGGACATGATAAGGTAAATCAACTGCGTCATGTAAGATTCTTCGGAGATATTCACGGAATTGTAGAACATATGAAGAAACATGCAGATCTGATTCGTCCAAAGTTTGAAGCACTGATTTCCATCATGGAAGAAGATCTTGGCGGACTGGATATCGCAGAGTGGACCAACCCTAAGGGCGGCTACTTTATTGGATTTGATTCAATGCCAGGCTGCGCAAAGGAAATCGTAGCAAAGATGAAAGAGGCAGGCGTTATCCTGACAGGAGCAGGAGCAACCTTCCCATATCATATTGATCCGCAGGATAGAAACATTCGTCTGGCACCGACCTTCCCGACCATTGATGAGTTAAAGCTTGCATCAAGAGTATTTACAGTATGCGTAAGACTTGTATCAGCAGAGAAGCTGCTGGCGGAGAAGGCGTAAAATTCAACCCGGAAGTTTCACGTTACTTTGAAAGTCCTGCTACAACGTTCGGCTTCGTGAAAGCCATTCGTCTCAGGGCTTGTTAGGTAACGGTGGTGGCACGGGAAGTATAATTTAAGAATAAAAAGCAGCCTGAATTTGGGCTGCTTTTTTGTTATGCAACCTGAAAAAATATTGATTATATAGAAGTTTTTAAGGCTAAACCCTAAAAACTTATTTTATTTATCATGTTTTTATGGTATAATTACAAAAGAGGAGGTGATTGTATGATTTTGAGACCAGATTATATTGAAGCTGTCAAACCATTTATGGATGCACCGCTTGTTAAAATTCTTACAGGTGTTCGCCGCTGCGGAAAATCCACACTGCTTTCCTTAATTGCCGGATTAATCGCACCCGAAAAGGGCTGTATCCGCTTTTATAAAAGTGATGCAATGCCTGCCGCTGCCCGGATTGGCTATATGCTCCAGCACGATACTCTTTTAGAGTGGCGTACCATTTATAAAAATATTCTGCTTGGTCTTGAAGTAACCCACCAGTGTACGGAACAGAAAAAAAGACTTGCCGCCGATATGATGCATGACTACGGACTTGCTTCCTTTAAAAATGCCCATCCTTCTGAGCTTTCCGGCGGCATGCGCCAGCGGGCGGCACTGATCCGCACCCTTGTTTTAGAACCGGACATTCTGCTTTTAGACGAACCGTTTTCCGCATTGGATTATCAGACAAGGCTGGAAGTAAGCGACGATATTTTCCGCATTATCAAGGAGCAGGAAAAAACGGCACTTTTAGTCACGCATGACATTTCCGAAGCGATTGCCATGGGTGAACAGGTGATTGTTTTATCCAGCCGTCCTGCCGGTATCAAAAATGTTTTTGACATTCACCTCTCCGTGGATAAGCGCACACCGTTTTCCTCACGGACTGCCCCTGAATTTTCTGCTTATTTTCATCAAATCTGGAAGGAGTTGTCATAATGTCTGCCATTCAAATGCATTATCTTAAACAAATGAAACGGTTAAAATACAAAATTACTTTGGCAAGGATTCTGCTTTTTGCCGGTTTTATCACACTTTGGGAAGTGGCTGCATACGCAGGCTGGATTGATGATTTTATTTTCAGCAGTCCGTCCCGCATTATAAAAACCCTGTTTGCAATGATTTCTGACGGCAGTATTTTTTACCACACTGCCGTTACCGTAGCCGAAACCGGTATCAGTTTTGCACTAATTGTACTGCTCGGTGTCGGCACTGCCATTTTACTTTGGAGCAGCAAAACGATATCTGCCGTATTAGAACCGTATCTTGTGCTGCTCAACAGCCTTCCAAAATCCGCCCTTGCGCCTATGATTATCGTGTGGCTCGGCAATAATGCCAAAGCCA
>ERZ840057.2856-NODE-2856-length-11149-cov-2.949522_pt1 | contig 11149 bp, 8 predicted proteins | sample MGYA00519907_ERZ840057 | MGnify/ENA primary metagenome ERZ840057 (study PRJEB31850, sample SAMEA3708862) | human gut metagenome | biome: human gut; feature: human-associated habitat; material: faeces | place: China | collected 2014 ...
CTTATCTGTGGAACAGGAATAGGAATTTCCATAGCCGCCAATAAAGTTAAAGGAATAAGAGCTGCACTTTGCCACGATACTTTCAGCGCACAGGCAACAAGAGAACATAACGATGCAAATATTCTCGCTATGGGTGCAAGAGTAATAGGACCGGGACATGCATTGAAGGTAGTTGATACATTCTTGAATACTGAATTTTCAAATGATGAGAGACATATCAGAAGAATAAATATGATAGAAGATTAACGTGTTAAAAAGTTTAAGAACATAAAGACTGCTGATGGTGCGTATTAAGCGGTTAAGATTATAATCTTGACAGTATAAAATCATGGGAGTATCATTAGAGATATGTTAAAATAAAAGATTTTTATCAATGTATTTAATATGGCACAGTGTATGTGTACTGAATTTATTGATTGTAATATGGTATAGTGTATGTGTATCGAATTTATTGATTGTATTGATATGTAATCTTTTGAAAATAATTCACCCGATAAATTAAAAGGGGTATGAAAGGAAGTATTGTTATGGCAAAAAAGGACATCGATTGGAATAATCTTGGATTTGGTTATGTAAAGACAGACAAAAGATATGTGTCAAACTTCAAAAATGGTGCATGGGATGACGGCGCACTTATAGAGGACGATATGATCACAATCAGCGAGTGTGCATGCGTTCTCCAGTATGCTCAGACAGTATTTGAAGGATTAAAAGCATATACTACGGAGGATGGCAGAGTTGTCTGCTTTAGACCTGACTTAAACGCTTCACGTCTCTCTGATTCAGCAAGCAGACTTGAGATGCCGGTATTTCCGGAAGATCGTTTTGTACAGGCAGTTGTAGATGTTGTAAAAGCAAATGCAGCATATGTACCGCCTTATGGAAGCGGAGCAACGCTGTATATTCGTCCGTATATGTTCGGTATTGATTCTGTTATCGGTGTGAAACCGGCAACTGAGTATCAGTTCCGTATCTTTACTACTCCGGTAGGTCCGTACTTCAAAGGCGGAGCAAAACCGATCACCATCCGCGTATCTGATGTGGACCGTGCAGCACCTCATGGAACCGGAGATATCAAAGCCGGTCTTAACTATGCAATGAGCCTTTACAACATTGTAGATGCTCACAATAAGGGATTCGATGAGAATATGTATCTTGATCCGGCTACCAGAACCTATGTTGAGGAGACTGGTGGAGCTAACTTCATCTTTGTGACCAAGGATGGCAAGGTAGTAACTCCGAAGTCCAACAGTATTCTTCCGTCTGTAACCCGTCGTTCTCTGATGTATGTTGCAAAAGAGTACCTGGGACTGGAAGTGGAAGAGCGCAAGATTGCAAAAGATGAGCTGAAAGATTTCGCAGAGGCTGGTCTGTGCGGAACTGCAGCAGTTATCTCCCCGATCGGAAAGATCGTAGACCACGGAACCGAGATTTGCCTGCCGAGCGGTATGGAAGAGATGGGACCGGTTACCAAGAAACTTTATGATACTCTGACCGGAATCCAGATGGGCCGCATCGAGGCACCGGAAGGCTGGATCCATGTGATCAAATAATTGATCTGATCTGTGTTTTTTACCATGAGCAGGACTGTAAAAAGTCCTGCTCATTTTTTAGCATATTCTAAAAAAAGCTCTGAAAAGACATTTTTTCTGTCTTCTCAGAGCTTTTTTATTCTTATCCGGATTCATGACCGGGCAGCCATACCGAAGTATTTCCTCACCCTGCCATGTTTCTCATTCTTTACGCTGCATGGAACCTTCCGTCGCGCTTGCAGATTTCTTCGAATTCTTTCAGTTTCTGTTTTGCCTCCGCACTCAGATCACTCGGAACTTCGATCCTTACAACGGCATACTGATCGCCGTGTACGTTCGAATCCTTCAGTGAAACGATTCCTTTGCCGCGAAGACGGATCTTCGTGCCGGAACGTGTTCCCGCTTTGATCTTGCAGACAACATCGCCGTAAAGGGTATGGACGAGTGCCTCTCCGCCGAATACAGCTGTGGTAAACGGAACTTCCACATCCGTGTAGACATCCATGCCTTTTCTTGTCCAGCCCGTCTTCTCACTAACCGTGATCTTCAGGAAAAGATCTCCTGCCGCTCCGCCGCCGGTTCCAGGCATTCCCTTACCTGCAAGACGAATGCTCTTTCCGGTCTCGATCCCGGCCGGGATCTTAACCTGAAGAGTCTGCGGTCTGCTGCCCGGCTGGTTCGGGTTCTGGATCGTGATCGTCTTTTCGCAGCCAAAGACTGCTTCGTCGAACGTGATCTGAACCTCTGCATTTAAGTCATTGCCGCGGTTTGAAAAGCCGGAGCCGTTGCCAAATCCGCCGAAACCGGAAGCTCCGCCTGACGCTCCGCGAAAACCAGATCCACCGCCGAATCCCGAACGTCCGCCGGCGCTTCCTTTTCCGCCAAACATATTTCCGAAGATATCACCAAAGATATCGTCTCCATCGCCGCCCTCAAAGTGGAACTCATGGTAAGTTCCGTCACCGGAGCGGAATGATCCGGACCTGTAAGCTCCGCCGTTTCCAAAACCACCGAAGCCGCCAAATCCACCGGCGCCCTGGGCACCCTGTCCATATCCGGCCGTCTCATCAAAGGCCGCATGTCCGAACTGATCGTAGAGTTTCTTCTTCTTCGGATCACTTAAGACATCGTAAGCTTCGTTTACATCCTTAAACATCTGCTCAGCCGTCTTGTCACCCGGGTTGGAATCCGGATGATACTTCTTTGCCAGTTTTCTATATGCACGTTTAATTGCTGCAGCGTCCGCATCTTTTGCAACACCCAGCACTTCATAATAATCTCTCTTTGTCGATGACATATTCACCACCTCACTGTTCTATTTGTAATGTAACATATCTAATTTTCAATGTCAAGGGAGGTATGTGAATTTTTTGTGATATTTAAAGATCCCGCCGAAACCTTCTTCCGTACAATATCTGTACGTTCTGACTTTTGGCAGGATCTTTATTTTTCAATATTTGCTTTGTTGTTCTAATTATTTCTATTTTTCAAAAATCTGCCTGAATTCCTTCACCTGAGTCCGCCCGATCGGCAGGGCCTCGGCATCGTAGTACTTCATTTTTACGCAGTACCCGTTATTGTAGCTCACCTGCATCTCCTTCACAAAATCCAGATTGATCAGGTAGCTCTTGTGGATCCGGAAGAACCGGCTCTTTTTCAGGTGAGTCTCATAATTGTTCAGTGACTCGTTCTGCAGATAGAAGGATCCGTCCTTCATATGGATCTTGCAGGAACGCTTTTCCGTCTCGATAAATACGATATCTGCCACATCAACGACCTGAAAGCTGGAGCCCACGTTCACCATGATCTTTCCGATTTCATATCCGGGACCGGCGGCCTTTTCCTTTATGTGTTCATGGATCCGCTCCATCGCCCGTTTGACGCGTTCATAGTCAAAGGGTTTTAAGAGATAATCCACCGCTCCGATCTCAAAGGCCTTTACCGCGTATTCCTGGAACGCAGTGGCAAAGATGATCAGCGTATCCGGCTGCTTTCTCTTTATCATGGATGCCAGCGTAGTGCCGTTCATGCCACCCAGATTGATATCCACAAAACACACATCAAAGGTCTCATTTTCCAGCATTGCAAGAAATTCTTCGCTCCCGTCGGCCTCCGCGATCTCCGCCTCCGGCTCACACTGCTCCACCAGATATTTAAGTTCGCTTCTTGCCGGGCGCTCATCGTCAACTACTGCTATTCTCATACCTCATGCCTCCCATGTTCTGCCAAAAACTCCGCTGTTCCAAACAGCAGGCTGTTGTCATCTGTTCTTCCAAAAGATCGTCAGCCAATCATTTTCTCCTGCTGCGCGCTTCCAGCCGCGCTGTCCGGAATGTTCATCCGCACGTCCGTCCCTTCTTCACTTGTCACGATCTGAAGTCCGTAGGACTTTCCGTATAAGGAGATCAGTCTCTGCTGCACGTTCATCATTCCGATTCCTGTGTGTTCCACTTTCTCCCCGCCGTACAGGCTCTGGACGATCCGGTAGTCCATTCCCGGTCCGTTGTCGATCACGTCGATCCTCGTGGACCGTTCCTCCCGTTTCACGTTTACGATGACCTTTCCGACTCCTTTTTCCCTCTGCATTGCCCCGTGATGGACCGCATTCTCCACGATGGGCTGTAAGATCAGGTTCGGCACACAGCTTCGCAGCGCCTCCGGATCCGCATTGATCTCGATCGAGAGACGTTTTTCAAACCGCGCCTCCTCAAGCATCGTATAGGCTTTTACATGCTCTAACTCCGTGTCCAGCGTTACCATATAATCGGTATCCTCCAGCATGCTGCGGAAATAGGAGCTCAGTGCCAGTAAGAGCTCCCTCGCCTTCTCCGGCTTTTCCCGGCAGAAATAGGAGATCGTATTTAATGAATTGAACAGGAAGTGCGGATTGATCTGGGACTGCAGGGTCCGAAGCTCCGCTTTTCTCAGCTCTTCCTTCTGTTTCTCCATCTCCGAGAGCTTGATCTGCATCGCGAAGTGATTCGCAAGTCCCGTGACAAATTCAATATCCGCACGGTAAGAATAGGCATTTTTCTTCACCAGCATCACAAGCGCCAGAACCTTTCCCTCATCGAGGAGGATCGGCGCAGAGATGATCACATTCTCCTTATAAAGAGGATAAAATCCGTCCTCCGGTAAAGGCACGCGGCTGATCCTCGTCGTCTTGAAGGTCTTTGTCGCGGACAGAAGTCTCGGATAATTGTTCTCTGTGAGAACGATACTGGAAAATGCCCCGCTCCTTGCCAGAAATTTCATATCATCGATCAGTGCCGCGCCCTGACAGTGGTACTCTTCCATAATAATGTCAATGATCCTTCCCGCCGTCTTCCGGTCATTCTCCACAGAGCCCAGATACGGGGTACACCGCTCAGCGGTTCTCATGGCGAGGGAGACCTTGGATGCGACCTTTAAGTCCTCCGTATTGAAGATCGATTTAAAAACATTAAAGAAGATCACCATGCCGACGGAATTGATGATCACCATCGGAACGATCACGATCTTTACGATCTCAACGGCCGCATCAAACGGCCGGGTGAGAAGCAGGATCAGAACAATATGGATCATCTCGGAAATGAACGTGACTCCAAGCAGAAATGTATTCGAGTACTGGCGGTTTTCCTTCTTCTTCCAGCCGATAAAGGAACCGATGAGTCCGTGGATAATTGCGGAGAGCACACAGGCCACCGTGGAGATCCTTTCCGGAAAGATCAGATACCGGTGAGTCGCCGCAATCACTGTCGTGATAAAGCCGGAGACAGGCCCGCCCAGAAATCCGGCAGACAGAACACCGATCACCCGGGCATTCGGCAGCGCTCCTGTCACCTGTATCCCAATGTAATCAGAGATGATACAGAAGACGCCGAAGATCACGCCGAGAAGCACCTTTTCCCAGAGCCTCTGCCAGACACTCTCCCCTCTTCCTTCCTCACTTCCGCCCTCTTCATTTAATAGAAGTCTCTGGACAAAGTCCATCTTCGTCATCATGAAGGCGAGCACTACCAATAGGCAGATGTTAAAGCAGATACTGTAAATAACATCAAGCAGCATGTTGTTTCCTCCTGTCTCTGACGATCCCTGTTTTTCTATATCTGTCCGCAACGGTTTTTGCAATCTGTGCAGAACATCCATTTCGGAACATCTGCGCGCAGCATGGATCACAAATGTCTGACGTCTGATCCGGTGTGTCCTAACAGACACATATAGAAAAGCAGGGACCGCCGCAGTATAGTTTCTGCAGCAGTCCCTGTGTGTTCACCGGTTATCTATGAAGGTCTACGCTGCCGCCGGTGCACTCTTCTTTGCAGCTGCTTTCTGGAATACGAATACAACTGCGCAGATCACGATACCAGCGATATCTGTCACAAGACCGCTGTCGATCAGGAGATAAGCGCCAATGAGGCTGGCAATTCTCAATACGATGTTGACCTTTGTGAACAGGAAACCTTCGACTGCTGTACTGATTAAGAATACACCAACTGCAGCAGTTACTGCAACCTGAATCGCTTTTGCAAGCGGAGTATCAAGCAGCAGAAGGTCTGTATTGTATACAAACATGTACGGAAGAATGAATCCTGCAAGTGCAAGCTTTACGGATGCCCATCCTGTCTTCATCGGACTTCCGCCTGCGATACCTGCTGCCGCAAAAGCTGCAAGGGCAACCGGCGGTGTCAGGTTTGCGAACATTGCGAAGTAGAAACAGAACATGTGGGCAACCAGGGCCGGGATACCAAGCTGTACCAGAGCCGGAGCTGCGATCGTGGATGTAATGATATAGGACGGGATACTCGGAAGACCCATACCTAAGATCATGCAGGTGATCATTGTGAATACCAGTGTGAACATCAGGCTCTTTCCGCCGATGCTGATGATGGTATTTGCCATGTTCAGGGCGAAACCTGTGATCGAGCAGGAACCAACGATGATACCAACGCAGGCGCAGGCGATCGCTACGGATACGGTAGACTTCGCGCTCGCTACCATCGCATCAAGAATATCCTGGAAGGTCATTCTCGTATTCTTTCTGCACTGCGCCACGATGATCGTGAATACGATCGTATAGAACGCAGCCATGATAACCGTCTTTCCGGAGAAGAACAGCATGTAAACGAGGAAGATGATCGGGAGTGCCAGATGACCGTACTCCTTCATGACCTGGGACATCTTCGGAAGCTGATCCTTCGGGGTTCCCTGCATTCCCATCTTCTCAGCCCTCATCTGGATCTGGAACAGGATGCCCATGTAGTAGATAACTGCCGGGATGATCGCGGATAAAAGAAGTTCGTTGTACTTCATGCCAAGAGTATCTGCCATGATAAATGCGGCAGCACCCATAACCGGCGGCATCAGCTGTCCGCCGACAGAACCGGTCGCAACAACGGCGCCTGCGAATTCGTCGTCATAGCCGGATTTTTTCATAAGCGGGATCGTGAAGGAACCGGTCGTAACAACGACGGCTACGGCTGCACCGTTGATCATTCCGAGAAGACCGGAAGCAACGACTGCTACCTTTGCCGGGCCGCCCTTTGTGCCGCCCGCGATGGCGTTTGCGAAGTCGTTGAAGAACTGACCCATGCCACACTTGTTCATGACTTCACCGAAGGCAATGAAGAGGAAGATGTAGGTGGACGCGACGTTGACCGACGATCCGTAAATACCTTCCGTGTTCGAGAAGAAGTGGCTCATTAACTTCTGCCATGTATATCCTCTGTGGAGGAAGATGCCCGGGACATCGATCGGGATGAGTCCCTGCTTCGTGCCCATTAAGCTGTAGATCATAAAGATAATGGAGATGATCGGGAGTGCCATGCCGCAGACACGTCTCGTTGCCTCCAGAACGACCAGGGTTAAGAGGGTACCGATCACGACATCCATCATGTCCGGCTTTCCGGCACGGTTGATGATGTTTACATAATCTACACACATATAGATCGGAACTGCGGCTGACAATGCGATAAATACATAATCATACCACGCGATCACTTTGCGGCTCGCTTTTTTCGTAGCCGGATAAAGCATGAAGGCAAGAATCAGGATCATGCCGACATGGATGGAACGATGCTTTAATGTTTCCGGCATGTAAAGGCCGGATGCGAAAACCAGATGATATAAGGTAACGATGATCGCGAATACCCGGTAAGCTTTCTTTAATACCGGGGATCCGAACTTTCTCGTCTTGCTCTCTTTATCAAACTGCTCGAGGAGTTTCTGTTTTTCTTCCTCGCTCATCTCTGCTTCCGCTGTACTGGGGACGATGTTTTTTTCTTTTTCGCTCATACAGATTTCCCTTCCCTTCGTTGTCAGAGTTGTTGTCGATGTTTCTTCAGCAGTTTCCTTTTCTTATTTTTCAAAACCATTCCGGATCCTCAGCACCATTTTTACGTGATGCGGCATGTCAGAGCCCTGAATCAGGAGCTCGCCATTCACCTTGATGTTCTTCAGGGCTGTCTGGGAATTGATCCAGTTGAACTGCGGAAAGACGCTTTCGATCTCATCCATGTAGACGAGTCCGTCTTCGTAGCGGTATTTGCAGTCCATCTCTGCCGGAATTCCGGCACCGAAGCCCGCGACCGCGATGGTGTGGAGAAGGAAGCTTCCGTCTTTCTGTATCTCGTAATACTCGTACCATGGAATATGCTCAAAGGAATGTTCCCACTGGAAGGAAAGCTCGTCACCGGTCTTTACCGGAATCTCCCGGTAAACATTTCCGGTTTCAAGCTCTTCGATCACCAGAATTTTTTTCTGCTGCCGTATAAATACGGCAGCAGAGATTGCTGTGATTACCAGAAGAACCGGAATCAGGATTTTTAATTTAGTTCTCAGGAGTCTCATAACCGTGATCCTGCCACCACTTCGCAGCACCGTCATGAAGCGGGATCTTTACATCGTCAACACCGAAGGAAACATCGATGTTCTTGTCTGCTGTGTTGTGGGATGCCTTGATGGTAGCGATTCCATCGTCGGAGAAGATGCAGTCAAGCATATCGTAGACCATGTCATCGGATACGTCTTTATTTACAAGCATGATATTGTAAACGAATACGCTCTCCACGTCCTCTTTGTTGTTGTATGTATTGGCCGGGATCGTGCTTGCGGAGAAGAACGGATACTTCTCGATCAGGTTATCTCTGCCTTCGCCGTCGATCGGAACGATCACCATATCGTAGCTGAATGCCAGCTCGCTGACGGTTGCGTTCGGAAGACCGGATGTAACGAATGCCGCGTCGCACTGGCCGTTCTTCATCTGGTCGATCGCTTCGCCGTAGGATAAGTAGTCAACATCACTATCCTCATATGTCATGCCGTATGCTTCATAGATCATTCTCGCATTTAACTCAACACCGGAGTTCGGAGCACCGATACCGACTCTCTTGCCCTTTAAGTCCTCAACGCTCTTGATGCCTGTGCTTGCCACGGTTACGAGCTGTACGTAGTTCGGCCAGAGTCTCATCATGGCTCTCAGATCCGGCTCTGCCTTCTCAAACGCACCAAAGCCCTCATAAGCCTGTACGACGGAGTCCTGCATTGCGATCGCAAGCTCTGCCTCACCGTTTAAGATCAGGTTGATGTTCTCAACGGAAGCGCCGGTTGCCTGTGCGGATGTCTTATATCCTGCATTTCCTAATGCGGTTGCAAATGCGCCGCCGATCGGGTAGTAGATACCACTCGTAGGACCGGTTGCGACTGTGACAAACTCTTTCGCCCTGTCAATGCTCACGGACGTGCTGCCTGCCTCTGCGCTGGAACCATCCGCCGCTTTCTCAGTTACGGCTGCCGCTGTTGTGTCAGCTGCTGCTGTTGTAGATGTACTGCCGGAGCTGCTGCCGCATCCTGCAAGAGCTGCTGTCATTGTAAGTGCCATAGCTGCTGCTGTGATTCTTTTCACTAATCTCATACTGTTTACCTCTCCTTCTTTTTGTTTACCCGTAATTGTCCGGTCCCACCCGGATCATTACATACCCACTTTTCAAATGCTTCATATTCTTTATAAATATTTCACATTTCATGTCTAAATTTTAACGTAAACGTAACCCTGATACAATGGGGTTCGTGCAAACTGCACAAAATCGTGTATGAATGGTAAAAATTGATGTGTGAAATGCAGGAATAAGACAGTTTTCCTGTGAATCTATATGATATTATTTTAACAATTCTTTGCACACCTTTGCGATCGATCGATGGGTTCGCTTGATAAGTAGGAATTGATCGTTCCTGTTAATATATTGCTTTAAATTTTTAAACTTTAACGCGCGTAAGTGTTGACTTTTCTCTCTCCTGTCTTTATACTATGGACATAGCGGATCACGCCTCGCAGGCTTTGCCGATTTGGAATACAAAGCACCGGCATTCTTTCTGCGAGATGTGCGTTATATAACGCATGACCGGATATTACATCAATCATATAGAAACAGGGGAGTAACCGCTTATGGGAGCAATTGTAAAAGTAAGAAATGTAAAATTGGGAGACGGAATGCCAAAGATCTGCATTCCGGTTACGGATACAAATCTCGATGACCTGAAAAAATCTGTAAATCTGATCCGGAATACTCCGTTCGACCTGATCGAATGGCGCGCGGACTTCTACACCGGTATGGAAGATCCCGAAGTCCGTATCAAGGCAATGACCTTATTCCGAAATACTTTAGGAAATATTCCGGTCCTCTTCACGATCCGCACCAGCGTGGAAGGCGGAATGATGGAGATCGACACAGAGACCTACACGAAGACGATCCTCGCCGTGATCGACAGCGGTCTCATCGATCTCGTTGACGTGGAACTCTCCCGCGGGGAAGACACGATGAAGACGATCGTCGCAGCCGCCCACCGGGTCGGAGTAAAAGTTGTCGCCTCCCGCCACGACTTCACGGCAACACCGGACAAAAACATCATCGTGAACAATCTCTGCCTGATGCAGTCCCTGGGCGCTGATATCGTGAAATTCGCGGTGATGCCGCAGTGTGAGCGGGACGTCCTCACACTGCTCGACGCAACGATGACAATGAAGGAGGAACACAATGAGACGCCGGTGATCACGATGTCCATGAGTCCTGCCGGAGTGATCAGCCGTATCTGCGGACAGCTTGTCGGCTCCTGCGTGACCTTCGGAACCGCCGGAAAAGCTTCCGCGCCGGGGCAGATCCCGGCGAACCTGTTAAGCACGTTCCTGCAAACGCTGGCATAAATGACTGTTCAAACGGATATGAGCTCCTTCACAACGATACCCCCCTGTGTCCAGCTCCCCTCTGCTCACTTTCTGTTAAACCCCTATAAGCTCTAAATACCTTTACCATAAATTGTTCCCGCTCAATGCGAGATCATATTCTCCGCAAAGATCCCATACCCCCTCGTCGGATCGTTGATAAACACATGGGTCACAGCCCCGATAAGTTTTCCGTCCTGGATAATTGGTGAACCGCTCATACCTTGAACAATGCCGCTTGTCAAATTTAAAAGTTCCTCATCCACAACACGGAGAACCAGGCCTTTATTTTTCTGAATGCTGCCGTAATCCACCTTCTGAATTTCGATCTCATAATCTTTTACTTCCCCGGACACATTGCTTCGGATGTACGCAGTTCCCTTGTGAGTATCCTGTCGGAAACCGACGGGAATCGCATCGG
>ERZ840057.2860-NODE-2860-length-11136-cov-8.817165_pt1:0-7500 | contig 11136 bp, 14 predicted proteins | sample MGYA00519907_ERZ840057 | MGnify/ENA primary metagenome ERZ840057 (study PRJEB31850, sample SAMEA3708862) | human gut metagenome | biome: human gut; feature: human-associated habitat; material: faeces | place: China | collected 2014 ...
TTGTTACACACTCCTTAGCGGATTCCGACTTCCATGGCCACCGTCCTGCTGTCTAGATGAACTAACACCTTTTACATCGAACTGAGCGAATAATAAGGCACCGTAACATAGCGTTCGGTTGATCCCGCATTGCCAGTCCAGCTTACCCGGAATGGCCCACTTGCAACTCATATTCAAACTCAGAGATTAATTAAACATCCCCGATTTCTTACCCATTGAAAGTTTGAGAATAGGTCCAGGATATTCCATCCCAGAAACCTCTAATCATTCGCTTTACCTCATAAAACTATTTCAAAAGTTGCAGCTATCCTGAGGGAAATTTCGGAATGAACCAGCTACTAGATGGTTCGATTAGTCTTTCGCCCCTATACCCAAATTTAAAGATCAATTTGCACGTTAGAATCCAATCGAACCTCCACCAGAGTTTCCCCTGGCTTCGTCCTATTCAGGCATAGTTCACCATCTTTCGGGTCCCACCCTATATGCTCATACTCGAATCTTTCATCAAAGAATTATGATCGGCAGATGTTGACACTTCAAAAGTTTCACACCTCTTACTTTCATTATGCATATTGGTTTAACACCATACTACTTGCATAAAGGATAGACTCCTTGGTCCGTGTTTCAAGACGGGACGAAGAGTGTGTGATGTGGGTATGAGGGGTCGTTAGCAATCATATTTTGATTACCTGCAACCCACATACCCTCATTGCATACAATAAACCAATCATCTAGGATCATCAGCACATTGAATACAATCTACACACAATCTTCGCTTAACCTATATACGATTTCAAGTACTATTTCACTCTTTTTTCAAAGTTCTTTTCATCTTTCCCTCACGGTACTTGTTCGCTATCGGTCTCTTGATCATATTTAGCCTTTGATGGAGTTCACCACCAACTTAGAGCTGCAATCCCAAACAGCTCGACTCCAATAGTATTCAATGCTTGAACAATATTGAATCATATACAGGGCTTTCACCTTCTATGACTTGACTTTCCAGCCAAATTATATCCAATACCATTCATTCTCAAATACTATACACACCACAACTCGACTAGGTCGATTCAGGCTTGGGCTATTCCCTATTCACTCGCCGTTACTAAGAGAATCATTGTTATTTTCTTTTCCTCTGCTTAATTAGATGCTTCAATTCAGCAGGTCTTCTTACTTGATTTGAGATTGATTTATCGAGGAGGGCGAAGCCCGACGAGATGCTGTGCTATCACAACAACTCATCTCTTGTATCACAAACACTCCATTCAATGTGGTAACTACCTCATCAAATACAATGCTCATCATACAAAATCATTTCCTCAAGGATACATAACATATTATCCCAATTCAACTATCTCTAGTTAAACCAATCAAACAATACTCAAACAAGTATACTCCCAAAGGAAGTGCAATATGCGTTCAAAAATTTGATGACTCACAGAGTTCTGCAATTCGCATTACCTATCGCATTTCGCTGCGTTCTTCATCGAATCAAGAGCCAAGATATCCATCGCATATAGTTGTTTTCACTACCATCACCTAATTCATTATAACTATGTTTTACAACATAATTACAACAAATACCCATTGGATATACCAACAGGCTACTAAGCCTTACGGCATTCTATAATGATCCTTCCGCAGGTTCACCTACGGAAACCTTGTTACGACTTCACCTTCCTCTAAATGGTAAGATTTACACAACTTCTCTCAATAATCATCAATCCGTTAAGACTGACATTACTAAAATCCAAAGTGTTCATCGGACCATTCAATCGGTAGGTGCGACGGGCGGTGTGTACAAAGGGCAGGGACGTAATCAACGCAAGTTGATGACTTGCATTTACTAGGAATTCCTCGTTCATGACGTTTATTACAGACATCAATCCCCATCACGATTCATTTTCAAAAGATTTGCCAAATCTATCGATTCAGCCACTTGTTGAATGAATCAGTGTCGCGCGCGTGCAGCCCAGGACATCTAAGGGCATCACAGACCTGTTATTGCCTCCAGCTTCCCTATACTTTATGTATAGTGTCCCTCTAAGAGGATTCCTATAGAATACTATAGAAAACCATTTAGCAGGCGGAGGTCTCGTTCGTTATCGGAATTAGCCTGACAAATCAATCCACCAACTAAGAACGGCCATGCACCACCACCCATAGAATCAAGAAAGAGCTTTAATCTGTCTATCCTTCCTATGTCTGGACCTGGTAAGTTTTCCCGTGTTGAGTCAAATTAAGCCGCAGGCTCCACTCCTGGTGGTGCCCTTCCGTCAATTCCTTTAAGTTTCAGCCTTGCGACCATACTCCCCCCGGAACCCAAAGACTTTGATTTCTCATAAGATACTAGTCAAGACACAATGACCTTCACTAACCTCTAGTCGGTATCGTTTATAGTTAAGACTACGAGGGTATCTAATCCTCTTCGATCCCCTAACTTTCGTTCTTGATTAATGAAAACATCCTTGGTAAATGCTTTCGCACTTGTTCATCTTCCATAAATCCGAGAATTTCACCTCTGACTATTGAATATGAATACCCCCAACTGTCCCTTTTAATCTTATTCTCATGAACCAAACCAATCAAATACATCATGAAAATCATACATGATTATTCCATGCTAATATATTCAAGCAAATGCCTGCTTTGAACACTCTAATTTTCTCACAGTAAAGGTCTAAAACCATATACAAGTAAATTAATACTCATATATCGAATTTAGAAGGAGGGTAGTAGAATAACAAAATACACGAATGTATTCATTACACAACTACCCTTCATTTCAACTACGAGCTTTTTAACTGCAACAACGTTAATATACGCTATTGGAGCTGGAATTACCGCGGCTGCTGGCACCAGACTTGCCCTCCAATTGTTTATCGATAAGGTTTGTACGTTGTTCTCAATCCAATTGCAAAACATTGTTCCGCATTGTGATTTATTGTCACTACCTCCCTGTGTCAGGATTGGGTAATTTACGCGCCTGCTGCCTTCCTTGGATGTGGTAGCCATCTCTCAGGCTCCCTCTCCGAAATCGAACCCAAATTCTTCGTTACCCGTTACTGCCATGGTAGTCCAATACACTACCATCGAAAGCTGATAGGGCAGAAACTTGAAAGACACATCGTTACATAAGCATACGATATGATTAGTTATTATTACTCACGAATAGGCCGAAACCTATGGTTTTCATTCTAATAAATGCAGTCTACAAGACTTTATACATGTATTAGCTCTAGAATTACTACGGTTATCCAATTAGTATTCTTCATCAAATAAACTATAACTGATATAATGAGCCATTCGCAGTTTCAAAGTTAACTATTTATACTTACACATGCATGGCTTAATCTTTGAGACGAGCGTATGACTACTGGCAGGATCGACCAGATTAATACTTCAGCTTTTGATGTTTCTCAAATGCTTTCTATTAATATGGCTTCTACTACCATCTTCCATGTCTCGATCGCTACCTACATGGCTAGCGTGCATTCCATACATACCATTTACCAATTATTAACCATTCACACCAATTGATTCTATGAACGATGAAGTTAGTTACTCTTCATACTATCATATCATCAATACAACCTATTCAATGATCTAACATAGTCTAGTCATCCATATCCATTCATCCTCTATCATCCATGTCATTATCAAATATATGAAATCAATGACCCATCTCAAGGATATCGCATTGTCGTCCATATACCTCATAACATCCACTTCTGACTTTGGACTCATTTCCACTTCAAACCAAACCATCAACCAAAACCTATTGAAAAGGCTTCACTAGTCTATGTCTATTACGAAAAGTCTAAGACAAGTCCATTACCACACTTTTCTTAATGTCCATACAACCAACTCACCCTTTTCATATAGTATTTTAGGGGGGTACCCTACCCTTTCCTATGAAAATTAAATATATCAAGACAACGTCTCTCGTGTACCTTGACCAATTCTTATACCAATCGACGCAGAATCGTCTGAAACGATGTTTTGTATGAGAAGGAGGTGTGTAGCGATAAGTTCGAAGAGCATCGATGCATGATGTCGCTCACATCGATGTCAACGTTCACGTATAGCTAGTACTTGTAATACCAATAGCAGTCTTTAAGATCACTTTCGCCACTCTCTACCAACTTTACGAGCATTGGAATTCCTATTCATATTGATGGAGGGTTTGCACGGGTGAGGGAGACCTAGAGTCTTAATGTCTTGATGGAGGGTGTCATAGGGTGAGGCTAGTAGAGGTGTCCATGTTTTGGGATTTCTATTGACTTTGACTTTCTTAATGTTTTGATGGAGGGTGTCATAGGGCGAGGCTAGTACACTAGTCCATCACTTGGAATTCCTATTCATTCTCATCCTTAATGTCTTGATGGAGGGTGTCATAAGGAATTGCTAGTACACTAGTCCATCACCCACAATTTCCATTCAAACTCAACCCTTAATGTCTTGATGGAGGGGTCATAGGCGCATTCTCTAACACTCATCCTATCTCACATAAGGCTTCAACCCTTCGATGAAACTCCCACCTCACCAATCCTTAAGACTTTCATGGAGGGTGTCATAGGCGGAGTCTAGTACACTTGTCCATGTTTCATCCATTCCTATTCAAACTCAACCCTTTATGTCTTGGTGGACCCCTAGGTCTACCTACTCTACTTGACCCCTCCCAGTAACTTCCTTAAGCAAATTTCACACATCTCCCAAACTCACCCTCCAAACTCTTTACGCTTCTCCTCGCATACCCACACGAGTTATCAACGTTCTGAAAGTTGTGTTCATACTCACACACCAACACCTTCCTAACGCAACTTCCTCCTCCACTCTACCTCTCCTCCTCTTTACGTAACAACACTAACGCGAAGTCACGACACTTTCCACACATCGCCAAAACTCATCAAAAATCGTTTTCCTCGAAACTTCTTCCACAGTTACTCCATTACCCCCTTACCACAATTCCACGTTTCTACGATGTAACTCCCACTTCTCGTTTCGCAACTTAACTTTCATCTGAACAATTTCTTAATGTCTTAAGGGGAGGTATCATAGGAGAAGTCTAGTAGAGGTGGTCGTTTACGATCTTAAGGATGTTCCTATGAATTCAACCCACCAACTTCAAACTCATTTTTTCGCATGACCAAGCGAGCTAGCACCGTTCTGAAAGTTGTGTTCGTACTCTCATACTAACATCCTTCTAGCGCAACTTTCTCCTTCTCTCTATCTCTCCTCCTCTTTTCAAACCAACACTAACGCGATGTCATCACACTTCACACATCTCACTCAAACTTTCAAATTTCAATTTCCATGAAACTCCTTCCACCGTTTCCCCTTTACCCCCTTTCCCCAATTCTCCGTTCCCACGGTCTAACTCGCTCTCCTCACTTCACAGTAACACTACCAACTTTCAACTTTCTTAATGTCTTAAAGGGAGGTGTCATAGGGCGAGGCTAGTAGAGTGAGTCGTTTACGTTGTTAAGAGAGTTTTCACACATCTCCCACACTCAGTTTCACACACATTCACGCATCTCCTCGCAAGCCCAGACGAGCTAGCACCGTTCTGAAAGTTGTGTTCATACTTGCATACTAACATCCTTCTAGCGCAACTTTCTCCTTCTCTCTACCACTCCTCCTCATTTCAAACCAACACTAACGCGATGTCATGACACTTCACACATCTCACCCAAACTCTCAAATTTCAATTTCCTTGAAACTCCTTCCACCGTTTCCCCTTTACCCCAAACCTCCGATTCCCGAGTTTCTCCTTCGAACTCTTCTTCCTCACTCCAAACGGACTCATCCAACTTCATAGACATGCCTTAGACACTCCTAGACACCTCTTAGGGACTCCCTCCTAGACCCTCCCCATCTCTTCTAAACACATCTCCATCAGTCACTCCTGCGATTGTACAAGAGGACACGCATCCCCTCGCGGGTTCGACTCCTCCTCATTTCTTTCTTTCACACTTTCTTTTTCCATAATAAGTATATACAAAACCTTGATTGATGGTTCTCTCTACGAATGGAGGATGATTGAAGATGAAGAGTGGATAATGTCTTCATAGCTGAAATTGATTCTAGCATGGAACATATGTATATGAACCTCATGGAATTTGAATAGGAGCGAAATCGGAGAGGATGGGTGTAGAGAGATGATGTAGACATCATTGTTGGAAATGGTACCAAATAGAGATAGTTGATGGTTGATCTCACAGAATTTGAATGATAGGGTGATATGAGTGGGTTGAGGATATCACAGCCTCAGTTTAATCTAACCTCATTTCATAGAGATAGTTGGTGGTTCATCACATGAAATTTGAATTGTAGAGAAAACTAAGTGGCATCACGACATCACCCATCATCTCTCCAAACCTCATTTCATAGAGATAGTTGGTCATTCATCACATGAAATTTGAATTATAGAGAAAACTAAGTGGCATCACGACATCACACAACATCTCTCCAAACCTCATTTCATAGAGATAGTTGGTCATTCACTTCATGAAATTTGAATTATAGAGAAAACTAAGTGGCATCACGACATCACACAACTATCCTTACAAACCTCATTTCATAGAGATATATCCCCATTCATCTCATGAAATTTCACTCCCATCCAAATCCGTGATTACCATGGATGTCTCCATCCCATCTGAAATTGATTCTAGCTGGGAACATTCAACCCTTCCCCTCACAAAATTTCACTCCCACACACACTTCATCACATCATCATCATCACCCATCATCTCTCCAAACCTCATTTCATAGAGACGAACACCCCTTCCCCTCACAAAATTTCACTTTCAGCAATACTTCATTCTCCCCGTGTATCTCCCTCCCACACTCAATCCCTATGTCAAAACAATCTACAGCCCGTCCTGACCAACTTTGGTCTCGGCACCTCATGTTCATCGCCATCATTCATCGCAAGCCAACTTTCTACTCAACTCACTCATTTCGAACTTCATGCCCTCCTCATCCTACTTTGCCCCACTACTACCCCTCTTTACCCCACCCCTACCCTTTCTACACCCCACCTGAAGTTGCCAACTTTGACCCTCTCTATCTCCGCGGGGAGGCGAGCTACGTTGAAACGGACAGTGCCAATCAACTCGTCTCATTGAGATCTATTGATTTTGTCCGGCTTGTCAAGTTAACGCGCGCCCTCGCTTTTCTTGTCTTTTTCTTGCGCGTCCCAGTTAGAAGGGGGGGTCTGGGGGTTCTCCCCCAGAGAGAAAAATAGAGGATAGTATGTGTAGAAAGTGCCCTTTTCCTCCTCTTTTTCCTCCCTTTCCCCTGGTGGGGAGGAGGTGGGGATCCCCCATTTTTGGGTCTGGGTTCGATGGATAGGGGTTGAGTGGTAGTGTGTTTGGAGAGTGGTTGGAGAGTGTTTGGAGAGTCCCATGAGGGATCAGCCCCGCAGGGGAGCTTATGGATTGGAATAGAGAGAGAGAGATCCTTTCCTTTCCTTTTCTCTCTCTCTTCTCCCTC
>ERZ840057.2865-NODE-2865-length-11112-cov-2.369178_pt1 | contig 11112 bp, 11 predicted proteins | sample MGYA00519907_ERZ840057 | MGnify/ENA primary metagenome ERZ840057 (study PRJEB31850, sample SAMEA3708862) | human gut metagenome | biome: human gut; feature: human-associated habitat; material: faeces | place: China | collected 2014 ...
AAAAATAGCAAAATCCCGCCAATATACGCCGCAAATGTCCGAAAGCGTGCCGAAACCGTACGGGCTCCGGCAAAAAACCGGGCCGCAGCGCACGTTTTTCGCCGGAATCGTTTATCTTTACGTGCTGAAAAAACTTAAAAAACCCGAAACCGATGAAAAAATCGCTTATCCTACTCGGCATGTCGCTGCTGGCTGCGTGCGGCGTGCAGAAAACGGAACTCCCGCTGCTGCCCGAAGAGGCATTCCAGACCACCGTCGACGGCAAACCCGTCGCACTCTACACGCTCCATGCGGGCGACATCACCATGCAGGTCACCAACTACGGCGCCCGCGTCGTATCGCTCTGGACGCCCGACCGCGAAGGCCGCTACGAGGACATCGTTCTGGGCTACGAAAACATCGGCCGCTACATAGACAACACGGGCGAACGGTTCCTCGGCGCCGTGGTAGGCCCCTACGCCAACCGTATCGCAAAGGGGCGCTTCACGCTCGACGGCGCAGAGTACACCCTTCCCCTGAACAACAACGGGCAGACGCTGCACGGCGGGCTGAAAGGCGTCGACCGGGTGGTATGGGACGTTGTGTCGGCCACGGACGACAAACTGGTGCTGCATTACCTCCATCCCGACGGACAGGACGGGTTCCCGGGCAATCTGGATATCGAGATGACCTACTCGCTCACCCCCGACAACGAATTCCGCGTGGACTACAAGGCCACGACCGACAAGCCCACCGTCGCGAACTTCTCGCACCACCCGTTCTTCAACCTCAAGGGCGAAGGCAACGGCACGGTGCTCGACAACGTGTTGACGATCAATGCCAGCCACACCACCCCGGTGGACTCGGTGCTGATCCCCACGGGCCAGATCGCCCCGGTGGAGGGTACGCCGTTCGACTTCCGTGAGCCGCACGCCATCGGCGAGCGCATCGGAGCCGACAACCAGCAGCTGCGCAACGGCGGCGGCTACGACCACAACTGGGTGATCGACCGCAAGACCGAAAGCGGCATCGAGCAGGTCGCCACGGTCTGGGAACCCGCCTCGGGACGTACCATCGAGGTGCTGAGCGACCAGCCCGGACTGCAGGTTTACAGCGGCAACTTCTTCGACGGCAAGAGCATCGGCAAATACGGCAAGCCGCAGCGCTACCGCGAGTCGCTGGCGCTCGAAACACAGAAGTTCCCCGACAGCCCCAACCACGACAATTTCCCCTCGACGGTACTGCGCCCCGGGGAGACCTATACGCAGGTCTGCATCTACAAGTTCGGCGTGAAATAACACGCAGGATATGCCTTGGCGGCGGAGGGCACCCGATGGTGCCCTCCGCTGTTTTTCCGGGGCACGGATGCCGCCCGCAGCCTTAGGCGCCAGACCGCATCGCCCGACGATATAAACAAAAAAACAAACTTATAAATATTTATTGAGATAGTTTTTGTAATTTTGGAGCCATAAACCGGCTCAAAAAATGCTACGTTCGAACCTAAATACCATAAACGACCGGATTTTCAACAAGGCCGCAATACAGATCGACGACGAAGCCCTGCGCGAAGTGGAGGCGTGTTACCGTTTCCTGGAGGAATTCGAGCAGGGAAAGGTCATCTACGGCATCAACACGGGGTTCGGCCCCATGGCACAGTACCGGATCGGCGACGCCGACCTGAACAGCCTCCAGTACAATATCATCCGTTCGCACAGCTGCGGCGCGGGCGAAACGCTGCCCGACATCTGCGTGCGGGCGGCGATGCTGGCGCGGCTGCAAACGTTCCTCAACGCCAAGTCGGGCGTGCACCCCGACGTGGTGCGGATACTGGCCGATTTCCTCAACAACGAAATATACCCGCTCGTGCCGCGCCACGGCAGTGTAGGCGCAAGCGGCGACCTGGTGCAGCTGGCGCACATCGCACTGGCGCTGATCGGCGAGGCGGAGGTCTCGTTCCGGGGCGAAACCGTCCCGGCTACCGAGGCCATGGCGGCATGCGGCATAGCGCCCCTCAGGCTCCGCATCCGCGACGGGCTGGCGCTCACGAACGGCACGGCCGTGATGACGGGCATCGGACTGGTGAATCTGGCCCAGGCGCGCCACCTGCTGGGGTGGGCGGTGAAGGCGTCGGTGATGCTCAACGAAATCGTGGAATCGTACGATGACTTCATGGCCGGGGCGCTCAACGAATACAAACTCCACGCGGGGCAGATCGAGATCGCCCGGCAGATGCGCGCCATATGCGCCACGAGCCGCCGGCTGCGCAAACGCGAAGCGGAACTTTACAGCGGCGACACGGGCGCGGCGCCCACCTTCAGGCACAAGGTGCAGCCTTACTACTCGCTGCGGTGCATCCCCCAGATCCTGGGGCCGGTGCTCGAAACGATCTCCCAGGCCGAGAAGATCCTCGTCGAGGAGTTCAACGCGGTGGACGACAACCCGGTGGTAGACCCCGCGGCGGGAACGATCTACCACGGCGGGGATTTCCACGGCGACTACGTGTCGCTGGAGATGGACAAGCTCAAGATCGCCGTGACGAAGATGACGATGCTCGCCGAACGGCAGTTGAACTACCTTTTCCACGACCGCATCAACGAGACGCTGCCGCCGTTCGTGAACCTCGGCAAGCTGGGGCTCAACTACGGGTTGCAGGCGGCGCAGTTCACGGCGACCTCGACCACGGCCGAGTCGCAGACGCTCTCGAATCCGATGTACGTCCACTCGATCCCGAACAACAACGACAACCAGGATATCGTGAGCATGGGAACCAACGCGGCGATGCTCACGCGGCAGGTCGTGGAGAACGGGTACCAGGTGGTCGCGATCGAGATGCTGGCGCTGGCGCAGGCCACGGATTACCTGCAATGCGCCGGGGAGCTCTCCGACACTACGCGGCAACTGTATGCCGACATCCGGGCCATCGCGCCGCGCTTTGCCGACGACAGGCCCAAGTACAGGGAGATCGCCGCCATCGAAAACCTCCTGAAAACCCATCCCGCTTCCCTATGAAAAACCTTCTGACCACCCTGACGGCGGCATTGTGCGCTCTTTTCTGCGCATCCGCACAAGACATTTCGCTGGGACGGTTGACGGCCGACGGCAACCGGGTTTATGTCGAATTCATCGACGTGAGGAACAATATCGAAGACGACGCGAAACCTTTTATCGCGGCGCTGAAGGGGCCCGAATGGAACCGCTGGCAGGTGGTGGACGACAAGGCCGACGCAGATTTCGTACTCCGCATCCGCGTCGAAAAGAAGGGCTCGGGGGGTGCGCGTATGTTCACGACCGTTTCGATTCTGACCACCGACGGCCGGGAACTCTGGCGCGCAAAACTCCAGAAAGGCCGCGCCAGTGAATTCACGGGGTTCAACGCCCAGGCGGATGCCGCACGCAAAGTCGTACGCCGCTCGCTGGGAGAGGAGTTGCAGGAAGCTATAACCGCAGAAAATGGCAAAAACGAATAAATACGCACTCGTGACCGGCGGCAGCCGGGGCATAGGCCGCGAAATCTGCCTCAAACTGGGCGGGTGCGGCTACCACGTGCTCGTCAACTACAAGTCGAACGCCGCCGAGGCCGAAAAGACCCTGTCGGGCATCCGCGCCGCGGGCGGCGACGGCGAAGCGCTGCAATTCGACGTGGCCTCGGGCGAAGAGAGCGCGGCGGCCATCGCCGCCTGGCAGAAAGCGCACGAAGGCGCCTGCATCGAGGTCGTGGTGAACAACGCGGGCATCCGCGACGACGTGCTGATGATGTGGATGGAACCGCAGCAGTGGCACTCGGTGATCGGCACCAGCCTCGACGGGTTCTACAACGTCACGCGGCCGCTGCTCAAGGGGATGCTCGTAAACCGTTTCGGGCGCATCGTCTCGCTCTCGGGCATCAAGGGCCTGCCCGGGCAGGCCAACTACGCCGCGGCCAAGGGCGGCGTGATCGCCGCGACGAAGGCGCTGGCGCAGGAGGTGGCCAGGAAGGGGGTGACGGTGAACGCCATCGCCCCGGGGTTCGTGCGCACGGACATGACCGCCGACATCGACGAGGCGGAGCTCAAGAAACAGATACCCGCCGGACGCTTCTGCGAACCGGCCGAAGTCGCCGACCTGGCGATGTTCCTCATCTCGGAACAAGCCTCCTACATCACGGGGGAGGTCATTTCGATCAACGGGGGATTATATACCTGAGACCATGGAGAAGAGAGTAGTTATCACCGGAATGGGCATCTGGGCCTGCATCGGAAAAAATACGGAAGAAGTCACGCAGTCGCTCCGCGAGGGACGCTCGGGCATCGGGCTCGACCCGGCGCGCAGGGAGCTGGGATACATCTCGTCGCTGACGGGGATCGTGGAACAACCGAACCTGAAAGGGGTGCTCGACCGCCGCAAGCGGCTGTGCCTGCCCCAGCAGGGCGAATATGCCTACATGGCCACCGCCGAGGCGATGCGCAACGCGGGGATGGACGAAGCGTACCTGGCGGCGAACGAGGTGGGGATCATCTACGGCAACGACAGCAGTGCGGCGCCGGTGATCGAGGGGATCGACATCATCCGCGCCAGGCGGAACACGGCGATGGTCGGCTCGGGCAATATTTTCCAGTCGATGAACTCGACCGTGACGATGAACCTCTCGGTGATCTTCAACCTGCGGGGCATCAACCTCACGCTCTCGGCGGCTTGCGCCAGCGGGTCGCACGCCATCGGCATGGGCTACCTGATGATCAGGCAGGGGTTGCAGGAGCGCGTGGTCTGCGGCGGCGCACAGGAGGTGAACCTCTACTCGGTGGGCAGCTTCGACGGGCTGGGGGCATTCTCGACCCGCGAATCGGATCCCGCGGCGGCATCGCGCCCATTCGACAAAGACCGCGACGGCCTGGTGCCGAGCGGGGGTGCGGCGACGGTGATCCTCGAAAGCCATGAATCGGCCGTCGCACGGGGCGCGGAAATCCTGGGCGAAGTGGTCGGGTACGGGTTCTCGTCGAACGGCGAGCATATCTCCGTGCCGAACGTCGACGGCCCGCGCCGTTCGCTGCTGCGGTGTCTGGAGGACGCCCGAATGCGGCCCGAAGAGATCCCCTACGTCAATGCGCACGCCACCTCGACGCCGCTGGGCGACTACAACGAGGCGGAGGCGATAGCCGGGGTATTCGCCGGGTGCAACCCCTACGTGGCGTCGACCAAGTCGATGACCGGCCACGAAATGTGGATGGCCGGGGCCAGCGAAGTGGTCTACTCGATGCTGATGATGCGGCACGGGTTCATCGCCCCGAACATCAACTTCACCGAGGGCGACGAGGCCACCTCGAAGCTCAACATCCCCGTCCGCAGGGTGGACACGGAGTTCGACTGCTTCCTCTCGAACTCGTTCGGCTTCGGCGGCACCAACTCGACCCTGATCGTTAAGAAATACAAATAAACCCTTTCCTAAAAATGACAGAACAGGAACTCATAGAAAAGATCGATACCGTACTGGCCGATGAATTCGAAGTCGACCGGACGACCATTACGCCCGAAGCCCCGCTGCTGGAGACGCTCGACCTGGACAGCCTCGACCTGGTGGACGTCGTGGTGATCGTCGACAAGAACTTCGCCCCGATTTCAAGGAGCTGAAGACCTTCCGGGACATCTACGACCTGATTATCAGCCGGACGAATGGGAAATAACGGCAAGCAGTGGAGCGGACGCTCGCGCGGCGGCGGTTTCGGATACAACTTCTTCATCTTCCTGATGCGGGTGTCCGGGATACGGGGCGCGTATGCCTTCCTCTCGCTGGTAGTCGTCTATTTCATACCCTTCGCACCCCGCGCCACGCGGGCCATATGGTTCTATAACCGCCGCATCCTGGGATACGGCCGGCTTCGGGCCGCGGTGAAACTCTACGCCCACTACTATGCGCTCGGCCAGACGATCATCGACCGGGTGGCCATCGGCAGCGGCATGGAGCGGAAATATAAATTCGAATTCGAAAACTACGACGCTTTCCTGCGCGTGCTCGACGGCGGGCGCGGGGATCATCGGCGCACACGTCGGATGCTGGGGCACGGGGGCCGGGTTCTTCGGGGACTATGCCCGCAGGATGCACCTGGTGATGTACGACGCCGAGTTGCGGCAGATCAAAAACGTCATGGACAAGCACTGCAAACAGGAGGGCTACAAAGTGATCGCGGTAAACGAGGGCGGCATCGAGTCGATCCTCCGCATCAAGGAGGTGCTCGACCGCAAGGAGTACGTCTGCTTCCAGGGCGACCGCTTCGTCGAAGGCAGCCCGACGGCGAAGGTGCCCTTCATGGGGCGCAAAGCGCCGTTCCCGGCGGGGCCGTTCGCCGTCGCCGGGAAATTCCGCGCCCCGGTGGTCTTCTACTATGCCATGCGCGAACGCGGCAGGCGCTACCGCTTTATCTTCGACATCCCGGACGGGGACGGGTGCGGCACGAAGGAGGCCGTGCTGGGCAGTTATGTCCGCTCGCTCGAAGCCGTGGTGAGACGCTACCCGCAGCAGTGGTTCAACTTCTATCGGTTCTGGTCGTGAGCGCATGTAGCATATTACTCGTATCGGCCAACCGGCACACCTCGCCCTACCCCGTTTATCCGCTCGGACTTTCGTACCTGAAAACCTATCTGGAGCGCACGATAAGCGGGATACGCGTCGATATGGCGGACTGCAACCTGCTCACGGACGGGCAGCTGGCGGAGCGTATCCGCATGCTGGCACCCCGTTACATCGGGCTGTCGCTGCGCAATGTCGACGGGGCCAACTCGCTCGACCGGCGGGGTTTCCTGCCCCAGTACAGGGCGCTGGCGGACGTCATACGCGCGGCAAGCGACGCCCCCCTGATCATCGGCGGCGCAGGGTTCTCGATCTACCCCGAGGCTTTCATGCGGGAGCTGGGCGCCGACTACGGCATCCACGGCGAAGGCGAAGGGCCGCTCGCGGAGCTGATCGGGGCGCTGGAGCGCGGCCGGACGGAGATCGACATCCCGTCGGTCTACACCCGCGACGGACGCCGCGGAAGCGGCCGCAGGAGCTACCTGCCGTCGATCGAGGTGCAGTTCGAGCCCGAGTTGACGGGCTATTACTGGAAGCGGAGCGGGATGCTCAACATACAGACCAAGCGGGGATGCCCCTACGACTGCATCTATTGTTCGTACCCCTCGATCGACGGGCGGTGCGTGCGGACGATGGATCCGGAGGCGATCGCCGGAAACATCCTCCGCGCCAAGCGCGACTACGGGATCAGCTACCTGTTTTTCACCGATTCGGTGTTCAACATCAGCCCGGAATACAACGTCCGGCTGGCCGAGACGCTGATCCGCCGCCGCACGGACATCCGCTGGGGCGCCTACTTCTCGCCGCGGGGCATCGACGCAGAGCAGATGCGGCTGTTCCGGGCTTCGGGGCTTACGCACATCGAATTCGGCACCGAGTCGTTCTGCGACCGGACGCTGGAGGCTTACGGCAAGCATTTCACGTTCGGCGACGTCGTGCGGGCAAGCCGGCTCGCGCTGGACGAGGGCGTCTACTACGCCCACTTCCTGATCCTGGGCGGCTACGGCGACACGCGCGAAAACGTGCGCGAAACGATCGAAAACTCGCGAAGGATGGAGTACACCGTCATGTTCCCCTATGCGGGCATGCGCATCTACCCGCATACGCGGCTGGCGGAGCTGGCCGCGAAAGAGGGTGCCATCGGCCGGGACGACGACCTGCTGGGGCCGACCTACTACCTCTCGCCGGACTTCGACCTGGAACAGGTGCGGCAGGCCGCGCTGGCCACGGGCAAGGCATGGGTGTTCCCCGACGACCCGCAGAGCGCGCTGGCGGATACGCTGCGATTGAAACGAAATAAAAAAGGGCCTTTATGGGAGTACCTGAGAAAACCCTGATTACGGCGGGCGAGATACTGGACTGCATCCCGCAGCGCACGCCGATCGTGATGGTCGACACCTTCTACGGCATCGACGAGCGGGGATGCGCACGCAGCGGGCTGACCGTTACGGCGGACAACCTGTTCGTCGCGGACGGGGTGCTGGACGAGTGCGGCATCGTGGAGCACATCGCCCAGTCGGCCGCCCTGAGGGCGGGTTACATGAGCCGCACGATGGGCCAAAGGGTGCTGCTGGGGTACATCGGCGCCGTGAACGACCTGAAGGTGCACTTCCTGCCGCCGGTGGGCAGCAGGCTCGTCACACAGAACGTGATCGAACAGACGGTGATGAACGTAACGCTTCTTTCGGCGCGGACGGAATGCGACGGGAAACCCGTCGCCGAGTGCCGGATGAAAATATACCTGGAAGAGTGATGGTACGCAGGAAAAAGACCGAGGCGAGCCTCGTGAACAAAACCTCGCTGCGCGTGAGGTTCAGCGAAGTGGATTCGATGCAGATCGTGTGGCACGGCGAATACGTGCGCTATTTCGAGGACGGGCGCGAGGCGTTCGGCCGCGAATTCGCAGGGCTGGGTTACATGGACATCTATGCCAGCGGCTACACGGCGCCGATCGTCGAGTTGCACCTGCAATACAGGAAACCGCTGAAAGTGAATGACACGGCCGTGGTGGAAACCCGCTATATCGCCACCGAGGCGGCGAAGGTCTGTTTCGAGTACACGATCCGCAGCGCCACCGACGGCGAAGTGGTGGCCGAAGGCAGTTCGACGCAGGTGTTCCTCGACAGCCGGGGCGAACTGCAACTGCTCGCGCCGGAATTCTACCGCAAATGGAAAGAGCGATGGGAAGTGAAATAACGGTCTGGTGGGGGCCCGACGACATGGTCTCGGCACTGGGCTTCGGCACGGAGGAGAACATGGCCGCCGTACGCGCCATGAAAAGCTCGCTGGCGTCGTGGCACGACAGTACGCCCGTATGCCTGATCGACCGGAAGCGGCTCGGGGCGCTGGCAGCGGAAAGGCCGGGGCTGGCGGCGGAACGACCGGCAGGAAAGACCGGGGCGGCCGCAGCGGAGCCAGCGCCGGAGCAAACGGCCGGGGCGGCCGCAAATCCGGCGGCGGCAGGACAAACGGCGGAAGCGGCAGTCGGGCCGGCATGGGAAACGACCGGGTCACCGGCGGGGGCACCGGCAGGGGCGGGACAACCCCCTGCAGAGTATACATGTATGGAACGGCTCGTCCTGGCGACACTGGGCGGGGTGGTCGCCCGCTCGGGGGTCACACCCGCCGACAAGCGGGTGCTGATCGTCCTGGCGACGACCAAAGGGGAGATCGGGTCGCTGGGGAGCGCCCCGGAGCGATGCGACCTGAACAGAACCGCGGAGGTCGTGGGGCGTCATTTCGGCGCCGCGCACCGGCCGCTGCTGGTCTCGAACGCCTGCATCTCGGGGGTTTCGGCCATCGTCATCGCGGCACGGCTGATCCGCAGCGGCCGGTACGACCATGTCTTCGTGGCGGGATTCGACCTGCTGAGCGACTTCATCGTCAGCGGATTCAACGCCTTCAAGTCGGTGAGCCCGACGCTTTGCCGTCCCTACGATGCGGCACGCGACGGGCTGACGCTGGGCGAAGCGTGCGGCGCCGTCCTGCTGACACGCGACCGACGGCTCTCGGCCACGGGCGTGAGCGTGGCGGGAGGCGGAATCTCGAACGACGCCAACCATATATCGGCGCCTTCGCGCACAGGCGACGGGCTCTGGTACGCTATCCGCGCGGCACTCGCCGAGGCGGGAATCGGGGCCGGGGAGATCGGGCTGGTAAACACCCACGGCACGGCGACCGTCTACAACGACGAGATGGAGAGCAGGGCGCTACACCTCGCAGGATTGTGCGGCGTGCCCTGCAACTCGCTGAAGCCCTATTTCGGACATACGCTGGGGGCTTCAGGCGTGATCGAGAGCATCGTTACGGTACGGGAGCTGTGCGAGGGCACCTGCTTCGGGGTGAAGGGCTACGCGGAGTGCGGGGTACCCTACCCGCCCGACGTGAGCGCCGCGCACCGCAAGATACGAACGGACGCGGCGCTGAAAACCGCCTCAGGATTCGGGGGCTGCAACGCCGCGGTCGTATTCCGCCGCGCAGCGGATCCCAACGCCGCGCCCGGAAATGAAACGGCGGCGGGACAAGGGTGTGGGCCAAACACAGATGTGCAAGGCGGGAACGACTGCCTGGAGGCTGCCCGTGCCCGAAGCGGAACGGCTATGAGCGCGAATGACCGGGCGCGTGGCAAAAATGCGGTCGGGCACGGGAATCCGGACACCGGAGAAAAGGCCGGCGGCCATGCGGAAACCGGCACAGGACGACACGGCAGCGGAATCCGCTGTCACGATACGGCACACGTCGTCATTGCGCAACACCCTTCGCTGCCGTTCGACGCCTTCATCCGCGAAAGATACCGGGCGCTCGCAGACCCGAACATGAAATTCTCGAAGATGGACGACCTGTGCAAGCTGGCCTACGTCGCCTCGTGCGAACTGCTCTCCGGACACAGGCCCGATTGCCCGGCGGAGCGCATCGGCGTGGTGATGGCCAACCGCAGCGCCTCGCTCGACAGCGACCGGCGCCACCAGGCGATCATCGACGCCGGGGACGGGTGCGGGGCTTCACCGGCGGTGTTCGTCTACACGCTGCCCAACATCATGCTGGGGCAGGTGGCGATCAAGCACGGGCTGAAGGGAGAGAGCACTTTTTTTGCGTTCCCGGACAAAAGCAGTAACTTTATCCGGGAATACGCCACTTCGCTGATCGCCGAAGGGCGCATGGACGCCGTCCTGTGGGGCTGGTGCGAATTCGACGGCGGCAGCTACGACTGCGAACTGACATTAACCGAAAAAACGGGACAAAATACGATGGAAGATCTGGAACTGCAACTCAAACAACAAATTATCGAAGCGCTGAACCTCGAGGAGATCACCGCTGACGAGATAGCGACCGACGCGCCGCTGTTCGGCGACGGGCTGGGACTCGACTCGATCGACGCACTGGAAATCACCCTCCTGCTCGAAAAACACTACGGCATACGGCTGGCAAACCCGGCCCAGGCCAAACCGATATTCTATTCGGTAGCCACGCTGGCCGACTTTATCCGCAAGAACCGCCCGCAATGAGCATAGCCGTCTGCGGCATAGGGATCGTCTCGGCCATCGGCATCGGAGCCGGGGAGACGCTCGGGAACCTGCGCACCGGACGCAGCG
>ERZ840057.2886-NODE-2886-length-11051-cov-2.842761_pt1 | contig 11051 bp, 10 predicted proteins | sample MGYA00519907_ERZ840057 | MGnify/ENA primary metagenome ERZ840057 (study PRJEB31850, sample SAMEA3708862) | human gut metagenome | biome: human gut; feature: human-associated habitat; material: faeces | place: China | collected 2014 ...
GGGTGATCCTTGCGGCCCGTGATGAGCAGGACGCAGGCCGCGATGGCCGCCACGAGAGCCAGCGCCGCCAGGAAAATGGCGATCTTTGCGCCCTTGGACATGCCGGGCTTCTTTTCCGCAGGCTTCTCCTCCGGCTCCGCCTCAGGGACCGGCGCGGTTTCCGGTTCGGCCTCCGGGGCCGCCTCCGGCTCTGCCGGGGTCACTTCCAGTTCTTCGTTTTCGTTGTGTTCCAGATCCATAATGTTTCTCGCTTTCCGAATGATGCTCCAATCATATCACACCACACAGGGCTTTTCAACGCATTTTCGCGCCGGGGTGTGAATTTTCTGTCAACTTTCGCCCGGCGCGCCGCCAGACGAGCACGCCCGTGAGATCCGCAAGCGCCCAGCCGATGGGGATGGACCACCAGATGCCCACGACGCCGATGGCCGGGACGGCCGAAAGCGCGTAGGCCAGCGCCACGCGCGTGCCGAGCGAGATGACCGTCAGCACGAGCGACATACCCGGTCTGCCGACGGCGCGGTACAAGCCATAGAGCAGGAACAGCCCGCCGATGCCCACATAGAACGCGCCCGCGATGCGCAGGTAGGTCACGCCGGCCTGCAGGATCTCCGTCTCGCCCGGCTGCAGGAACAGCCCCAGCAGCGGCGCAGCAAGCAGCACGACGCAGGCCGAGACGCACACGGCAAAGACCGACGACAGGAGCACGGCCGTGCGGATGCCGCGGCGGATGCGCTCCGGCCGCTGCGCGCCGTAGTTCTGTGCAATGAACGTGGAGAACGCATTGCCGAAGTCCTGCAGCGGCATATAGGCAAACGAGTCGATCTTCACGGCAGCCGCAAACGCCGCCATGATCACGGGGCCGAAGCTGTTGATGCGTCCCTGCACCATGAGGATGCCGAGGTTCATCACGGACTGCTGCAGGCATGTCAGCACCGAGGCGCTCAGAAGCTCCCGCAGCATGCTGCCGGTGATGCGCCGCTCCTCCCGGCGGGCGCGCAGCTCCGGGCAGCGCACAAGGGTATAGACCGCCGTGCCGATGCCGGAGAGCCACTGCGCCAGCACCGTCGCGGCCGCAGCGCCCTCCACGCCCCACCGGCACACCAGCACAAACACCAGATCGAGCGCAATGTTCAGCACGGCCGATGCCGCAAGGAAGAGGAGCGGAACGAGCGAGTTGCCCACCGCGCGCAGGAGTGAGGCGTAATAATTATAAAGGAAGGTGCCGCCGATGCCGAAGAAAATGACGAACAGATACGACCGCATCAGGGGCCAGACCTCCGCCGGGACGGACAGGAGCGTTTTCATCGCATCGAGCAGCAGAAAGGCCGCCGCATTGAGCACGACGGTGCACACCGCGATGAGCACGAAGGCCGCATGCGTCTGCCGCCGGAGTCTGGCAAGGTCCCGCTGCCCCCAACAGACGGAGAACAGCGCGCCGCTGCCCATGCACAGGCCGAGCAGAATGGACGTCAGGAACGTCATGAGCGTATAGGACGAGCCGACCGCGCCGAGCGCGTCCGAGCCAAGAAACCGGCCGACGATGAGCGTGTCTGCCACATTATAAAGCTGCTGCAGCAGGTTCCCGCAGATCATGGGGAACGCAAAGCGCAGCAGCGTTTTGGGAATGGAGCCCGTCGTCAGGTCGATCTGTGCCAAAATCACCGTCTCCTTCTCATATTCAGGCGAATTCTGATTTATCATAGCAGATATCCGGCTGTTTTGCAAGTTGCGCTGCAAATAATTCGCATAGTTTGCGTCCGCCGTCAAAAAAGCGATTTTTTTCATGCAAAGAATGCCGGAAACCGATTGACATTCCGCCCGCTGCGCGGTAAGATGGGGGCAAACCAAAAAAAATTTTTTGGAGGTCACATCATGAAGCCCTATGCAGACTACACCCGTTCGGAGCGCTGCGCGGAATATACCGCGCTGCAGGAGCAGTACGAGGCCTGGAAGACCAAGCAGCTCTCCCTGAACATGGCCCGCGGCAAGCCGAGCCGTGCGCAGCTCGATATGGTCAGCGGCATTCTGACCGTGCTGCAGTCTCCGGAGGACTGCTTCGACGGCGCGCTCGACGTGCGCAACTACGGCGAGCTGACCGGCATTCCCTCGGCCAAGCGCCTGTTTGCCGAGCTGCTGGGCGTGACGCCCTCGCAGATCCTCGTCGGCGGCAGCGCCAGCCTGAACCTCATGTATGACCTCATCGCCAAGGCCTGGACGCACGGCCTGCAGCACTCGCCGCGCCCGTGGTCGCAGGAGCCCGTCGTCCGCTTTCTGTGCCCCGCACCGGGCTATGACCGCCATTTCCGCGTATCGCAGTCGTTCGGCATGGAGCTCATCCCCATCGCCATGACGCCGGACGGCCCGGACATGGACGCCGTCGAGGCCGCCGTGCGCGACCCGGCCGTCAAGGGCATCTGGTGCGTGCCGAAATACTCCAACCCGCAGGGTATCGTCTATTCCGACGCCGTCGTTGACCGGCTGGCCGCCCTGCGCCCCGCCGCGCCGGACTTTGCCCTGATGTGGGACAACGCCTACTGCCTGCACGAGGTCTACGGCCAGTTCGTTCCCTTCCGCGACATGCTCACGCTGTGCCGTGAGGCAGGGAACGCCGACATGGTCTATGAATTTGCCTCAACATCCAAGATCACCTTCCCCGGTGCGGGCGTGGCCGTCATGGCGGCGTCCGAGGCGAATCTGAAATACCTCTCCGGTCTGCTCGGCGCGCAGACCATCAGCTATGACAAGGTCAACCAGCTGCGCCACGTCCGCTTCCTGCAGGACAAGGCCCATGTGCTCGAGCTCATGCAGCGCCACGCCGCCATCCTGCGCCCGAAGTTCGAGGCCGTTCTGGCAGCCCTGCGCGGTATCGCCCCGCTCAACATCGCGAGCTGGACGGAGCCGAAGGGCGGCTACTTTGTCTCATGCGACGCCATGCCCGGTACGGCGAAGCGCACGCTCGCTCTGTGCGCCGGGGCCGGTGTGACCATGACGCCCGCCGGAGCAACCTATCCCGGCGGGAACGACCCCGCCGACAGCAACATCCGCATCGCGCCGAGCTTCCCGCCCGTGGAGGAGCTGGAGCAGGCCATGCAGATCTTCTGCCTTGCCCTGCGCATGGCTGCACTGGAAAAGCTGGGGATCTGATTCCGGCAGCACCTGCTTTACATCTTTTATTATCTTTCATTCTGATGCGGAGGGATTTTCATGCTGGACGCCATTGCACTCGGGGAGCTGCTGATCGACTTTGCCACGGTCGACACGGACCGCGACGGCTACCCCACCCTCGCCGCCCATCCCGGCGGCGCACCGGGGAATTTTCTGGCCGCCCTGCACGCCTACGGCTGCAGCGGTGCCATGCTCGGCAAGGTCGGCGCGGATACGTTCGGCGACCTTCTGTGCGCCACACTGGCGCAGGCCGGCATCCGCACGGAGGGCATCGTGCGCGATCCGTCCGTGTTCACAACGCTGGCCTTCGTCACGTTCGGCCCGGGCGGTGAGCGCGCGTTCAGCTTTGCCCGCAAGCCGGGCGCGGACACGCAGCTCCGCTTTGACGAGCTGGACCTTTCGCTGCTGGACGAGGCGCGCCTGTTCCACTTCGGCAGCCTGAGCCTGACGCAGGAGCCGGTGCGCTCCGCCACGCAGCAGGCCGCCGCCTACGCCGCCGCGCACGGCAAGCTTCTCAGCTTCGACCCGAACCTCCGCCTGCCGCTGTGGCCGGATGCCGATGCGGCGAAGACGCAGATCCTCTGGGGCCTGCGGCAGGCCGATATCGTCAAGATCAGCGATGACGAGGTGCGCTTTCTCTGGGGCTGCGGCCCCGAGGAGGGCGCAGCGCGCCTGCTTGCGGACTTCGGCGTCCGCCTGGCCATGGTCACCTGCGGGCCGAAGGGCTGCCTGCTGCAGAATGCCGGGGCAGCCGTCCGCGTAGCCGCGCCGCGCGTCCTGCCGGTCGACACGACGGGCGCAGGCGATATTTTCGGCGGCAGCGCCGTCAGCCGCCTGCTGCAGCTGGGCCGCGCGCCCGAGGCGCTGACGGAGGACGAGCTGACCGCCATCGGCCGTTTCGCCGCCACGGCCGCCAGCCTGTCCACGCAGTACCCCGGCGGCATCTCCGCCATCGTCCCGGAGGAGACCGTGCTGCGGTGTATGGAGGGCTGAGTAAAAACAGGCACGCAATGCTTGCGGCACACATTCTGTGGCACAATGCCTTCCGGTCCGCTTTATCGGCAGCATTGCGCCGGGAACGGTATGCTGCTTCCTTACATATGCCGCGATATATGAAATTCCCCAGAGCGGTTCATCCTGCCCCGGGGAATTGCTTTATGCTTCGGTATTTCTGTCCTTACGGGCGGCGAAGCGGTCGCTGAAGACGAAGTAGCGCTGACCAAAATAGTTCAGCAGCGCATAGCTGAGCGAACCAACGGACATTTCGCAGTTGCCGCGGATATTCTCCGTGCCGCCGAACGAGAAGAAGCGCGTCACGGAGTGCGAGCGCAGCAGCAGGCGCGAGACATACGGCCCGATGAGATAATACGACAGCAGATAGCACACAACAATGTCCAGCACAAAGCACAGCAGCTGCTTCGAGGTGGTCTTGTGGCCGGGGAAGAGCAGATAGTTGCAGGAAAGATACCAGATGATGCTGCCGAGGCCGTAGTTCACGATCGGCGCAAAGTGCTTGCTGACGTCGGCCACATTATAAAGGAGAAACATGATCCCCGTGCAGACGATGAAGTTCAGAACGCCGACCAGCAGATAAAGCGCCAGCGTTTTATCGATCATCTTTTTCAGCTTCAAGCGTTTCCCTCCCGTGCAGCGTGATTGCACCATTATACCGCGTTTTCCCCCAAAAGGCAAGCGCTTTCTGCCGGTTCCGCTTTCCCGCTTGCGAATGCATTCCCCCTATGATATAATTTAGGGCAGCACCGCACAGTGCAGCGAGAGCATTGGGCGAAAAATCGGGCTATCGCCCATGCCGGATCGGGAGGGAAGCAGCATGTGGAAGAAAGGGATCAATTTCGTCTTTGTGGGGCTGATCCTCTGCGGGCTGCTGCTCGGTCTGGCGCGGACGGTCTTCTTCCCGAAGAAGATCAACTACTACGAAAACCGCTATGCAAACCGTGCGGCCCTGCCGACGCCGGGGACCTACGCCGACGGCACGTTTCAGGATCAGCTGGAAGCCGCGTTGGGGGATCAGACTCCCTTTGCCGAGCGCTTCAAAGCCCGGTATAATGATCTGTCGTCCAAGCTGACCAAAGCGCTGCTGAAGCCCGTGCTGGAAAGCGGCCGCTACTACCGGATCGGCGATGTGCAGCTTTTCTCCGATTACCTGACGTATCACACGCGCGATCTGCAGGTCCTCCGCCCCACGCTGGAGGAACGCGCCGCAAATTATAACGCCATATTCGCCGCTCATCCTGACATAGAGTTTTTTGTCTGCTACATTGAAAAGGACACGGATATCAACTTTGAGACCGGAGAGCGGGTCTATGCTGACGATCTGCTGTTTTCCATGCTGAACCTGCCGGAGAACCGGATGCTGAAATATGAAATCCCCGATTTTGCCGCATTCTCCGAGTATTTTTACCGGACGGACCACCACTGGAATTATCTCGGCTCCTACCGCGCCTATCGGGAGCTGCTCCCCCTCCTCGGCTGCACGGATACGCCGCTGGAACCGACCGCGACCGAGACGCTCGGCGAGTTTTCCGGCTCTAAGGCGGCCGGAACGGGGCTTGATATCTTCTCCGAGCCCTTCACCGTCTATCGCTTTGCCTATCCGGAGATGACGGTCACACGCAACGGTGAGCCCGCCGGAGACTATGGCAGGCAGGACGCCGTGCCGGGCGAGCTTGCGCTCAGCTACGGCGCCTTCTATGGCGGGGACGACGGCGAGATCATCTTTGACACCGGCCGGACCGACCGGGGAAATCTGCTGGTCATCGGCGAATCCTATGACAACGCCATTCTGAAGCTGCTGGCCTCCCACTTTGACCGGACATATTCCGTCGATCTGCGCTACTACCGCAATTATATGGGAAGCGACTTCTCCCTGAGCGACTATCTGCGCAGGAACAACATCACGAAGGTCCTGCTGATCGGAAATGTCGACTATTATATCTCGCCCGACTTTGCACTGGAGAACTGAGCCATGGTATTTAGCAGTATCACCTTTGTCTATGCCTTTTTCCCGCTGGTCGCCGTCGCCTACTACCTGAGCAAAAACCGCGTTTACCGCAATGTCGTTCTGCTGCTCGCCTCGCTCCTGTTTTATTCCTGGGGCGAGCCGCGCTTCCTGCTGCTGATGCTCGCCGCCACACTTGCGGCCTACTGCGGCGGCCTGCTGATGGAGCGCAGCACCGCGCACAAGAGGCTTATTCTGATCGTCACAGTCGTCCTGCTCGTCGGAAATCTCTTCGTCTTCAAATATCTGAATTTCTTTTCGGAGAACCTTTCCGCCCTGTTTGGATGGCGCGCACTGCCGAAGCTGACGCTCCCCATCGGCATCAGCTTCTATACCTTCCAGATCCTTTCGTATGTGATCGACCTGTACCGCGGTGAGATTCGCGTCCAGCGCAACTATTTTTATCTGCTCCTCTACGTCAGCTTCTTCCCGCAGCTGATCGCCGGGCCGATTGTCCGCTATGAGACGGTCGAGCAGGAGATTCTGGAACGCCGCGAATCGATCGACGATGTGGCGGCCGGTCTGCGCCGCTTTATCCTCGGCCTTGCGAAAAAGGTCATTCTGGCAAACAACATCGCCCGCATCGCCGAGACGATCTACGCCGGAGACAGCGCCGTTTACGGCACCGCGCTCTACTGGCTTGCCGCCGTGGCCTATGCGCTGCAGATCTATTTTGATTTCTCCGGCTACAGCGACATGGCCATCGGTCTGGGGCGGATGTTCGGCTTCCATTTTTTGGAGAACTTTGACCACCCCTATACCGCCCTTTCCATCACGGATTTCTGGCGGCGGTGGCACATCTCCCTGTCGACCTGGTTCCGCGACTATGTCTACATCCCGCTCGGCGGCAATCGGGTCAAAAAATCCCGCTGGATCCGGAATATTCTGGTCGTCTGGGCGCTGACCGGCTTCTGGCACGGCGCACAGTGGAACTTCCTGTTCTGGGGCCTGTATTACGGGCTTCTGCTGCTGGCGGAAAAGCTGTTTCTGGGGCGGCTGCTGGAGCGGCTGCCGAGGGCCGTTCGCTGGCTCTATACGGCGTTTTTCGTGCTGATCGGCTGGGTGCTGTTCAACCTGACCGATTTCCCGTCGCTGTGCCATGCGCTGAAGCTCATGTTTGTCCCGCAGGCGACGGACTGGGTGGCAGCCGCTGCCACGAACGTCTCCCTTCTGAAGGCCGTTGTCTACCTGCCGCTCGGTATCGTGTGCTGTCTGCCGCTGCTGCGCCGGGAGCCGAAGAGCACAAAGGGCATCCTGCTGGCAGACCTTGCCTCCGGTCTTCTGCTGATCGTGTGCATTGTGTTCATCCTCAGCTCATCGTATAATCCGTTCATCTATTTCCGCTTCTGATCTCCGGGCGGCTCCTGCTTGCGGGCAGGGGCCGCTCTTTCCCGAGGTTGACGCAGCCGCGGAGACGTGTTACAATAAGGCATAATTAAGGGCAGCACCGCACGATTCAGCGAGAGCATTCGGCGAGAGATTTTTTGCCGAGACAAGGTTTGAAAAGTGCAGATGTACTTTGTGTACCCGCAAGGGGCATGCCGCATCCGTAAGGCGGCAAAGCCGCCAACGGCTGCGCAATACCTCAAACTTTTCGAACCGATGGATCGGTGAAAAACATCCGGCGAAGGCCGAAGATGCAATTGTGCGGTGTTGCCCCCCAAAGAAGCCGGAGGAACGAAATGCAGGAGATTCTGGAAGTAAGCTGCCGCCCCGTACATGACGGGATCTGGACACCCGCAGAGCTGATGGGCGCGCTCGAGCGCGCCGCCACGGACCACGCAGACGCGCTGAACATCGGCCACGACCGCATGGTCGCGGACTTCGGCAGCCTGTGGATGCTCGTGCGCAGCCGGTTGGAGCTGACACGTCTGCCCGCTGCGGACGAGGCGCTGACCGTGCGCACCTGGCTGCGCAGCCCGACGCCCGTGATGAGCGTGCGCGACTATGATTTCTGCGCAGACGGCGAGGTCATCGGCTCGGCCGTGCACTGCTGGGTGCTCGTGAATGCTGAGGCGCGGCACATGATCGACCTGCGGCAGATCCCCGCTCTGTGGGAGCTGCCCGTGCATGTACCGGAGCGGAAAACGCGCCTGCGCCGCCTGACGCTGCCGGAGACGATGACGGCCGCCGGGGCCGTCCGCGTGACGGATGCGGAGATCGACGACAACGGCCACATGAACAACGTGGCCTATGTGCGCCGCGCGCAGGAGGCCGCGCCCGGCCTGTTCCGCGGGCTGGAGGTCGTGTATGACCGCGAATGCTTCCGCGGGGCCCTGCTCACGCTCGAGCATGCCGCCGACGCGGACGCGCAGTATGTCCGCGGCGTGCTGGAAAGCGGCGAGGAGAGCTTCCGCATGCGCTTTTTCGGCGCGGAGGCCGCGCAGTGAGGCGGGCCGCCGCAGCGCTGCTGTGCCTGCTGCTCCTGTGCGCCTGCGCCGCGCCGGAGCAGGCGGACGCCCTGCCGCAGGAGCTGGTCGGCAGCTGGGTCAGCGCCGGAAACGGCGATCTCATCGAGACCATGACGCTGGCGCAGGACGGCACGATCAGCGTGCAGTGCACGTTCCGCGGCAAGGACACCGGGACCATCCGCGGCGTGTGGCACGCAGACGGGCAGACACTTTTCACGGACATTCAGGAGGGCACCTCGCCCTATCAGGCCGAATTTATCTGGACCGTTGACGGCCGGGAGCTGACGCTGACGGACGACTCCGGCACGGCGCGCTATGTCCGTAACGACTAGGAGGAATCTTTCATGCGGGATCAACACGATATCCCCGTGCTGCTGACCGGCTGTCTGGCCGCCGGAGGCGCGGGCATGTTTCTGATCATGAGCGTGCTCATCGGCTTCGGCGTCAGCACGCTCATCGGCCGCGAGGCCATGTATCTCTGCCTGCTGCTGGAGCTTATCAACCTGCTGGTGCTCCATGCCCGCGCAGGCGCGCTGCTGCGCAGCGGAAAAGCGCCGCAGCCCTCTCCGAAGATGCGCCTGCTGCGCCGCGTAAGCGGCATCGGCTGGCTGACCGGCGCGGTGCTGCTGGTCGGCTCGCTCGCGCTGCTCCTGTTCGGCCTGCCGCTGGCGAACATCTGGGTGAAGCTTGCGGCCTACATCGGCGTGCCGGTCATGATGCTCAGCTGGGCCGGCTGCCTGATCGTATTCCGCCGCCTGCGCATGTCCGCTGCGGCCTGTGCGCAGGAGAAAGGAAAGGTGCTGCTGCCATGATGCGCGATCTGTTTCTGGACCTCGACGATACTCTGCTCGACTTCGGCGAAGCGGAGCGCCACGGCATCCTCCGCACGCTGCGGGAGCTCGGCATCGCCCCCACGGAGGAGACGCTCGCGCTCTACAGCCGCATCAATCAGCAGCAGTGGGAGCGCTTTGAGCGCGGTGAAATTTCACGCGAGCAGGTGCTCATTGAGCGTTTTTCCCTGCTGTTTCAGGCCCTTGGCTGCACCCACGACCCCGAGGATGCCGAAAACCGCTACCGCCGCTATCTCGGCATCGGCCACTGGTTCGTGCCCGGCGCAGAGGCCCTGCTCAGCTGGCTCGCCCCGCGCTTCCGTCTCTATTTGGCCTCGAACGGCGTGGCGGACACGCAGTACGGCCGTCTGGAGAGCGCCGGGATCTCCCACTTTTTTCAGGAAATTTTCATTTCCGAGGACACGGGCTTCCACAAGCCGGAAAAGGGCTATTTTGACTACTGCTTCGCGCGCATCCCGGACTTTGACCCCGCGATGGCCATGATCGTCGGCGACAGCCTGACGAGCGACATCCTCGGCGGCAGAAATGCGGGGCTGCGCACCTGCTGGTTCAACCGCGCTGGCCGTCCTCCGCGCCCGGACATCGTGCCGGATTTTGAAATACACCGTCTGGAAGAGCTGCCAGATATTCTGGAGCAATGCTGAAAATTTCCTGCTCGCACTATCTTGACAAGCGTCTCCGCATATGTCATACTGAAAGCAGCGAAAGGAGGAATGTGCCATGCGAATGGAGTTCCTGTGGCTTGCGCTCATCGTAGTCTTTGCCGTGATCGAGGGCGCCACAACCGCTCTGACGACCGTCTGGTTCATCGGCGGTGCGCTGGCCGCTCTGGCAGCCGCCCTGCTGCATGCCGAGCTATGGCTGCAGATCACGCTGTTCTTTGCCGTGTCTGTCGTGCTGCTGGCCGCGCTGCGCCCGCTCGTGAAAAAGTACCTGCGGCCGCGCACCGTCCGCACGAACGCCGCCGGGAACATCGGCCGCGAGGCCATCGTCACGGAGGCCATCGACAATCTGCATGAGACCGGCGCGGTCCGTCTGTCCGGCGTGGAATGGACGGCCCGCAGCGCCGACGGCAGCCCCGTTGCGGTCGGGACCGTCGTGCGGATCGACGCCATCGAGGGCGTCAAGCTGATCGTCACACCCGTCCCCGTTCCCAACAAATAAGCAAAGGAGAGAGTATTATGGAAAAGATCGTTCCCTATCTCATCATCGGCGCCGTCGCCCTGGTCATCCTGATCATCCTCATCAAAAACATCTGCATTGTGCAGCAGTCCCGCGCCTACGTCATCGAGCGCCTCGGCGCGTTCTCGCAGGTGTGGGAGGTCGGCATCCACTTCAAGCTGCCCTTCGTCGAGCGCATCGCCCGCCGCGTCAGCCTGAAGGAGCAGGTGCTGGACTATCCCCCGCAGCCCGTTATCACGAAGGATAACGTCACCATGCAGATCGATACCGTCGTCTACTTCCAGATCACGGATCCGAAGCTCTATACCTACGGCGTCGAGCAGCCGATGGTCGCCATGGAAACGCTGACGGCCACGACGCTGCGCAACATCATCGGCGATCTCGAGCTTGACCAGACGCTCACGAGCCGCGACGTCATCA
>ERZ840057.2897-NODE-2897-length-11011-cov-5.051296_pt1 | contig 11011 bp, 19 predicted proteins | sample MGYA00519907_ERZ840057 | MGnify/ENA primary metagenome ERZ840057 (study PRJEB31850, sample SAMEA3708862) | human gut metagenome | biome: human gut; feature: human-associated habitat; material: faeces | place: China | collected 2014 ...
TACTTATATAATATTTATACTAAAATAGTTTTATACTATTTTACAACACATAGAATTGGACGGCATGAAAATGGAGGTATCATTCATGAAAAACGTAAAGAAGTTCTTTTCGCTGTTCATCGCATTGTCCCTTTGTATGGCTATGGCAGTCCCTGCTTTCGCTGCGGAAAATCCCAAAGAAGTATCTGCTCCGAATGGTGCATCTTACACATTCGAAGTCACTTCTGATGGAGCGAAGATGGTACGGAGTAACCTCTGGGGATCTGCTTCAAAGACTCTGACAAAAGGCGGGTCTAACAATGGCATTTTTATCAGTTGTGATGGCTCTGGTTTTGGAGGTATGGGTATCACTATTGATACTCACTGCAGCCAGGGAAATTATAAAATGGATTTTGCTGGCACGTCCACAATCGGTTCTGGCTCCAATATCAGTGGTACTATTTCCACCAACGAACATAAGGAAATCAACAAGCTTACTCAGTTTAATCTGAAGGAGTATATGATTGCTTTTGATGTCCCTAAAGGTGTTACGGTATCTGTTGATGTTTGGATTTATGGCTAAGCACATGAATTAAATCCAACTAATATCACGTTGTAACTAATTGAGTTCAGGTCCAATTCTATGTGAAAAATCGCTCTCTTGGGGTGGTTTTATGCCAGAATTTATTTCTGGCATTTTTTTATAAAATTAAAGTCTATTTGCCAAATTAAGTAAATCTTCTTTTTTTGTTCTTAGATAGCCTTTTGTTGTGTTAATATTACTATGTCCAAGTTGGTTGGCAACTTGCTCTATGCTATAGCCGGCATTATGCAAAGCATTAGTTGCAAAAAAATCTCTTAATAAATGAGGATGTAAATCAGATATTTTGCATAATTCTTTATATTTGTCTAAAAGTCTATTAGAGAAATTGCGTGATATTGGTTGCACAGTATTTTTGTTTTTCTGACTTAAGAATAAATATGGGTTATTTACTGCAATTTTATTTCGTTCTTCTAAATAGTCTGTTAATGCTGTGTACATTATATTATTTATAACTACTGTTCTAAATTTGTTACCTTTTCCAAAAACATAAATGGTCCTTTCATCAAGTTTTATATCTTTTACTTTTAAATTTGCTAATTCACTTGCTCGCAGGCCTGAATAACACAAAATTGAAATAATACAAAAGTCTCTTTTTGATGTCTTATTGTCAATTGATGTATAATGCTTTAACTTGTTAATATCTTGAACAGACAAAGTTTCTTCTGATGGTATAGGTGGTTGAATCTTTATATAATCTTTGTCTGTTATAACTTCATCAGTTTGTATTTTTTCTTTAATTAAAAATTTATTATATGTACGAAGTGAAGTTAGTTTTCTATTTATTGTTTTTGGAGAAATGGAATTATTTAATAAATATTGCTTATACATTATTATGTCGGCAAATACCAATTTTTTTAAATCATCTCCATAAGAATCTTTATAATATTTTTCATAAAGTACTACATCACTATAATAACTATCAATAGAATTTTGTGATAACCTTAGTTCTCGCATATAATCTTTAAATTTATCTATCATAAAATCACTCCTTTTAATTATGTTACATTTTAGTATAACGATTTATAATGATTATGTTACATTTTTAATATAGATTTTGTGAAATATAGACTTAAAATGTATCATAATCGCAGTTATGTTACATTTATTTTTAGTGATAATTTTGCTCTATATATTTAATATAGAGCAGGTAAAATTATTGACAAAAATCTATTTTGTTTCTTAAAGATGCTAAACACATTGAAAATCCGTCGTTGATACCGTATTTATAGAATAGACGATGTTCAAGAAAGAAACATTCATTATAATTGTCATCTCTAATATCAAGTAACTCATGAAATTTTTCACGATTTGAATCATCAAGAATTGTGTCAATAAATTTTATTAGTTCAGTTTGGCTCTGTTTTGCCTTTTTCTTTAAAACTTCAAGGTCATTATTACTATTAATATCAAATAAGCCATCATTAAGTTTTTGTTGAAAAAGTAAGTCAAAATTATCTTCATCCTCCATGTTTCCACCTCCAATACTGTTATTGTATAAAAAAAATCAGAATAAAGGAACGTTGAAGTAAAAAGTTTTTTAACTTGCATAAACTTGATGTAAGTAGGCAAGAATTTTTATTGTACAATACCACAAAGGAGATTGAAATGGGTTATCGAAAATTGAATGGAAACTTTAATATTATTTCAAAAAATCTATATAAGTATAGAACACTAAGAGGCTATTCTCAGCCAGATTTAAGTCGAGAATTAGCCTTAGAGGGAGTTACGTTATATAATAATGATATATATAAAATTGAGCATAATAAACGTACAGTAAAGGACTATGAACTATATGCATTAATGAAAGTTTTAAATGTAACTTTTGAAGAGATGACAAATGATTCCGAAAAATTATTCATAAAATAAAGCTATTATTCTTTAGAGAATATAAATAGCTTTATTTTTTTTATTATTTTTTTGAAAAAACTTTCTTTTGGTAATACTAATGAATCCGTATTAACATCTAGCTTTGGATTATCTAATAAATTCTGAGCATCATCTTGAATTGTTGATATGAGTTTAGTTGTATTAATTGGTTTTGAAAAGAAATTTACTCCGAGACTTAAGCATTCAGCGGTGATAGCATCTCCACTTATAACGTAAGTAAGTGGTAACCTTTTTTTACTTTCTTTGTATTTTTTTATTACTTCTAAACCTGAAAGCTCGGGCATTTGATTATCTGTGATTAAAACATCTGTATTTTCTATCTCTAAAAGTGATAATAATTCTTTTCCATCTTTAGCAGTTCCGATTATTTCAAAATTGTCTATTTTTTTTAGATTTTCAATAAGAGAATTTAAAATAATTTCTTGGTCATCAGCAACTATAATTTTAATTTTTTTCATAAGTTATCCTCCTTAATATTTTACTTGCATAAACTTGATGTAAATATTATATATTATACATCATATTTTTTAAATAGTCTGTCGAAATTTGTAATAAAATAAAAAAGATATAAATTTTATAGAAAAAGCTTGAAAAATGAACAAAAAAATAAAAATTACACTAAATATTGAAACAAATTTTAAACATTAATATAATATAGATGTGTATTAAGATTATGTTATAGTTTTACTATAACTATCTATAAAGAGAAAATCTTTATAGCATAATTACTAAAATATAGTTAGTAATAATTACATCTGTATTTATTAGAATACAGCATAATTTTGGGTTACGACATAGTTCATATATAAATTATTTGCTATGTTTAAAATAAATGAGAAAGTAAACATTAAGTGACTCCCTATACTTAATTTACTTTCTATTTTTTTGCCCATAAATAAAAGAAAGGAGGATTTTAAAAAATCTTTTTACACAAATATTCAATTAAAATTGAAAGGAGATTTTTATTATGAGAAGTGGTTTTGACTTAGAGCTATATGGAGAAACATTTAAAAATTGCTTTGTAGAGAGTTCTTTGTATAGAAACGGAAACTTACAATTAAGCATTTATGGTTTAGATACAAATGTAAATCAAGTATCACATTTGGCAGATATTACATTAAATCAAAATGTTGTAGATTTATCAGATGATACAATAATTGTTGATAACAAATTTAAACCAACACTAGTACCTCAATTAGAGAAATTAGGAATTTTAGCAGAGAAAATTAAAATGTGTATTATTGATAATGTTTTTTATCCTATTTATACAATAAATTTTTCAAAGATAAATAGTCAAAAACATTATGAAAATGAATTACTTGCAGCATAACAAGAAATGAAAGGGTTGAGATAATATGGAACAAGTAACAAGAACAAATTTACCAATAGTTGGGCGAATCCAACATGGAGAGCAGCAACTTGTAAATCATAAAAAGAGGGTTGCTGAATTGGGATATTTTATTGCTAAAACTAAAAATAGTAATATGGACTTTTTACTAAATAGATTTGAAGAAAAATATCATAAAAAATCATATTTAACTATACAGTTTTTCGACGAAAATCCATTAACTATACGTAAAATTAGGTACAACCAGGGAGGAGCTGTTTGTTATTGTATGGCTGGAACTTCAAAAGGAAAGCAAAAGATATCTAACAAATGGCAAGATATTGAATGCCGTTCTGATTGTAAATATTGTATTAAACAAGAAGGAGCTAGCAAAGCTATATGTAACTATGAGGGTACTCTAAAATTTATGATACCTGAAATAAGCCAGGACAGAATATGGATTATGAAAATTACTGGCCAACAATCAATTTCAAATTTAGAAGCATATATTAATTTTCAAAAATATCTAGGAAATTCTATAAAAGGAAATTATACAATATTTTTAAATCAAATTGAGCAAACAAATTCCGAAGGAAAAAAATTTAATAATTATGTCATAGACATTGTAAAGGCAGAAAATTTTAATTCAAATAATAATTTAATTTCTAAAAATAATACAGACAAAGAAAGTACGCAAGTAGCCAATAAACAAAATAATTCTAATTCTATAAAAATGCAAGAAAAATCAGAGGATAATTCAAAACAACTTATTAACTCAAAGGAGCAATTAGATAATAAATCTAGTTTAGACAATAATATAGATGATAATGCATCTATAAATGGTATGGAGACAACAACACAACAAAAACAACCGAAAAATACCGAAAATAAAATTAAGAACTACAAAGAACATTGTTTTTTATTTGATACAGAATATAAAAACTTTAAGAAAGATGGTAAAGATGTAGAATACTTAATTGCAAAGGTAACTAATATAGACGATAAAATAATAGATGTGGTTGTTAAACCAGAGTTTAGAGAAGAATTAGAAAAATGTGATGTGGGAACAGAACTCATTATTGATTTAGAAGAATTTAATGAGAATATTGTGTCGAAAAATATTGAGTTTGTACAAAAAATACCAAAAAAAGTAGCAGCATAAAAATGGCTACTACAAATTTTAATAAAACACTATACAAATAATATATAGTAAATATATATATATGTCAAGTTTTAAGAAAGATTGAGAGGAAAAATTATGAAATATTTTACATATAAAAAGTATGAAGATTGTTATTTTAAAGTAAACGCCTACATAGCTGATAAAGAGGCGATGGCAATATCTATATATAACAAAGAAGAAGGACCTATTACATGTTGTACTGTATATAGTGATTTATATTTATATACAGAGGGACTTGTAACAATAAAAAATTATAGTGAAAATTCACATTTAACGGATTTTCTAATGGAATTGGGTGTTGTTACCGAAATAGTCATGAGACAACCATGCAATCCGATTGTTCAAGATACATTAAATAGCAATAATCCTCAAACTATTGATTTATGTGATATAGATATAAAAAAATTAAAAGAATACAGTAAGGAATGGAATTATACACATGATGTATAACAAATTTAAAAATAATGAAATAGTTATGGTAACTGGATTTGGTAAGGAAAATGGAACATATTATGAAAAGAAAATTGCAAAAGTGATTTGTCGTGATCCATTTTTTTTAGATTATAATGTAAGATTTAAAGATGGAAAAGAGGATTGGGTTGACGTAGATTGTTTAGAAAAATTGGAAGGAGAAAATTAGATATGAAAATCACATACATAAAAACAATAGGTTTTCGAAAATTTGAAAATGAATTTGAAACTGAATTATTTGATATAACATCTATTACTGGAGGAAATGCAAAAGGAAAAACCAATATTTTATATGCTATTGTTTGGGGTTTTTTAGGTTGTAACTTAACTGGTGATGATAAAGTCTATATTGGAAATAAAAATGCTGACAATTGTTATGTAGAATTACATTTTATTGATAATATGGGAATTAGTCATACTCTTAAAAGGTTAAAAAACAAATACAATAATAAAAAGAACTTATTACTATTAGATGAAAAAAATATTAGTCAAGAAGATTTGACAAGTTATTATAGTGATAAAAAATTATTTTTATCTATTGTGAATTCAAATTATTTTATTAGTCGTTCAACTGCAGACCAAAAAGCATTACTTGATAAATACTTGCCAGAAATTGATATTAACGAAATATATAATAAATTAGATGACGAAGATAAAAGTATTTTAGAAGGATGCCCTAGAAATGTTATACAATACATTCAAGAATTGAATGACAATAAAAAAATATATGAAGATAAAATAAAAAATCTACAAGGAAAAATTGCCTATGCAGAAAATTATATTAGTGAAAAATTAGATAGTTCAAAAACTTTTGATAAACAAGAAGAACTCTCACTAGCAATGCAAGAACTATCGTTTTTGAAATCTGACCAAAAAGTTGAAGCAAGAAAAAGACAACAAAAAATTGTTGATAACTTAAATTCTCAAATAATTACATATCAAAATCAAATAGATATATTAAATACTAATATGATAGATGGAAAAAAGACTTATATTTCAATAAAAAATGAACCGGTATCATATTGCCCAATGTGTAAGCAAAAACTGTCGGATGAGGGGCGTTTAGTTACTATAAAAAATATGAAAGATAGTTTAGAGAATGAATATTCAAAGAAAATAAAACTTGAAACAGAATTGCAAGAGCTGAAAAGAAATCTGGCTGTTGAAAAGTGTAAATTATATGCACTTGGAAATGAAAATTTAGATGACCAAAATAACAGAATTAAAGAACTAGAGAACCAAATTAAATTGTTAGAACAAGAAAAGTCTGAAATAGACCAATATAATACTTCAATTAATATAAAAAAAGAAAATATACAAAAGGCAAAAGATGATATACAAATATTCAAAAAAAATATTGACGACTTATATGATAATATTGATTCTAATAAGAAGGCTAAGGACGTTGCACAAAAACTGCTAATCAATTATATTGAAGCAAAAATGCAATTTGCGACGAAACATTTAAAAAATGTTAATATTAAATATTATACCATTCTAAAAGATAGTGGAGAAATTAAACAGGATTTTATTATTACATGCAAAGGCAACGATTTCAAAAATTTATCCAGGTCGGAAACTATTGCTACTTCACTGGAAATTAGCAATATGTTAAATAAAATTTCTGGTGTAAAATTACCACTCTTCATCGATGATAGTGAATCTTGTGCAGATTATGATTTTATTGAAGATTTTTCAAATGATAATCAAATTTTTATTGCAAAGGTTGAAAAAGGAAAAAGTTTAGAAATAGCAGATTACAGTTGTAATAATGCTCAATTTATAAAAGCAGCTTAAATGGAAGGTATTTTAATACCTTCTTAAATTTATATATGAAAGGAAGAAAGAAAATGGAAATAAAGGATTTAAAAGAATATATTCGTGAAGCAGAGAGTAAGGCTTGGCATGGAAGCCCTTATATAATAAAAATTATAACTAATGATGAAGTTATAGAGATTGAAGGGTATATCATAGAAAGCGGATATGAAAGTTTTACTTCAGCAAGTAAAATATCATTAAATGATGAGTGTTTGTTTGGAACCGATGCTCGTAATGTTAGCAGTTACCATAACGAAGTTTATAGTTTCGGAAAGTTTAAATACATGGATGAAGCATTAAACTATGTGATTGAAATATTAAAAAATAAAGATTACAAAATATTACGAAAATAATGGAGGAAAACTTATGAAAATCAAAGGTTTGCTGGTAATGCCAGGAAAAGAAGTACAAAAAGTTAAAATTCCTGCAAATATAAAATTTATAAAATCTCTATTAGGAGAAGATTTGCAAGAGATTATAGTAGATGAAAGTACAGCTATTTATATATCAAGTAAAGGAGACTATACAGAATATAATAGATTTTTTAATGGGTATATATTAATTGGAACTTTTTTGGTTGTATCAATAAAAAACAATAGAAGAGTTTCTATGAAAAATAAAGCTATTAGGAAATATATGAATATATTCAAGTTATCAAAACATAAAAAGAAAATAGAACATTTTCAAGAAGAGATTTTAGAAGAATATTACTATAATCAAAGAAAAATGAAAGAAGCAACTAGACAACATAATAAAAGTTTTATACTTGATGATGTTGCATAAAGGAAGGAGTTTGCATAATGGAATATGAAACAATATTTTTACTAAATATAAACCTTATGGAAAAAGAACAAAAAGAGATACTCGATAAGGTAGTTGAATGCATTTCAAAAAATGGGAATATAATCAGTATTCAAGAAATTGGAAGAAAAACTTTGTCTTATCCAATAAAAAAACAAAAAGAAGCGTATTACTATCAAATAGATTTTGAAGCAGACAATCAATGTGCTTCTGAACTTGAACATATATATAGGACCACAGATGGGGTTTTAAAATTTATGACATTGAAAAATAAATAAGAAAGGAAATAAGAAATATGAATAAAGTAAATTTAATTGGAAGATTAACAAAAGATATAGAACTTAGATATACACCAGCGAATAATATGCCAGTTGCTTCATTTTGTTTAGCTGTTAATCGTAAATTTGTAAAAACAGGAGAAGAAAGGCAGACAGATTTTTTTAATATTATTGCCTGGAATAAGCTAGCCGAAACAATTTCAAAATATTTATTTAAAGGAAATCAAGTTGCAATTTCTGGTAGATTAGAAACAAGAACCTGGGATGATGCAAATGGGCAAAAACATTATGTTACAGAAATTATTGCTGAAGAAGTAGATTTTATAGAAACTAAGAATAGACAAAGTAATGATGCAATATTAAATTCACCAACTACGACAAATGCAAGTGGGATAACAGATTTTGCGAGTAGTGGCGACGACTTACCCTTTTGAGGAAAAGAATAAAAAAGATATTGCAGAAGAGACTGAGGAGGATGAAATGAAAAGTGGAGCAATGATATTTACGGAAGATGAATTACAGATTTTAGCAAATGCCATAGTAGTATATATGAGAGAATGTGAAAGTAATGGTTTTGGATTAGACAGTTTTATTAGTAATATGAAATTGTTAAATAGAATGAATGCTGAACTTGATGATATTGATTATCAAAGAATGAAGGAAGAGCAGGTGAATGCAAATGCAGTCTAATATTATAAGTGTTAAGTATGAGGACGACTTCTGTCCTCGTACGTTTAATGGTCGAGAATATTCTTATTATACAAATGAAATATTAAATGTTGGAGATTTAGTTGAAACACCAACAAAATATGGTACTAAAATTGCAAAGGTAACTAGAATAAATGTACCAGAGAATGAAATTATAAATATCAAACCATATATGAAAACAATTACTCGAAAAATAGATAGAAATAGATATATCAATTTTTATGAAATTCAGGAAGTTGCAGCATAATGAATGAAAAACAGATTGCAAAAATTTTAGTGCATAAATTACTTGATATGGGATTTGTCGTGCACAGATATAATGCAATAACAACAAATTCAATTTATTTAAAACTAGATTATGGAGTATGCTGTGGAATTCGAATAGCTGATCATAATGGAAAGAAAAAATATCATTATAGATTTAATGTTGTAAAAGGTTATAGTGGAGATAAGATTATTTATTTTAAAAATCTTATCTCTTATTTTTTTACTTTTGAAGAGTTATCACAGCTATTAAATATGGTCGAAAAAGAACGAGAATCAAAAATTAGAAGATATGGTTTAGAAAACTACAAATTATATATGAAAAAAGAAAAACAAGAAAATGAGCTATTTAAAAGGTTTAGAAAGGTAGCTTGAATGTGGAGGGAGATAAAATAAAATGAACGGTTTTGATAGATTAAGGGAACAGGTAAAAGATCAAGAAGATTCAGCATTAAAGCAAGTCATTGAATACTTAATATCTCGTGATGATATGGAGCAAAAATATCTAAATGAGGAAAAGAATATTAAAGAAATGTGTAATTTTATCAAGGAAAAAGGCAAAGTACATGCTAAAAATGGCTGGAATTTTATTACTAATGAAGTTGTTTTCGCATGGGCTATTATGTACTGGGCTTTACCAAATGCTTTCTTAAAAATAAATACACCAAAGGAAACAAAAAATATTGTGACTGAGGAAAAAACTACTAAAAATAATGTTGTATCAATAAATACAGCAAAAAAAGTACTTGAGGAGAAAAAGCAGGTTGAGCAATTAACTCTATTTGGAGGTGTTACACAATGAAACAAGAAGAAATTGATGCATTAATGCTGAAAATAGATAAAAAATGTAAATTTCCAAAATACTGGGATAAATTTATTAAAGAAAACTCTAAAATGCATCATCTTATTATAAAAGATAAGGAAAAGAAAAAATTATATTGCTCTAACTGTAATAGATATTTCACTGATAAAACAATAAAAGTATGGGATTATGTGGAATGTCCTCATTGCCACAAACTGTCATGCGTATATGGAATAAATTATCATCGAAAATCTTTTGAACAGTCTATTGTATTAGTTCAAAGAATGGATAAGCAAGTTGTTATAAGAATTTTTGAAATATATTCTTACTTTAATGAAGGAAAAAAAAGAATACAAAGAAATTGCATAGAGTATGCAAGAATATTGCCTGGTATCGGTAGATTTATGGGAAATAATGTTTATATCAATATGTTTGGAATTATGCGTGTATACCACAATTATAAAAAAATTAGTTGGTCGCAATATAAAGGTCATAAGTATTTAACAGATCATCCTACATATCCATATAACAAGAAAAAACTTGTAAAAGGTACAATTATGGAATATGCACCCATTGAAGAATTTATGGCAAGATTTGCATACTGTAATTACAATTATTTAGATGTATTAGAACTTGCTGCTTATGGAAGTTTTGAACTGTTATGGAACATGAAATTGTATAATTTATGTTTTTATTCTAAAGCATTAAACAAAAATGGTAGTTTTTATAAAAGATTTAAAGTACCTAAAAGTTTCTTAAAATTTATGCAAGATAATAATGTTACATATAAGGAATTGATGTTATTACAGCTATTCAAAAAAACTGACAAGAAATTAATTAAAGATTATAGTTGTATTAATATTAACTATTTAAGATTTTTAATTAAAAA
>ERZ840057.2913-NODE-2913-length-10932-cov-24.427048_pt1 | contig 10932 bp, 10 predicted proteins | sample MGYA00519907_ERZ840057 | MGnify/ENA primary metagenome ERZ840057 (study PRJEB31850, sample SAMEA3708862) | human gut metagenome | biome: human gut; feature: human-associated habitat; material: faeces | place: China | collected 2014 ...
GCTTGTCGGAGCCGCCCATCGTGACCCACGCCACCTCCGGCGCGAAGCCATTGACGAGCTCGCCTTCCTTCTGCAGCAGGCTCTCCGGGATCAGCACCGGCATAGCCACGTTCTCATGGCCGGTAGCCTTGAACCGGGCATCCAGATCCTTCTGGATCAGCTCCCAGATGGCCTGACCATAGGGGCGCAGGATGATAAAGCCCTTCACACTGGAGTACTCCACCAGCTCTGCCTTTACGCAGATGTCGGTGTACCACTGTGCAAAGTTTTCTTCCTGACTGGTGATCGCCTGCACGAGCTTCTTGTTGTCTTTTGCCATTTTGTTATATCCTCCCAAGGCCGTGCGCCAAACGCTTTACGTTCCGCACGAACCATAATAAAACCCCGCCTGCCTGCACGGCCGTGTGCCGCACTGCAAAGGCGGGGCTTTTGCCTAAAAGAATCAGTTCTGCGCGTGGCTGTCCACAAAGTTTACCACATCGCCTACGGTGCGCAGGGACTCGATGGCGTCGTCCGGCACTTCGATGCCGAATTCGTCCTCCAGCGTCATCACCATATCCACGATATCCAGACTGTCAGCCTCAAAATCGCTCATGATATCGCTTTCCAGCGTGATCTTTGCCGGGTCAACGTCCAGCTGCTCAGCCAGCAATGCACGGATTTTTTCAAAAGTATCCATTCCTGTGGTCTCCTTTTTGCAGTTGTATTGCATACGCGTACAGCCCGCCGTGCCCCGGAAAAAGCCTCCGGTATCCGGCACAGCCTTGCCTGCTGTACAAAGCGCTCTCTTTTTTTATATCCCATGCAGTGCGTATTGTCAAGCCCTGTTTTGCAGCAACTGAAGAAAATTGTCTGAAAGCTGCTTTTTCCCTTGACATCTCGTGCCGGTTTTTTTATCATTATAAAGTAATGAGTTTAAAGGGACTGACCAGTCCCTTTTATAAGGAGCGATAAGCATGAAGCTTTCATTCACCAAAATGCAGGGCTGCGCCAACGATTACATCTATCTGGACTGCCGCACCTCCGGTGTGCCGGAGGAGATCGCGGCGCTTTCAGAGCGCTTGTCCCGGCGGCACTTTTCCATCGGCGCGGACGGCATTATCTGCATCTGCGCCCCGGTCACAGCCGGGGCAGACGCCATGATGCGCATCTTCAATGCGGACGGCAGCGAGGGCAAAATGTGCGGCAACGGCATCCGCTGCGTGGCCGAGTGGCTGTACACCCACGGCATGGCAAAGCCGAAGCTTGCCATCGACACCCTCAGCGGCTTAAAGACCGTTGCCCGCATGGGCGAGGGGCTTTGGCAGGTAGAGATGGGCGCCTACACCGCCATGGCGGCGGCGCTGCCCGCCGTGAACATGGGCGAAGGGCCGCTGGTAGACCTGCCCCTGGAGGTGGAAGAGAACCTGTGGCGGGTGACCTGCATCAGCGTGGGCAACCCCCACTGCGTGACCATTGTGCCGGATGTGGACAGCCTGAAGCTGGAGCAGATCGGCCCGGGTTTTGAGCACCACGAAAACTTCCCGGAGCGCATCAACACCGAGTTTGTGCAGGTGGTGGACGCCACTCACCTGAAGATGCGCGTGTGGGAGCGCGGCAGCGGCGAGACATGGGCCTGCGGCACCGGCACCTGCGCCACCGTGGCAGCCCTGACCGAGCTGGGCATCTGCCCCGCCGGAGAAGACGTCCATGTGCAGCTGCGCGGCGGTGAGCTGACCATCCGGGTGCTGCCCGGCAAGCAGCTGCTGATGACCGGCGCTGCCGAGACCGTGTGCGAGGGCACGACCGAAGTGTAAATAAGAGCCCCCTCAGTCGCCTGACGGCGCCAGCTCTCCCTTCGGGGGAGCTGGCATCGAGCGAATGCGAGATGACTGAGAGGGTTGCATCAATAAAAGAAGCGAGGGAAAGTATCATGAAGATGAACAAGCATTACAACGAACTGAAGGCCAGCTACCTGTTCGTGGACATTGCCCACAAGGTAGCTGCATATCAGGAAGCACACCCGGAAAAGGAGATCATCCGTCTGGGCATCGGCGATGTGACCCAGCCGCTGGCAAAGTGTGTGGTGCAGGCCATGCGCGACGCTGCCGAGGAGATGGGCACCAAAGAGGGCTTCCACGGCTACGGCCCGGAGCAGGGCTACCCCTTCCTCAAGCAGGCCATTCAGGGCTACTACGCCGGCCGCGGCACCCAGATCGCCGAGGACGAGATCTTTATCTCGGACGGCGCCAAGAGCGACCTTGCAAACCTGCTGGGGCTGTTCGATGTGGATAACACCGTGCTGGTGCCGGATCCCGTGTACCCCACCTATGTGGACGATAACGTCACCGATGGCCGCAAGATTATTTACAGCCGCACCGGGCAGGAAAATGGCTTCCTTGGCATGCCGGACGAGAGCGTGAAGGCAGATATCATCTATATCTGCAGCCCCAACAACCCCACCGGCGCTGCCTACACCCGCGCACAGCTGAAAGCATGGGTGGACTACGCCCGCAAGAACGATGCCATCATTCTGTACGATGCCGCCTACGAGTGCTTCATCTCGGAGGGCGAGCTTGCCCGCAGCATCTTTGAGATCGAGGGTGCACGCGAGTGTGCCGTGGAGATCTGCTCCTTCTCCAAGATCGCAGGCTTTACCGGCACCCGCTGCGGCTACACCGTCGTGCCCAAGGAACTGGAGCGCGAGGGGATGAACCTGAATAAGCTGTGGCTGCGCCGCCAGACCACCAAGTTCAACGGCGTGCCCTATGTGGTGCAGCGCGCCGCTGCCGCCGTGTTCACCGAGAGCGGCATGGCCGAGATCCAGTCCAATCTGGACTACTACCGCCGCAACGCAAAGGTCATCGCCGATGCACTGGACGAGTGCGGCGTGTGGTACTGCGGCGGCAAGAACAGCCCCTATATCTGGCTGCGCTGCCCCGGCAACATGAAGAGCTGGGAGTTCTTTGACTGGCTGCTGGAAAACTGCGGCGTTGTGGGCACCCCCGGCGTGGGCTTCGGCGAGTGCGGCGAAGGCTACTTCCGTCTGACCGCCTTCGGCGATGCAGAAAAGACCAAGCTTGCCGCCGAGCGCATCAAGACCGCTATCAAGGCGCTGTAAAACCTATAAAAAATACACCCACTGTCCGTTTTGGGCGGCGGGTGTATTTTTTTTGCGCATTCTCTTGACAAATCTGTATCTACTGTATATACTGTACATATACAGATGAAACGAAAGCGTCAAAGGAGCAGCCGATGGAACTGTTTATCAACAACAAAAGCGGCGCGCCCATCTATGACCAGATCTACAACCAGATCAAGCAGCAGATCATCAGCGGGGCTTTGCAGCCGGACGAGGCCATGCCCTCCATCCGGGGGCTGGCACGGGATCTGCGCATCAGCGTCATTACCACAAAGCGCGCCTACGATGAACTGGAAAAAGAGGGCTTCCTTTACGCAGTACCGGCAAAGGGCTTTTTTGTAGCCCCTAAAAACACCGAGCTGCTGCGGGAAGAGAACCTGAAAAAAATTGAAGCGCACCTTACCGAAGCTGTGAAGCTGTCCGCATCCTGCGGGCTGAGCAGGGAAGAGCTGCGGGAGATGCTGGAACTGCTGTGGGAGGGCTGAACATGAACGCACTGGAACTGCGGGGACTTACAAAACATTATAAGGACTTTACCCTTGGGCCGCTGGACTTGACCCTGCCCGGCGGCACCATCTGCGGGCTGATCGGTGAAAACGGAGCGGGCAAAAGCACCACCATCCGGCTGATCTTGGACATGGTGCGGCGGGACGGTGGCACTGTGACCATCCTCGGCAGGGACAGCCGCACCGCTTCTGTCCGCACCAAGGAGGAGATCAGCGTGGTGCTGGGCAGCGAGGGCATCCCCCTGTGCTTGAACGCGGTGCAGGCGGGCAAAGTGATGGCGGGCATCTATCAGAACTGGGACGCTGCCGCCTATGCGGAGCTGTGCCAAAAGTTCGGCCTGCCGGATAAAAAGCAGTACAAGGACTACTCCACCGGCATGAAGATGAAGCTGTGCATCGCCGTGGCGCTGGCACACCACCCGAAGCTGCTGCTGTTGGACGAAGCCACCAACGGGCTGGACCCGGTGGTGCGGGACGAGGTGACCGACCTGCTGTTGGATTTTGCCCGGGACGAAAACCACTCCATCCTCATCTCCTCCCACATCGTCAGCGACTTGGAAAAGCTGTGCGATACCATCGCTTTCCTGCACAAGGGCAGACTGCTGCTCTGTGAGGAAAAGGACGCCCTGCGGGAGGAATACGCCCTGTGGCATGGCACGGCGGCACAGCTGGCGGCATTGGAGACGCGGGTGTACGGCAAGCGGGTCACCCCCTACGGGGCGGAGGCGCTTGTGCGCCGGGACGCAATGCCTGCTGGAGCAGAGCTTGCCCCGGTAAGCATTGAGGAATTGTTTGTGCTGATGGTGAAAGGGGAAGATGTGCAATGAAAGGTCTGTTATTGAAGGATGCCTATCAGATGTGGTGCTATACCAGATGGATCATTCTGATGTCGATTGCTATGATGCTGATGGGAACGTATTTCATGAAGGACGGGTCTAATTTCTTTATGCTGTACGGCGGGCTTATGCTGGGGATACTGCCCATGACATTGCTGGCGTACGACCAGAACAGCCGGTTCAGTGCTTACAGTGCCGCCCTGCCGGTGACAAAAGAGCAGCTGGTGGGCGGTAAATACCTCATCGGGCTGTGCGGTATGGCGCTGACGGAGCTGCTGAGCATGGCAGCCTTGGCAGCAGCACAGCTGCTCTGGGGCACAGTAACGGTGCAGCTCACCGTGGCGACCCTGCTTCAGGTAGCGATGCTGACCCTGCTGGGCAACATGATCCTGCTGCCGCTGACCTACCGCTTTGGCTACGAGAAGGCAAAGTATGTGTATTATCTTTGCATCGGTATGCTGGGAGGCTTGATGGGCATTGCGGTGTCCTCCGATGGAACCCTGCTGAACAGCATCCTGCCCGCCCATGGTTCGCTATTGGTGCTGGTGGTCGTGCTGGCAGCGGCGCTGGCGCTATACGCCCTCTCGTGGCGGTTGTCCGTTGCATGGTACGGAAAGGTAGAGCAGTAAAATGAAGAAAAGTCAAATCGCAGGCATCCTGTTCGGCGTTGCCATGGGCGTTTTGTTCAGTGTGACACTGGGAACGGTCGGTTTTGTGCTGGGTGCCAGTTTTGCAAGTCTGGGCATGGTGATGTTCAAAGGGCTGGATGACCCACAGAATAAAGATAAAAAGTAATAAAAAAGCAAGTGCACCACCTTTTCAAAAGCCAACGCTTTTGATGAAGATGTGGTGCACTTGCTTTTTGCTTTTTATTCTGCGCTGTAAGCGCTGCCCATGATCCACGGGTTATTTGCGGAATATTTTGCGTGGTTGCGCAGGTAGGTGACCCATGCGCCGTAGCCGTTGCCAGCCGAGAGGTGCACGCCGTCCGGTGCGGCGATCATCTCTTTCAGGTTGCCCTCGCCGTCAGCCAGTGCCTCCCACAGGTCCAGATAAACGCAGCCCTTGCTTGCAGCCAGCTGTGCCAGCTGCTCGTTCACGCCGTGCAGCACGTCCGAGGCAAGCCCCGGCTTCTTTTCCGCTGCCGCAGGCCGTACCGGCGGGATGGACTGCACATAAATGATGCAGTCCTCGCCCAGCGTCTGGCGCAGCTCGTCCAGCATCTGGCCGTAGTAGGCCAGAAAACGGTCAGATGCGCCCAAGGTGGTCAGGGTGTTGGTGCCCAGCAGGATATACAGCTTTTTGGGCTGCGCCGCTGCCAGCACATCCAGCGCCACCTCCTGCCCGCGGGTGGGGCTCTTGACGGCGGCGCGGTTGACGATGGCGTCCGGCCCCACACCCGTATAGCCGCAGATGAGCGCGCCGCTCAGATTGATTTGGTAGTCCGAGAAGCCCACCGTCAGGCTGTCGCCCAGAAAGGCGGCGTCCGAAAAATAGCTCAGGTCTACCTGACCGCAGGCCGGCTGCCGGATAACACTGGCGTCATACGCCTTAATGGTATAAGCGCCATCGGTCTGCCGGGCCGGGCCGAAGCTTTCCAGCTGTACTGCCTGCGCTGTGCCGCTGCTATCGGCTGCACCCTCGCTGCCGCTGCCGGAAGCCGCCTCGCCCTGCATGGGCAGCGGTGCCAGAATGTTCTGTGCAATGCCGCCTGCGCCGGTCTGTGGGGTGCTTTCTTCCTCCACAGTCCCTTTTTCCAAGATGGCGGTCACCGCATAGGCGACCAGCAGGATGGCCACAATGACCCCCGCCAGCCGCAGCTTGCCGCTGATGCCCCCGCGTGTGCGCCGCCGGGGTGCCGAATGATACTCGTGTGAAATGCCCATATTTTCTGTCCAGCTTTCTGCATTTATCCCAACAGGCAGGTGCTTCTGCCCGGTAATTTTGGAGTGCGCACCCATTTTATCATATTTTTTTTGCCTGTGCAACCAATTGGGTCTTGCATACAACAGGCAAAACGGGTACAATAGAATTGCAGCTTATTTTGCACATTTTACAAAAAGCAAATACACAAGCTGCAAATATTTTTGTGTCAGTTGCGGCAGATGGCTGTTTTGCCGTCCCGGTCCGTTGGCAGTGCAGGGCCGACAGACCACTTTACCGGACGGTGCGGAAAGCCGTTTGCCCGGCAGCGGACACATTTTATATGATCTGAAGGAGGTTTCCATGGCCAAGAATATCATCATTGGTCAGAGCGGCGGCCCTACCGCCGTGATCAACTCCAGCCTTGCGGGCGTATACAAAGCCGCCCGCAGTCTGGGTGCAGACAAGGTGTACGGCATGAAGTACGGCATCGAGGGTCTGCTCAAGGAAGAGCTGCTGGAGCTCAACGTCCTGCTGGATGACCGCATGAGCATCGAGCTGCTCAAGCGTACTCCGTCCAGCTATCTGGGCAGCTGCCGCTTCAAGCTGCCCGACCCGGACACCGATGCCACCCCGTTCGTCAAGCTGTTCACCCTGTTTGACAAGTACGACATCTGTGCTGTGTTCTACATCGGCGGCAACGACTCGATGGATACCATCGCAAAACTGTCCCGCTATGGGCAGCAGGTGGGCAGCAGTGTGCGGTTCATCGGTGTGCCCAAGACGATCGACAACGATCTGTGTCTCACCGACCACACCCCCGGCTACGGCTCTGCCGCAAAGTACATTGCCACCATCTTGAAGGAAGTCATCCGCGACTCTTCAGTGTACAACATCCGCAGCGTGACGGTGGCCGAGATCATGGGCCGTCACGCAGGCTGGCTGGCCGGTGCGGCCTGTCTGGCCGGCGGCGAGGACTGCGAAGGCCCCGACCTGATCCTGCTGCCGGAAGTACCCTTTGATCAGGACAAGTTCCTTGCCCGGGTGGACGAGCTGCAGCGGGTAAAGTCCAACGTTATCATCGCAGCCAGCGAGGGCGTAAAGACTGCAGACGGCACCTACCTGTGCGATCTGGTATCCACCGCCGGCCAGCTGGATGCCTTTGGCCACAAGGCCATCCTCAGCGGCACCAGCCGTTACCTTTCGGAGCTCATCCACGACAAGCTGCAGTGCAAGAGCCGCGCCATCGAGTTCTCCACCCTGCAGCGCTGCGCCAGCCATTTGGCCAGCCGCACGGATGTGAACGAGGCCTACGCCGTTGGCGGTGCCGCCGCCGCTGCTGCCTTTGCCGGCGAGAGCGGCCGTATGATCGCCCTCAAGCGGGTCTCCAACTACCCGTACCAGTGCATCACCGAGTCTGTGGATGTGCAGCAGGTGGCAAATCTGGAAAAGAAGGTCCCGCTGGAATGGATCACCTCGGACGGGATGCAGGTGACCGAAGCCTTTGAGGAGTATGCCCGTCCGCTGATCCTGGACGAGGTGACCCCTGTGTATGTGAACGGTACCCCCCGCCACATCCGTCTGTGATCCGCCTTTTCCTTCCGCGTCTGTTTTCGTGTGACTGCACGTTTTTATAGCCGAAACAGAAAAAACAAAAAAGGAGAAATCATCATGGGAAAAAACGCAATCGTCGGTCAGTCCGGCGGCCCCACCTCTGTCATCAATGCCAGTCTGGCGGGTGTCTTTGAAAGCTGCAAGAACCGCGGCGCAGACATCGTGTACGGTATGTGCAACGGTGTTGCCGGTCTGCTGGAGGAGCGGGTGGTGGATCTTTCCACCCTGCTGACCGATGACTTGGACATCGAGCTGCTCAAGCGCACCCCGTCCAGCTTTCTGGGCAGCTGCCGCTATAAGCTTCCCGACTGGCGGGATGACGAGGCGGTGTACAAAAAGCTGTTCGCCATTCTGGAAAAGCTGAACATCGGTTACTTCTTCTATATCGGCGGCAACGACTCCATGGACACCATCGGCAAGCTGGCTGACTACGGCCAGCGCGTTGGCAGTGACATTCGCTTTATGGGTGTGCCCAAGACCATCGACAACGACCTGATGGTCACCGACCACACCCCCGGCTATGGCTCTGCCGCCAAGTACATTGGCGTTGTGATGAAAGAGATCATCCGCGATGCCACCGTGTACGGCACCAAGTACGTTACCGTGGTGGAGATCATGGGCCGCAATGCCGGCTGGCTGACCGCTGCCGCCGCACTGGCCAAGAGCGACGATTGCGAGGGCGTGGACATGATCTGCCTGCCCGAGGTTCCCTTCAACGTGGAGCGCTTTGTGGAAAAGGTGCGTGTGATGCAGGAAAAGAAGCCCAGCATCGTCATTGCCGTTTCCGAGGGCGTAAAGCTGGAGGATGGCCGCTATGTCTGTGAGCTGGCGGACGACGTGCACGCCGTGGATGCTTTCGGTCACAAGGCGCTGACCGGTACCGCACGGTATCTGGCCAATGTGGTGGCCCGCAATCTGGACACCAAGACCCGCTGCATCGAGCTTTCCACCCTGCAGCGCTGCGCCGGTCACCTGACCAGCCGCACCGACATCACCGAGGCCTATCAGGTGGGTGGTGCTGCCGCCAAGGCAGCCTTTGAGGGTGTTACCGGCCAGATGGTTGCCCTGAAGCGCATCTCCAACAATCCTTACCAGTGCACCACCGAGCTGCATCCCATCAGCGAGGTCGCCAACTTGGAAAAGAAGGTTCCCCTGAGCTGGATGAACAACAACCACACCCAGATGACCGAGGATTTCTTGGACTACGCCCGTCCGCTGATTCAGGCCGAGCTGACCCCGCTGTACATCGCCGGTCTGCCGCACCACATCTACATGAAGAACCAGAAGTGATTTTCTCCTGACCTGTTTTTGTCAGGCTGAAAAGCCCTCCCGCCCGGACGCTGTAAAGCGCACCCGAGCGGGAGGGCTTTTGTGATCTCTGCCTTTATTTCTTCTTTTTTTGCGCCCAGCCCAAATTATGGGTTGACAAATTGCGCTTTCAGTGGTAACATATACAGGCAGTCCAAACGACTGCAAAAATGAATATGGGCGTGTTCCCGAGTGGCCAATGGGGACAGACTGTAAATCTGCTGCTTTCAGCTTCGGTGGTTCGAATCCACCCGCGCCCACCAAAAAACCTCAACGTATGAAAGTACGCTGAGGTTTTTGTATTATTGCAAAGCCAGACTCACTGGGCGGGTGGATTCGAACAGCATCGGCCCGCCGAATAGTCCGGCGGGTAAAAAAGCCCCTGCGGGGCTTTTTTAGATGCGCGGCTCGCGACATCCACCCGCGCCCACCAAAAGAACCAGCGTAGAAATTACGCTGGTTTTTTGTTTTGCCCGGCATCTTAAGTCTCACTCTCGAGGGTGGATTCGAACAGCTGCGGAACCGTTCAGCAGGACGATCTCCAGCAGTGCAAGGATCAGCAGAACAATAAGAACCGTAGTAACCATAGTGTACCGTGCATCATAATATTTTGCAACGGTATTCAGGTTGGTACTCTGTGCATTGATTTTTTAAATTTTTCTTCAAAAAAATCATTGACAATGCTTTCTGTGCATGATAAAATCACATTTGATTTTGAGAGACAAAGCATGGCAGAGTCTTTTCAAAGCAATTTACCATGGACCGCCCAGCGGGGCTAAGGCCATACGGACAGCCGGGTCCACTGCCGACCGGCGGCACAGCCGCCATTATTGATTGAGCGTAGCAGCTCAAATTTTATAAGTTGGTTCCTTTACAACCATGAAATTGCGCAGTCAGTGTGCAGACTTGTGAAACGGTCAATAAAGAGCAGTAAAAGCAGAATTGCTATATAGACTCTCATAATCCCGTCTTTTTTTGAATCATGCGAAGCGGCCTTTGTACTCTGGTGTTTCTTCCGGGGGTCTTTGGCGGCGCATTCAAATGCTTTTCAAAGCGCAAGTCTGCACTTTTTGTGCGGTACTTGCGCTTTTTGTTTGCATCGGGATCAGGGACGGAGGAAAAAACATGAGTGAGAACCGAACACGGTTCCGGCTGAACCAGAACCGTGCGCCCATCTATGAAGCGCTGGAACAGTTCCGCAAAATGCGGGTGGTGCCCTTTGATGTGCCCGGCCACAAGCGAGGCCGCGGCAACCCGGAGCTGACCGCCTTTCTGGGCCAGCAGTGCGTGGGCGTGGATGTAAACAGCATGAAGCCGCTGGATAATCTCTGCCACCCGGTATCGGTCATCCGGGAAGCAGAGGAGCTGGCCGCAGATGCCTTTGGCGCTGCCCACGCGTTCCTCATGGTGGGCGGCACCACCAGCAGTGTGCAGAGCATGGTGCTTACCGCCTGCAAGCGCGGCGATGAGATCATTCTGCCCCGCAATGTGCACCGCAGTGTGCTGAACGCACTGGTACTGTGCGGCGCAGTGCCGGTGTATGTGAACCCCGAGGTGGACAAGCGCCTTGGCATCTCGCTGGGCATGAAGCGGGAACAGGTGGAAAAGGCCATTAAAGAGCATCCGAATGCTGTGGCTGTGCTGGTGAATAACCCCACCTACTACGGCATCTGCTCTGACCTGC
>ERZ840057.2926-NODE-2926-length-10893-cov-3.019469_pt1 | contig 10893 bp, 15 predicted proteins | sample MGYA00519907_ERZ840057 | MGnify/ENA primary metagenome ERZ840057 (study PRJEB31850, sample SAMEA3708862) | human gut metagenome | biome: human gut; feature: human-associated habitat; material: faeces | place: China | collected 2014 ...
GCCTCTACCGGTTAAGTAGAGGCTTTTGCGATTTGTGTTTTTAATTATTTTTATCCCACAGCATTCATGATTGTAGCGATTTCTTCAGGGAGTGGTAACCTAGCAGGATCGCTATCTGTTCCGTATAATATTTCCTCAAGTTTCTGTAACTTCTTCTTATCTACTTTCGTTGAGTTAATTATAATTTTTGCTGTAGGTTTTCCATCTGGTACAGATACAGGAGTAGTACTAACATCCCAAGAAAATGTAGATCCATCTGGACTATCGTTAATAGATTCATGTGCTTCTTCTGTTGGTGCAGCCATTCCCCCATACAAAATATGAATCTTATATCCATACTCATTTTTCTTAACATCATTACCAAGTACTGTTCTCCATGATAATCCGAAAGGCGTTCTGTCCTGCTGTCCGATTGTTACACCTGTAGCTAGTTCTTTTTTACCCTGACAAGGTTCGAATTCGTCTGGGTATGTATAGGCTTCGATTGTAGCTGAATATTCCTCAGCAGAAATCAAATCAACGTATTTGATATCATCTGCATATAACGGGTTAGATTCAGCTCCACTAGGACTGTCTGTGATACTAGTTACACCATTCCATGCAACACCTTTTGGATATATTCCTTCTTCGCTCTGTGGATACAGAACAGTTTTACTGACACCTGTTTCGTATAAACGCTTACCTGTATCATCCCAAGTAAGTTTTGCCATAATGTTTTCCTCCTATTTAAAAATATAGATTTAATACATCGTGATAGAGATTATCTGTTTTATACTGCCGTTCATAAGTACAATACGGAAGTTGTAATAGTTTATCTATTAATGTATCGTTTTGTAATCTATTTATCACGATTAGTTCATAACTTTTTTCAAAGGAGTACACAGTATCGTTAGCATATGTACTCCTAATATCTTTTAATGAATATCTAATTGCTGGATATTCCATCTTTTGTGATTCTGGGGGTTGAAAGTATACATGTCGACATCCCAAAATTTCTTCTAATTTATTCTGTAGTTCTAGGCGTGTTCCCATTGTATACCCCTCCTATCGTTAATATAAATCTTGGATATTGTGGTTCAATCTCAGTGACTTTCCATAAACTCCCCATAACTTCGACATATAATATGTTAGAGTAATTCTGAATGACGAACGGATCGGCTAAAATACTTATAACGTTAGATAAAACTAACTCATCATTAATATTATCCGAAGTTTGTCGTCTTCTACGATCACTCGTAATATCTCCATAGTATTCTCGTTCAACAATATCCGAATCATATATACCGGGTTCGATTTCTTTAGAAACACCATACCCAATTTTACCGAACCATTTCGCCATTTTGAATTTCTCCTATTCGTTTTCTACTGACTGTACTGTTGCTAATTTAGCTGTTGTTGGAGTAGTGTCAGCTGTGACATATGTGAGAGTGATCATTCCTGAATTTTCAGTCATAGCGACCGGTTTGTATTCTTTCTTAGTATCTACAATCACAACACCTTTGTAGAATAAGTCTTTAAGTGTTTCTGCTGTAATACCTACTTTACATGTTTCATCGCTGTATGCTTTTCCGTTTTTCACATAGACGTATGTTCCAACTACATGCTGATCATTAGCATCTTCATAAATTTTATTCATTTAATACCTCCATGTATTAGGCAGATTTCTTTGTTTCTAACACAATTGCTGAATATGGTTTAATTAACGCACCACTGCAACGTGTTTCGATCAGATATTTCTGCTGGTTGTAATCAATGTCGAAATCGTCGAACATGTTAATTGCTCCACCTTTATCAGCACCAACATTATAATCGTTCAGATTAACGATGATTGCCTGTAAAGTATATGTATCGCTGCCTTCTTTTCTTGTCTGGTTATTCATAACAGGAACAGTAACAATCTTAGATACTCTCATCGCTGTTGCGACTTCATTTTCGTTAGAGTAGATACGTTTACCATTAGTGTCTTTTAATAACAGACACTCTGTTAACATTTCCGCTGTCATATAAGCTGTTGGAGAACCAGATCCTCTGTAATCTGTCATAGAACGTACTGACTGATCGATGAATTCTGTCGCTAAAGCCGCTTTATCAGAATCATCCCCTTTAACAATTCCTTTGATTGTGTATAACTCTTCGTCTTTCCAAATTGGACGAATATTCTGCTCATTAATTTTGTCGTCGGAAGAAGCTAAACGACCATCTCCAATAAGAATAGCTCTTGCGATTTCTTCGTCTAACATCATTCTCATTTCAGATTTTAACCATGCAATAACATCGAAATCTGTAATATCGATCACATCGTCACGGTCTAATTTCTGCTTCTTGTAGATTGTTGTAGGTGTAGTTGTTCTCTTAAGTAAGCTGAACACTTCTTCTTTCTTCAGTTTACCTTTCATATAACCTCTAGCTCTCGCTTCATCTGCTGTGATATCAGCAAACATAGATTTAATACGACTGAATGGTGTGTGATGAACTCCACTCATTACAGTCTGAACCCAACCCATTTCACGCTTGATGAAATCGGGTGGTGTATTAAGTGATTTAGCTTCTGGGAACAGGTATTCAATATTTTCAATACCGTATTCGTCAGCGTGCTGAAGGAAGCTTTCCTTTAAACTTCCAAATCGCTTTCCATCTTCAATGATCGTCTGCATTTCAGAATGTGAAAGAACATTTTCACTGTTCTGTTCTTCAGACTGATCAAATACATTATGTTTCATAGTGTTATCTCCTCCTTCGGAATTATTATTTTCTAACGCTTCTCCGATCAATGCATAAACTACCTCTTTCTGTTTTTCATTTAATGTGTTGAAAATATCACCGATAGTTTCGCCATTTTCGTCTGTATTCTTTTCTGTTTTTTCTGTTTTTTCCACTGGTGGTTTAGAATCATCAGAATGCATAATTGATAATTCTTCTCCTGTATAAATCATCGCTTCATCTTCCATAGTTGCTCCATGCTGAATCACAGATTGGATAGATGCACCTGGATTAGCTCCTGCAAGCACAAGACTTACTTCTCGAATATTTCCATGCACGACATTTGACATATTCTGTTTCAACTGATTCGCATAAATAGAAAGAGCCGAGATGTCACCATGCTCAATAAGTAGCTTGGCTGTTTTTCCCGCCTCCGTATCATTGAGTGAACAATATGCGTACACTCCATCTTCTCTGTTTTCTAATAATGCATGTCCTAATACTTCATTAGGATCATCATGCTGATGGTTCCAAACCAACGGAACTTTCTGTCCGTCATTTTGTTTGAAAGCATCTCTCATAATTGTACGTCCGTCTGAGCATTTGAGGTTTGCTCTGGTAGCCCATCCGGAAAAATCATACTTCATTTTGATTTTCTCCTCCTTCATCATATTTATATCCGTCATCATACTCAGGCGGATAATTTTGTTCGTCTGTCGGCTGACTTATATTACTGTTAACCAATTCGTCCGCTTTAGGATCATTTGAAGGTTTCATACCTATAGCCTGCCTAATCTCGTTTGATGTCATAATTTCGTTTCGTGTAAATTTATCAGCAATTTCTGCCATATCATTTACCGGTACTAATCGGAACGGATCTCTAAAGAAACAAATAGACTGTCCTTGTGTACGGGCAGTCTTAGTTAGAAATTTTCTTTTTAATTCGTTTACGATTGCAGAAATTATAGGTTCGATGGTTCGATTGTTATAGTTTAACATTGTCTTTTCATCGGCCGTTCCATCTAAAATACTTTGTGTGATATTCATCTGTGCAAAGAACTGATTTGTCAGATATTCAACTGAAGACATAAGATTGTTCTCCACGCTTCGGTTTAGCTGTGTTATTTTTTCAGTACCATCTGTATATGCTATACCGTATGTACTTCCCGCTAGCTGATCCTCAATTTGCTTACGTCTTTCTTCAGCCTGTTTCTTTCTTGCATCAGACTTAATTATGTACGGCAACTGAATAATCAAATCTAGTTTACTTGATGCCGTTTTCTCATCTGTCACATCTAATAAACTAAGTTTTCTTTTCAATCGCTGTAATGTAGAATTACTATCGTTAACTACTGTGTAGAACGGATTTTCAATGATTGCTACATCTTCTTTAGATAATAATAAATCTTCTTTTTTACCAGTTCGATCATTGTATAAACGTACTTTAACTTTATTCGGAAACCACTCTAAAACTTCACCAACTCGCATTGATAAAATATCATATGAATTTGTCATGTTTGGGTTTGTGGTAGTATCTACAGGAACGATCGCTATAACACCTTTATCGAACATTGTTAATACTGCATCCTGTAAAAACACTCGATGTGTCTGATCAATATTAGCACTTAATGTCAAACATTCATTTAAATTAGAATTCATAATTTCTATAAATCTGTCTTCTTTGTCTAATCGACAATGCTTCACATCTATTGCTGCTACATCCAATGCTATTCGATTAAACACCGATGCGGATATAGATTTTGCATTTCCTCTGGTTAATCGCGGACGATCTGGACGATAAGTACTTCCAGAACTATAATATTTATAGTTATAATCATCTGTCGGATCACGATTATTCTTAAATACATTCCAAGCGTTTATCAGCCTAGAACCAAGTGTTAATTTCATTTTAAATTATCTCCTATCTTGTCGCGTATCCTCGTTTTCGCATTTTAGCAGAGTTAAATTCAGATGATCTTGATATTAATACCTGGAATGGTAATCCTGCGGTTGATGCTACAATGTTTGATGCAGCTGCAGAGTATAATCTTGAATTTCCTGTTGAGCGAAGTCTGCTATAATTACCAGCTCCAAATGGTCCGAATAACAATGTTTTTGCGAAACTTCTACCTGCTCTAGTTGCACTTGCATAATCCTGTCTATTTTGATCTCGCATTTTAAATGTTTCTAATTTTTCTTTTGTAACTCTGATTTTACTTTCAGATTTTCCTTTTCGTTCAGCTTTATTTAATTTCTTTTGTCCATGGGATTTATATGTGTATGCAGAACCTTTTCGGGTGGCTCTATGCATATCACATTTCATATCAAGGACACCATAATGGTATAATTCATTCTGCGTCATTTTTATCTCCTTATTCAAAAGCTTCTTTGTTTCGTTTAAATGCTACGAGTGCATCCATCATCGCTGATACTGCATCAATTTTCGCCTCGTATCGTTTCTTTAACAATTTTCTATTACCGTTCGTATCTTCCATAACAATGCAATTTCCCATAGTAAAACTCATCAATTCTTCATCGAATAGTAGCATTCTATCTTCTGCTAATTTCTTTAATTCACCCAATGGTACAGATTCTGTTTTAGATCCCTGTATAACTTTCTCTATACCAAACGGTCCGTTTTCACGAGACCATCGTTCTACGAATTCTTTTGCATTATACGGATCATAGCCAAAAGCTCGGACATCATACCCACGTTCGATTATATGGTTGTCCAAATCTTCGTAAACGGACATCATATCAAGGATTGTCCCTTCATGTACAATAAGACTTCCTTCTCTCATGAAATCCTCATATTTGGTTCTCATTGCTAACGGTAAACTGGATAATGTTTTTGATGAAATGTAGTTCCTAGTTTTAACACCGAAGGAACCATCTGATAATGGAAATAGAAATGTGAACGCACAAAAGTCATCTCCTTGAGATAAGTCGGCACCAAGAGCACATGGCATTTGCCAATAATCTCTCTTTCGTCGATGTGTAAGAGTTTCTTCATATGTAAAGAAATAGGTATAACCCTCCATAGGAATACCGAAACGTTTTGCTAGGATATCGTTTCTGGATGCTGGGTTATTCTCAGCCTTATCAACGTCTAACTGATAAGTTTCATAAGTAACAGTCTTTCCTAGATTTGGATTAGCTTTTAACCACATATCAGGATCGTTTACTTCTTCTATAGAATCTAATTTGTAATACCAGATTGATACATGTGGATTGAAATATTCACCTTTAAGAATATTCATCAACTCCATTTTGATTGTATCGCCGACTCCATTACGAACTGTACCCTCAGAACTCGTGGCTATGATAAGATAATCATCATTCTTAGATGCTCCCTGTTCGATAGCTCCGATCGGATCTTCCCTAACATCACCGGATAACCATTCGTCAACGGTAGCTATTTTACATCTCATACCCTGTAGTTTATCGATACTCATTGGACGAACTTCTAACAGTGATCCAGTTAGAAAATTTTCGATTCCTTTTTTTGTACTGGTTAGTTTGACTCGATTTGCTTTCGGCCCTGTTGTATTCTGTAGTGAACCCTCTGTTAAGAACTTAAATAACGGTCCTCTTGCCCTTGTTATAGAAGTTCTTATTGGTGACATTACTTCATCAGCCTGTTTCATAGTAGGAGCTGTTGTAATCTGATATGTTGTACTTGTATCTACATTTAAGAAGAAATTCTGTATGCAAGATTCATACATAGACTTTGCAGCGCCTCTTGCTACAATAAGATACTGTTTGTTGATAAGTCGTTTCTTTATGGTCTTTGTTACATAATGACCACCACGACCATCTGGATCTGGTTCATACACACTTCTATCTATGAAATAATACCAACCAAATACCTGTTCTGCCCAAACCTTAAACGTTGGTAACAAATTAAGGTCTTCCCCATCAGTTAAAGTCAATTCATTCTCGCAGTATTCTATAAAACCATTTACTGCTTTATCATCGTAATAGATTCCAGGATCATCAATCAACCGATCGATGCGATTCATCTCCATCGAAATTTCTTTACATACCGGTATCTCTCCGCAAATGACAGCATCTCGAAATTGTCCATAATAAAAAGGAGTAGCTGTATTACTTAATGACATAGGCTAATCCTCTTTTGATTTGTTATTATTATTATTCTTTTTCTTCTTACTATCGCCAGTTGGTAAATCAAATAGTTCTTTGCCTTGTTTTTCAAGATAAGAACTTAATATTTTTTTACCTGCCTCTGTAGCGGCTGGAACTATAACTTTATTAGTCATATGATCCACAATTTTCTTACCTTTGGATACTTGTTTCGGTGTTAATTCTGCTACTCGCTTTTGTTTGTTGAGATAATTTTCTTCTAAAGTGAGACGATCTGTTTTAGTTTTTAATTCGGCATCAGACATTTCTTTAACGCTTTTACGTTTTGGTGTTTGACTCTGAGAAGAATTCATTTGAGATGAGATTTTTTTCTTACGGATATTTCTACCATTTGTTAAATCAGAATATCGATTCTCTAACTTAGCAGCTTTTTGTCTACCTCGTTCGTTTAAAGTCCCGTCACGGTTGTGATACCGCCTGACACCCCATTTCATACCTAGGACGCCATGATGATATAATTCATTCTGTGTCATTTTGACCTCCTTCGACTTGTACGTTTAGTCGCCATTCTAGTTCTTTGATTTGTTCTTTATAACATTCCATAACAGCAGTACTTAAAGGAGGATCGAATAATAATTTCACCTTTAAATGCATATAAGTTTTAACTGCGTGAAGATTAGATTCATCTGATACAAAATCAGTCCAAACAGTATTTTCATCGGTGATGCTAAAACCGTTTTTTGGGCCAATACCCAACTGATGTAGAATCATGAATACAGAATTAATATGTACGATCAAATCTTGATCAAATACTTTATAATCGGATGATATTCCAATCATTTTTTTAACACTATTTAAAATGCTAAATTCTTCATCCATGTTTTACCTCTTTTCTATTATTCGAATCATCAGTTTTTAAGTATCTACTCATACAATAACCAATTGCTGGTATTCCGTTAATTTTTGTTATTGAACACCAATCTGTTGATTCACTCTGTTTGCACTCTAAAACTGTATTAACATCGATAATTGTTAAAATGTTAGAATCCTTGGAAGGATTTGCTCTAACACATAATTTTTCACAATCACAAACAGTTGCTTTCATCATTTTCACCTCCTTTAATAATCATATAACTGGACTCTCTGGGAATCGAACCCAGGACCTATCGTTTATGAGACGATTTCTCTAACCAACTGAGATAAGAGTCCTTATGCCGGATTGCTCCGGCTTTTATTCTGCAAACATCCAATCTTCTGCTAACATATCTGCCTGGCTTGCTAACCATCCCATTTGTACGCCAGACGTGCCGATAAACGCAGTTGCTTTATTTCCAATATCATTGTGATCACAATTAACGATCGTTCCATCTGCTGCCTTAAATGAGATACATGTTGCAAGCTGAATATACTGGTTCTTTCCGTTCCAACCTATTCTTTTAACTTTAAGGCCACGTTTCAAATATTTAATAGCATCCCCAAAGCTAAATGTAGCCACTCCACCAAGCACAGGACAGTTCTCTGGATTTGCCACAATCCATTCATTGGATAAGATGTTAGAAAGTGTGTACTCAACTCTCTGTGTCTCTCTAATATCAAGTAGATCTCCCTGTCCTTTGTCAGTGTCCTTCGGTCTGCACTGCATCATAACCGTTTCTTTCTCTGCATCCCAGTACCAGTATCCGCCCCAGGATGGAAGTTTTACCTTATGACCTTTTTTCATTAATTCAAATGCATCTTTAAAATTCATATCTCTTTCCTTTCTAAATTTAAGTATAAAAAGACACGGGGACTGAAGGTCGCCCGAGTTCTATTTATCTCTTCCATGGACAAGTATCATTCTTTTGTCGAATTACTGGATCAGATATCAACAACCCACTATCACTATAATGTATTGCTTTATGGGTACGTGCGCTTACGCATATTAAATACTCTGGATTTAGTAATAATTCAGTCCTATTAATAATGTCATCTCTTGTAATTGGGTTCATATGATGTACAATTATATACGAATTTAATTCACGTCCCTCAATACCTAGATCTCTTCCAGCATCCCTAATAATCACGTCATTTCTTATAGAAAGCCATTCACGATCTTTATAGAATAATTGATTTAAATAACGATCACTTCCGAAAGTTTCTTGTCCAACTTGTCCATCTAATTTCAAATATTCATACCGTTCTTCAAACGTCGGTAATAATATAAGTTCACTGTATGTCCTAATCATTCGTCTTCGTGTCCTGAATATTTTTTCATACTCTTTATAGCCTCGGCATATAATTCTTCGACATGTTTTGCTGATTCTAGTGATTCTGTTTTTGCCCGCAACAGCTTATTCTCTTCTTCTAACTTTTCCATCTCTCTTTTTTCTCTTGATGATCCAAGTTTTAAGAAATGAGTGATAACTTGAGACGATGCAGTACCTTCCATCATCTGTTTCTCAGCTAACTTATATGCCATGTTAACCATTCGAGCTTCCTGTACCTCTGGAGATGTTGCTGGCGGTCTTGTTTCGCCTTTTTTAGCCATGCTTCCACCTTCCTTTTTACATGTTTACTATTGTTAATTCGATAGTTTCTGACAACATTTTGGTGCATACATTGGATTTATTAACTTCTTTTTGGACAACAATATAACTCGTGGCAGAAATTTTTTTAGGATAAAGTATCTTCATGAAAATGTTTTTGACAAAATCTTGTAATTTTATATGTTTTACTTTCTTTATAGGTATGTATGCACCAAAATGTTGTCAGAAAAATACCGCCGGAGAATTTTTAAAGAGGGCGGCGATGTAGGGGAGGGGGTAGTTTTTTAGACACCCCCCTATACCTTAATCGAATGCGTATACGTGTTCATCGCTCTTTCTTTCAACTTTCTTATAAATATTTAAGAAATCGTTAGCGATGATAGTATCAATTGCTTTTTCTTTCTCCTGTTCTTCTTCAACTTCCGACAAATCGTCAGGAAGGTTGGCAAGTAATCTTGCTAAGTAACCACAAGTGTTGTATCCTTTTTCGTTATCAAACAAAAGCCATTGAGTGAAGTCGTCAAACGGATCAAAAGGATTATCAAATGTAGTTAATCGATGTTCAATCATTCATTAAACTCCTTTCAAATACTTATTTACGGTTGACGCTGATACACCCAACTTCTTAGCTATCTCATCAATAGTATAGTTAGATCCACTCAACGCTTTGATTCTGTTTACTTTGGCTGCACTAAGTTCTTTAGTTGCTTTTGGTGTAGCTAATTGTCTAAGTACATCGATATCAGTATTATCAAGTATCTTCTTAAGGACATTCTCAGATACAGCACCAGCCTGAATAGCTTTCCATTCATTCTCCGTAATTGGTATAGATCTGTCACGTCTAGCAATAGAACCTACTTCATCTCTATATTTAGAGATTGCCTGTTGTTTAGCTTTCTTAAGATCTTTCTTAGACATCTCAGTAGTTTCTATTTTCTTGTTAACTGCAGCATTGGCTTTACGTTGTGCTTCTCTCTCACGAGTAGCATTCAATAGTGCAGTGTTAAGTTTAGCTTTTAAAGAATCAACCTCTTTCTGATACTTCAATTTAGCTTCACTACTATATGCTATCTTACCGGTACTCATCATCTCTTTACGTGCTTCATTAGCCATAGCTTTCATACTATTAGCATAATCAGCATAAACGAGTTCCATTGGATGTTTTGCTTCTGATACTAGGGTGTTAGCATCATCTGTTTCTCCCATCCTAGTACTCTTCTGATATCGAGTCTTTACAACTTCTGTTAGCTCACCTGTTTTAGGATCCAACTTCTTAACGGTGTACTTTGAGTCATCGGCGGTCTTATAGATCAACGCTCCCTCAGGGCGGGTTGGGTCGTAGTCTGGGGTGCCTTTGATATTAATCTTAGGCGTACCCTGACGTTTCTCAACCTGCTTCTCTCCTTTACTTCTTGAAATAAGAGTTGAAGCTCCGCCATAACGCATTCTTCCATTCTCATCCATATGAGGCTGGTATTCTTTACGTAGTGCACGGATATTGTTATCTAATTCACTCTGCTTATAATCCAGTTTGTGTTTCTCAGCATCGATTACTACCATACTG